>Ga0302304_10000895_pt1 | contig 16093 bp, 16 predicted proteins | sample III_Palsa_E2_2_FD_198769 | JGI IMG/M metagenome (GOLD analysis project Ga0302304, IMG submission 198769) | Peat permafrost microbial communities from Stordalen Mire near Abisko, Sweden - III_Palsa_E2_2 | ecosystem: Environmental > Terrestrial > Soil > Palsa > Peat permafrost | place: Sweden...
TGTGACTTCGACAGCGTTCGCGGTCGATATAGACGTAACCCTCGTGCGCGTCGACACCCCTTTGGACGGCTGCTTTTGCGAGCCGAGCGAATGGGTAGGCTCATGACGATCGCGTGCCCACAGTGCCAAGGCATCGCTATCGTCGCTAAGCGGCACGCACAACAGACAGCCGCGACGCTGGGTGGCGTGGCGGGCGCCATACGCGGTGTATCGACCGCGTGGGACAGTGGGGAGCTTATGGACGCGCCATCCATCCTGGGCGTTCCGGTAGGCCTCATTGCCGGCGTTGTCGTAGGCGGCTTGCTCGGCGGCGCGGCAGGCTGCGCCGCTGGCTCAGCGATCGGCGAAGCGGTCGATCACTCATTGCCAAACAATCTGGCCTGCCAGACATGTGGCCATCTTTTCGGGCCGGAGCAGGGCAAGCTTTCATCTAGCTAATGCACTTCTGTCATTCGACATAGGCCACTACCGTTCGAATGAACGCGTCGTTCGCCATGTCGCTTATCTCCCTTCATGTGCGCACTCAGCCCGGCCTAAAGCCGGGTTGTGTGCGTTTGCCCCACTTAGGAGTTCGTTATGCACAACGTGGAAACTATGGCTTTCGTCAATCAACGACCTTGGCACGGTCTGGGGCAGCAACTCGCACCCCAAGAGCCGATCGAAGTTTGGACGAAGCGTGCTGGAATGAACTGGCGCATTGAATCGGCAGGCGTCCAGTTCGACGCGGGCGAGGGTGATGATCCGGGACAAGAATTTCCCGGCCAAAAAGTGCTCTATCGCTCGGACACCAAAGCCCCGCTCGCGATCGTCTCGGATCGTTATCAGGTGGTCCAGCCAGCGGAGATCTTGGAGTTCTACCGCGACCTCACGGACCTTGGCGGTTTCGAGCTGGAGACGGCGGGTGTATTGAAAGAAGGTAAGAAGTTCTGGGCGCTAGCGCGTACCGGTCAAAGCGTCTCGCTCAAGGGGCGCGACGAAGTGAACGGCTATCTGCTCCTTGCCACCGCCTGTGACGGCACGTTGGCGACGACGGCTCAGTTCACCTCGGTCAGGGTGGTATGCCAGAACACTCTGGCGATCGCATTGAGCAAGGACGCCGGAGCGATCAAGGTACCGCATCGGAGCCAGTTCGACGCACAGGCAGTCAAACGCCAGCTAGGCGTTGCGATCGCGTCTTGGGATGACTTCATGCTGCAGATGAAGGCGCTGTCGGAGCGTCGCGTCAACGCAAAAGCGGCCGAGGCATTCCTGCAACGGGTGCTGACCTATCCGGCGACAGGCGCCACGGAACATCGCGCTACGGTCGTCAACGAACGAGCATTAAAGGTAGTTCATCATCTGTTCGCAGGCAGGGGGATGGGGGCTAACTTTAGCTCAGCCAATAATACCGCCTGGGGCTTGGTGAATAGCGTCACCGAGTTCGTAGATCACCACCGGCGCGCTCGCAGCGAAGATTATCGTCTCGACGCGGCATGGTTCGGCCAAGGGGCCGAGCTCAAGAAGAGAGCATGGGACGAAGCACTTGAGCTTCTCAGCTAGAAGGCGTCTTTGCCGGGTCACTTTTTTGGTTTGCCACGTAATTACCTGCCATGCGAACGGGCATGGGTCCTTTGCACGTTAGCCAAACACCCCAGCGAACAAAAGGCCCGGCTTTATGCCGGGCTTTTTGTTCGCTTGTCTATCACCCAGGAGCACCGCGATGAAACGACTTCAACCAATCAATGGCGCCACCTACGACTTTGTCGCCGCGACGGAACAGGATGTTCTCGCTGCGGCGGAAAGCATTCTCATAGGCAAGCTAAAACGGCAAGGAGCCATAACTAATCCCAGCGATGCATCCGATTTCTTGCGGATGCGGCTCGGTAGTCTGGCGCACGAAGAGTTTCACGTTTTGTGGCTAGATAACCGACATCAAATTCTCGATTGCCAGAAGCTCTTTACTGGGACGGTCGACGGCGCGAGCGTTTATCCGAGGGAGGTCGTTCGGGCGGCGTTGAGCATCAACGCTTGCGCCGCCATTCTTGCCCACAACCATCCGAGTGGCGTGGCCGAACCTAGCGCCGCCGATCGCGCCATTACCGATGAATTGCGCGATGCACTGAAACTCGTTGGCGTGCGAATCCTGGACCATATCGTGGTGGGAGCTGACTGCGTCAGCATGGCCGGTAGAGGACTGATATGACCAGCTGCTCATCGAGCATCGAGCACTTACGCGCGATCTAAGCGCTATATGCGCAGAAATTGCGTACCGAGTGTGAAGATGCCTGGGACGCGATGTGTGATGACAAGTGTGCGCAATGCCGCACGACGATGACTGTTAGCTCCGACAAGAAATGCCAGAGATCATGGCTAGTCGTGTTCCCTCAACACCCCCAGCTCCCGCTGCACCTGCGCCAAGAGTTGGTCCGTCTTCCGCGTGCTGTCACCGGCATAGGCCAGCGTGAGCAGTGTCAGCGGGTGAATTTCCATGACCTCACACAGCTCGGCCAGCTTTTTCAGCGTGGGGCTTTTCAGCTCGCGCTCCAAGCTGCTCAGGTAGGTGCGGCTAGACACGTCGGAGAACGCTTCTTGGCTCAGGCCACGCGCTTTCCTGACTGTCTTTAACGCCGCTGCTAGTCCGAGTTTCGCTGCCATCGAAAGCTTTCCGATAAAGCTCGATAACAACCGATTGAATCCAATAGGACTACAATCTATAGTGTTCATTTGCAGCAAGTCATCTTGCCCTTTCCGCGGGCAAGCAGGTGCCTGAGCACCATCTAACTCAGGAATTTATTCACTACAGGGGAACAACATGAGCGCTGTGACATTGATTCTGATTCTGCTGACGGTCTTCAATCTCTTCATGCTGGTCATGAAGGTATGGGGGGACAAGTTTCCGCAACCACATGCACGGAATCTGCATGCCAACTGGCTACAGGGATGGCGCAATACCCAAAAGCCGTTGAACCGGTTCTGGCTGCAGTTCGCGATCACGTTCGCGATCATGATGGGCTTCAACATCGCGGGTGAGACATTCGTCGGCATTCTGGTATTCATGCGCCTGCTCGTTTTCTGCATGGGGTACAGGCTTATCAAGCAGCAAATTGCCCAGGCAAACGCCTCCCAGAACTCTCCTGTCAAAGCGGATCAGTGACCTGTCAAAGGGATCGCATCGTGGTGCCTATCCATGTTCAATAATCAGGAGAGAGTGATGATGAGTCATGCAAGACAAGAAACGGCGTTGATTTCGTTCGGTGTGGGCAACGCGGCGATAATCATGGCCGGTTGCATAGCACTGTCGGCGTGCGGGAACAGGAACATCGACAATGTCAAAGCGCTGAAGCTGGATGTGGATCCCTCTTTCACCGTTGGGGAGGTCTTCGATAATCGGGATGTGTGCGAATCGGTGAGCTGGGACACCGCGAAAGACAAACGAGGCAGAACGATCGTCGAATATCGCTGTGCCTTCAAAGGCGTGAAGGATTTCGTCCAGAAGAATATCCAGAACTACACGGATTCCATGAACAAGGAAGCTCAGGCGCGGAAAGATGGTTACGTGCAGCAAATGAGCGATTTGCAGTCTCAGATCGACGAAAAGAAAAAGGAGCTTGCCGATGACCAAGCTTCTCCTGCGGCAAGTAATCCAAATAGCATAGATGCCGATCATCAAGCAAAAATCCAGATGCTGACGAACCAATTAGCCATCTTGAATACCGGTGATGTGAATAAAATTGCTGTAATCCAGTTAGATCCGCAGCTTGGCTTCAAGGATATGGATGCTGCGATTCGGTGCTATAACGCAGCCCAACCCGGTTCAACGGCGCAGAGCCAGTGCGCCGATAGCGTCAAACAGACAATTCCTGCAACCGTCTACTGGATGAACACGTTCCGTGACCAATTGCAGGAAGCGGTAAAGAAGGATGTGTCGAAGGCGCAGGGGGCGAACAATTTCAATATAGCGGCATTGCAGCAACAGATCCCCGCCTTTCAGACTAGGCTCAATGAGACGGCGTCGGAGGAGGATGCCTTCTTGGCTTCCGTGGATGATGATCTCAAGCAAAATCTAGCGAACGTAGCACCGAACCCCCTGAAGTCCGTGGAAGAAATCTTCCAATGGGTCGTCACTGATGAAGGGGATGTCACGTTGGTGTACGCCGGGACCGAAGCAAAGCGAAAGGATGGTACGGAAAACGATACTGCTTACCAACGACCAGATCGAGCGATGCAGTTGATGGCGCAGAACAGTGCAAAAACCTATGCGGACTACAACAACCGTATCGCGTATCTTTAGGCTTGGGCAGGGACTGTCAGGCGGACATTAAGCCTCCCGTCACCGCATGTGACAACTTTACAACATCAGCCGTCCAAGCCCGGTCTCGTGCCGGGCTTTTTATTTCTCAGGAGCGAACATCGTGAAAAAGCATCGTGCCTTGCGTCTTATGGGCAGCGATCTAGGCATCTTTAGGTCCGCAGGACAAGCAAGCACAACAAGTAGAACAGAAGATATTTTGCTGGTTGTACTGCAACGTCGATTGAATTTGATGTCACATGATTGATGTTGCCATGCCTATATATTCTATTGATTCAGTAAATGAATACTGGCATGTCTATTAGCTATGAGATGAGTTTTCGTTCTTCATAGTCTTAAATTCCGTTAGTGCGCCTTCTTAGTAATCTAATAGCTATCTAAGTATGGTTATAGAGGGGAGAACGGGAGCGCGCACATAACGTTTCACCAGTTACGTGATTAATACAGAGTGTAATTCATCTCACGATTGGCCAGCGAAGATGCTTCGCTGGCCTTTTTATTATTCGAAGATAAAGGCTAACGTTATGCCAAGCTATCATCACCAAGTCAGCGCTGGAAAGAAGGGTTCAGGATTAAGTCATGCTCTGTATGTAGCCCGAAAGGGAAGATATAGAGGCCGCGACGATTTGGTTATACTGGAGTATGGAAATTTTCCATCTTGGGCTAATGGCGATCCGTTCCTATTCTGGAAGGAAGGTGATAATTACGAGCGGTCTAATGGTGCTGTTTATCGAGAGCACGAAATTGCTCTCCCAGGCGAGCTAGATGCAGGTCAGAAGCGAGAACTTGTTCATCAATTGATTCAAGAATTCGCTGGTGACGCTCCCTATTTGGCTGCGCTACACGGATCAAAGTCCTCCTCCATTGAAGGTCTGGAAAATGATCATCTCCACTTGATAACGTCGGATCGGGTTCCGGACGGCATTGAACGCACCGCCGAGTTGTTTCACAAGAGGCCGAACGCGTTACATCCTGAACTGGGTGGGGTCAGGAAAAGGAGCGGTGGAAAAACACCATGGCAGCTTGGTGCAGAGCTGGTTCAGGTCAAGAAAAGGAGTGCCGAGCTTCAGAACGAGGCGCTGATGAAGGCAGGCATCGAGGCACGTGTCGACCACCGATCACTGAAACAGCAGGGAATATCGAGACAACCGGAGAGGCACCAAGGGCAGGCGCGTGTTAGGACCATGTCCGTCGATGAAAAGAAGGTATTCGTTGATGCACGACATGTTCAGCGAAGTGCATGATCTGATCGCAATCGTTCTATGCAAGTAAGGCTCATTACACGACGGCAGATTGGGAAGTTCCCATTCGTGGTTTCGCGGCAGCGGTGACTGCGTGCTGGATGTTGCCTGTAACGAGAGTCGAAGGCTAAAAAGAAAGCGATTCCTGCGATGGAATCGCAGGAATCGCAGGTTCTTCGATACTCTTGATAGCGGAAGACAGGCCTTGAGGTATCAAGCGTCAGACCAACCAGTAGAACTGGCCTTATGGGTTGTTGGGCTACAGTCCACCAAAATTGTTGAAAAAATGGCCGTTGAGGTTCACCTGAAGCCCCCGCTTTTCTTGGCTGATCCATACAGCGCCATTGGCGATCAGCACATCCAGAGCCGGAATCAGGCGACGTCTGTTGCGCAAACAGAGAGGGCCGAGACGAAGTATGTCAGTACGGCGCACCGCGCATATGCCCTTTAACCATACTTGTGCAAGGTGTTCCGCCAATATATACGCGTCATTGTGCACGATCGACAGGTCCGAACGAGCACTGAAAAGGCGACGAAATTCATCTAGGTGCCAACCGACAATTCCGATAGCGCGTTCAAGTGTATCGATGCTGATGCTACCCTCCTGCGAGGAAAAGTGATGCAAGATGGCTGCGACACGACCGATGATCTCGCATGACTTCGATGCGAAATCGTTGACATCGTGAAGGTCGCCTTGTGGGTGAATGCGCCTTTCGGTGTCATTGACCAATCTGATCCAGCGATGCTTTGCCTCGTCCGAGAATGTGATGACCGTGCGCTGGACTGCACCTTCCTCCATCCGACGGTCATATTCGGTCAACAATTCCCTCACTCTATGGTGAAACCGCGTGAGGTGCTCCCAGGTAGGCTCCTGTTCGGACAAGAGGCGAATGCCTTGCGTCGAGGCCGGCCAACCTACAAGGTAACGCGCGAGGTGGCCGGTGCCGCGCGCTTGTTCGCCTCGGTGGGCCATGAAATGTTGGAATTCGGTTGGTTGCGCCACAATGCTCACAGTGACGCGAGGATGGCGAGCCAACACGCTTTTGCTATTTGCGCGGTCAAGGGACAATGTCGAGCCATCCCACGTAATGTTGAATGTGGCCAACTGCTTCATCGCATCACTGCGCAGCAGCACGCCGCCCTCCGCGCTCATCAGCGCAATTGATTCTCCATCCCCATGGAGTGCATCTGCGAAAGCACGCCCTGAAAGGTCACGACGGATGAGCTGACGCAGGCGGGGAAGAACAGGCTTGGCTTTCTGGTGTTCGGCTAGTTCCTCGGTGACCACGTCGGTTGGCTTGTTTCTGCGGACCAACGACGCGCGTTTCCGTTGCAGCATCTGACTGTAATCTTCCCAGAGCGAAAGGCTGTGCTCATACTGCCCCATGGCTACTTCATGTTTGACTTGGCGCTGATAGTGGTGATCAAGGAGCGGCTTGGCCACAAGGTCGTCGATCGCACTTTTGCGTTCCCCTGACTTGGCGATGCCGAATAGATTGAGTGAGACTGAGCGAACCTGCCCGGTCGGCAACTTGACGTCGATGACACCCTGACAGGCTGCGGACTTGACTGCGAGGAGCGACATGCCGATGAGCGCATGAGGAGCTTGCAGGTAGTTGCTTAGCTCACGTGCGGACTCCTGCGCGCACACGTGGAATTTCTCCAGAGGGTATGACACTGGACCGAAGTTGGGCGAATTCATGCGCGATCTCCCGACATTGGGTTCTGGATATCGCTGTTCCGGCGCTGACGTTCTATGTCCAGCAGCTTCTTGAACGTGGCGGCCGATAACTTAAGGCCTGCGGCAGCGAGTGCCTTACGAACAGCCGTCTGGGTGACGCATCGGCCGAGCGCGGCTTCGATGCGGGGGAAATGTTCTGTAAACAGTTCCGATCGCAGGGTTCGGCTGTTCGGCTGGAGAGCGTTCAAGGCTTGAACGATATCTTGTTTGCCCTGTTCAATGACGCTGAGCGGATTGATGGAGGTATTGGTGGATGTGCTCATAACACCTTTCCACGTTTGCGGCTCGTGGCGGCTGCTTGGGTCTCGAGCCATCCGAGTACCTCGTGCTGCCACCAGCGTGGCGAGCGGCCCGCATCGACGTAGAAAGGTCGAGGGAACGAGGATTGGTAGGAGGGCGACTTTTCATTCAGACGGTCATAAAAGTGGCTGCGCCCATCGCCCGTCATATGGAGGACTTCCTTAGTGCGCAGCGCACGGACCGGGTAGGGCCATTGGCCACGCCCCGCGAGCTGCCTGAGAAGTTCCGTCAATGCTTGAATAGCATCGGGTTGGTCGGTGAGCGCCTTGTGGATGTCAGCCTCAAGGCGGCTGCTGCGGGGGAGTTCGGATTTAGGCGACATCCGAACTTCAGCTGGGGTCATATACATTTTATTGCTCCGGGGGGTACCACACCGCAGGATTGCGGTGTGACTGGAGATCCTCGGAGTTGCATGGACTCTTGGGTATTTATACGCGTGTAACTATTGACATTTATCCTGGCTTAGGGTGACCGATTCTCTCGAAGTGTGTTTTGACACGTGGCACAGGGCGTCCTCGCGCGGCGTTTTCCGGGCGAATCAGTGTGATGGCGTAGTCCGCGTGGTTGCCCGATATGCCGTTGGCGCGCAAATACAATTCAATCGCCTCCTTTTTCGGGTGCGTCGCGACATCGGTGAGGACGACGTCTTGTGCCGACCAGAAAAGCTTGGATGCGGCCATCAGTTTAAGTAATTCAGGAGTGAGGTAGCTCGTCCAGGATTCTTTGAGTTCTTTGGGTACGGCGTCCCGTGCAAACAAGGGTTCAATGAAGTCTGCGGCCTTTTTGTATGTGCCTGGAGCCAATTGTTCTTTTTGAAAGAGCGCTTTAAATTCGTCCCTCTGTAGGGAGACGAGCACCATTTCTCGCCTCCTAACGTAGTCGCTTGGTTCGATAGCTGTGCTTGTGCGCCAGATGCGCTCGCTCGTGTCGAGGAGGTATTCCAGTTTTTTAGAAAAATAAGATGGGCGATCGTCTCTTACGTCTCGACCATCGAGGACATCGCCAAGGCAGATAGGAGAATGGATAATATTGATGAATTGGTTGACATCATCCTTTCGCGCGTAAAGCTGCCATGGCTTGATATTGAAGTGGATAGGCGGCGGAAAATTGCTTTCCTCGCTCGGTTCGACAGCGGTTGTTTTGTCATAGCAGACTATCTGCCATCCACTTGGGCCTACGGCGCTGGCTGCGTCTTCCGTCTTGACCCCGTGAAACGGGTGGAGGATGTCGAGGTAGCCAAAATTGTTCCAGACTGCTGCAGGGAAAAGGCATTGAACCAAGCTATTTTGATGAATCAAATGATGGCAATCTTCTCGAGAGAGTAATAATCCATCGATCTTCTCAACACCTAAGCTGAAAGCTTTTATGACTGGCTTAGCGTCTGAATCACTCGGATAAGCATCGCGATCCTGCAAGATGAGGCTTTTGTGCACCGATATGAATGTGTATTCGGTGGGGAAGGTCGGAAAAAAAAGTGGAATCATGCCCTCTGTAGCGCACTGCAGGATCATCTTGATGGATAAATTAAGGTCGCGAGCTAGTATCCCAATGGAGACATTTTCCTGCGTATATATCAGGTGCTTAGTTTGCGAATTTGGCATTGTATGAACCGAAAGTTAGAAGGTGTCACGATTTTCCGACTCGCACGGATTGAATCTGCGTAGCGTAATAATCGACATCTTGTTACGGATGGGCGAGGCAACGCCGGAAATTCGAGCTGAGCCATGTTCGAATATAGTTCCTGATTAGACAGTATGACTTTCACGGCCAGCGCTGACCTCTGCGAGCCCATAAACGCGGGTTGGCGAGTTGCCAGAGCCGCGTGATCGCGCAAGATCGACGCTCATTGTTCGGTTTCCGACCCATTTCACGCGGTGGCTGATGCGTACTTTGCGGGGCGCCATGATCGATGCCGCCGTGGTGATGATCGAAAATACGCACAAGCATCTGGAACACTGGCGCGATGCAAACGATGGCAAAGAACCCCAAGGCGCCGCGCGCTGGGCGCTGATCGCCGAGTCAGCGGCTGAGGTCGGGCCAGCGCTCTTTGTCAGCCTGCTGATCATCGCGTTGTCATTCGTGCCCGTATTCGCGCTCGAAGGTCAGGAAGGCAAGCTGTTCAAGCCACTCGCGTTCACCAAGACCTACGCCATGGCTGCCGCCGCTGGTTTGGCGGTCACGCTGGTGCCGGTGCTGATGGGGTATCTGGTGCGTGGACGGATTCGCGCTGAAAACGACAACCCGCTCAATCGCGGCCTGATCGCGCTGTATCGACCGATTCTGAATGTCGTGCTGCGCTTTCCCAAGATGACCTTGGTCATGGCCGGGATTATTTTGCTGAGTGCGGCCATTCCGTTGACCCAGTTGGGCAGCGAGTTTATGCCGCCCATGGACGAGGGCACTTTGCTGTACATGCCGACTGCACTACCGGGCTTATCCGCTGGCAAAGCGTCGCAGATCCTGCAGTTGACTGACCGCATGATCAAGACGGTGCCGGAGGTCGATCACGTCTTCGGAAAGGCTGGACGTGCGGAAAGCGCCACTGATCCGGCACCGCTGGAAATGTTCGAGACGACTATCACCTTCAAGCCAAGGGATCAATGGCGTCCCGGCATGACCATGACGAAGCTCAAAGTCGAACTGGACAAGGCGGTGCACGTGCCCGGACTGACGAACCTCTTCGTGCCACCGATTCGCAATCGCATCGACATGTTGGCAACCGGTATCAAGAGCCCTATCGGCATCAAAGTGCTTGGGTCCGATCCATCCACGTTGCAGACAGTGGCCGACAAAATCGAAACGGTCGCCGAGACCGTACCTGGAGTAAGTTCGGCCATTGCCGAGCGAGCCGAGGGCGCTGGCTACGTCGATGTGCATCTTCGTCGCGAAGACGCAGCGCGCTATGGATTGACGCAACAGAAGGTCCAGGAGCTGATCGCGACGGTCGTGGGTGGCGATCCGATCGGGCAAACGGTCGAGGGCAGGGAACGCTATCCGATCGTCGCCCGTTATCCACGGGTTGATCGTGATTCGGTCGCGACATTACGGCAGCTGCCGATCCTCGCGGCGCGCGGCGCGCAACTGACTCTCAGCCAGATTGCCGATGTCACGTTGACGATGGGTCCGCCGATGCTGAAAAGCGAAAACGGCCAGTTAGCCACTTACGTCTACATCGACACGAGTGGACGTGATCTCGGTGCTGTCGTGACGGATCTGCAGCGAGCGGTGGCAAAACAGGTGACGTTGCCGCCCGGTGTCACGGTCGCTTGGTCGGGTCAATTCGAGTATCTGGCCAGTGCAATGGCGCGGCTCAAACTCGTCGTGCCGATTGCCTTGGTCATCATCTTCGTGCTGATCTATGCGGTGTTTCGCCGTGCCAGTGAAGCGGCCCTGATCATGGCGAGTGTGCCGCTCGCTCTCGTGGGCGGATTGTGGTTGATCTGGTTGCTAAGACACGCCGTGTCGGTCGCGACGATGATCGGCTTTATCGCCCTGGCAGGTGTTGCCGCCGAGTTTGGTGTCGTGATGTTGCTCTATCTCGACCACGCATGGCAGCGACAACTGACACTCGATCCACAGGCAGGACCCGCTGCACTCGACGAAGCGATCCGCGAAGGCGCAGTACAGCGCGTGCGGCCCAAGGCGATGACCGTCGCCGTGATTCTCGCGGGCCTCTTTCCCATTCTTCTGGGCCACGGCGCGGGCTCTGAAGTGATGCAGCGCATTGCCGCCCCGATGATCGGCGGCATGCTCACTGCGCCATTGCTATCCATGCTCGTTCTCCCCGCAGCCTTCCATCTGCTGATCTTGCGTCGATTGCGCAAGGCGAGCGACATGCGTTTTCTTTGATCTGCTGGCCGACTGGCCGCCCTTTGCCGAGCTGCTGCGCGCGGCAAAGGGCGGCATGGATATCAAAGTTCCGCCGACTTTTTCCAAAGATCCGTGCCGCCATCGGTTGCGTACTTTTCAATTTCGGCCAGTTCTTCAGCAGTGAAGTCGAGCGCATGGACCGCGTCCAGTGAATTGTCCAGTTGCTCGATGGTACGCGCGCCTATAAGTGCCGAAGTTACGCGTGGATCACGCAGCGCCCACGCGATGGCCATCTGCGCCAGCGTCTGGCCTCGTCGTTCGGCGATTGCGTTGAGTGCGCGGATACGCTCAAGATTCTTCTCGCTCAGCTGGTCCTTGCCTAACGAGCCTTCGCGCGTTGCGCGCGCATCAGCGGGGATCCCTTTGAGGTACTTCGACGTGAGCAGGCCCTGGGCGAGCGGTGAAAATGCGATGCAGCCGGTGCCAAGGTCCTCGAGCGTATCGAGCAGACCGTCTTCGATCCAGCGGTTGAACATGGAGTAGTTGGGCTGGTGGATGAAGAGCGGTACGCGTTCTTCGGCAAGGATCGCCGCCGCCTTGCGGGTGAGTTCGGGTGAATAGCTGGAGATGCCGATGTAAAGGGCTTTGCCCTGGCGATGCAGATGCGCGAGCGCGCCCATGGTTTCTTCCAGTGGCGTGGTCGGATCGACGCGATGCGAATAGAAGATGTCGACGTAGTCGAGACCCATGCGCTTGAGCGACTGGTCGAGACTCGCGATCAGGTACTTTCGGCTGCCGCCGATGCCACCATAAGGGCCCGGCCACATGTCCCAGCCGGCCTTGCTGGAGATAATCAGCTCATCGCGGTACGCCGCGAAGTCGCTGGCCATCACGCGACCGAAGTTTTCCTCGGCCGAGCCGTATGGCGGGCCGTAGTTGTTCGCGAGATCAAAGTGGGTGACGCCGCGATCGAAAGCGCGTCGCAGGATGGCACGACCCGTCTCGAAAACGTCCGCGCCGCCGAAGTTCTGCCACAGTCCTAGCGAAATGGCCGGAAGGTCGATGCCACTCCTGCCGCAACGGCGATAGGGCATAAGGTCATCGTAGCGATTCGGTGCTGCTTGATAGGTCACAAAGATTCTCCAGTAGGTGGGGGCGCTGACGATCTAGCGTTTGATGCGTGCCTGGCTATTTTCCAAGAAAAGTATCGATCTGTGTTCGCGCGCGATCGAGTAGTTCACCTTCGACCGGCCCATGTATATGAAATTTTCCAGGCATCGAACTTGCCACTGGCATCGTGGAGTGGCTTTCGCTCGGCAAACTTTTCTGGACGTGTCTATCAGCCGGAAGATCAAAGTGAGCGTGATAGAGGTCATCCTGGATCGAGTAACCATATCGAATCTCGATCGCTTCGTAGATCTCTATTTTTGGCAGCATTTTGGCGATCCTATCCAGGTCGACGGATGGTTACTTGTCAGGCATGCAAGCGACGTGCACACGTCACTGGCGCGATGCCGGCCGTGGGCACGATGACGTCCGCCAAATAGAGCATCCGAGGTTCCTCTATTGCGCTATCTCCATGCAGTAACAGACGGGAAACGCCACAGGAATTTTCTCGATAGAAAAGCACCAAGCACTTCTGCTTGGTGCCTTGTTACCCTCAGATCCAATCACTTGTCGCAATCACGGCTTGCGGCAGTCAGAGCTCTTTTGCCATTGTCATATGCTGCTGGAGTGCGGGCAATGTCTGCGATGCAAATGACTTCAGGTCGTGGTTCTTACCCGCCATGGACTCTTTCTTGAAGAGCGCAATTGCCTCGCGATGATCCTTCAACATCATCGCCGTATAGGCTTTATCGAACGCCGCGCCATTCAGCTTTCCGAGCTGCGACAGCTCCTTTTGTTGCATCGGCATCGGGGCAGCGGATGGCGTGAATCCGTCCTTCTGAGCGATGGAGGACAGCATGTCGCCAGCTTTTGTGTGATCGGTCACCATCGTCGAGGCGAAGCTCTTGATTGGGGTGGACTGCGTATGGGAGTCAGCCAATTTGCTTGCCTGGATTTCCGTCATGCCGCCTGCCGATGCTTTGGCGACAAACATGGTGTCTTGCTTCGACGGAGCGGCTGCATCTGTACCTGTCTGCGCCATCGCCAAGGGGCTGAGCACCAGAGCGCCGACCGTCGCAAGGGCTCCAAATATTTTGTTGGTCATCTGCACCAGCATCTCTCCAACTTCAAGGGAGATAGGATCGTGGGCGCGAGACCGTGACGACGTAGTGTCGTTGTGTAATGCGCGCTTTGGCAAAGCGCGCATATGCCAAATCACGCCAGAGTCTGTTTTTAGATGGAGTATGGAGAATTTACTTTTTCGCGTTGGTCTGTGCCCAAGCGAGCGTCTTACTGGCAACTTCTTCCCAACCCGACTCGGCGATCAACCAATGGCTGCGATTCGGAAATTCCATGATGTCCGTGCGACTGGGGGCACGGCTGTGCTTGCTATACATGGCTCGCACCATTGATGGTGTGCTGGTGCGATCCTTCTCAGCTGCGATCAGCAGGAGTGGGGGGCGCTTGGGGTTATTGAAATGGACGGCATTACCGATACCCAGTGCTGCCTGAAAGTAGATGCGCCCTGGCGCCGGGACGATCTGCTTGTCGTAGGTCCGACGCTGCTCGTCCGTTGCCAAGGTATTGGCGAAAGTATTCGCGAAGCTGTCGAATGACATCGTCAGGATGCGGCTCCAGCCGCACCACGCCAGCAAAACAGGCAACGCCGCCTTGATCGCCGTGAAGCTAGGCAACACACCACGCGGCGGGCCGGCATCGATCGCCACACCCACAGCACCCAATCCTCGATCGAGCAGCATTTGCACGATCAGTCCACCAAACGAATGGCCCATCAGGATCGGCGGTTCGGGCAGGGCACGAATCTGCTGCTCGAAGTAATCGACCAGATCGCGAATGGTGATATCGGCCAGGCGCGGATCCGGTTGTTGACGAAGATATTCGACCGATTGGTCAAGGTATGGCCATGCTGGCACCACCACGCGATAACCTTGTTCTTCATACAGACACCGAAAATGGGTCCAGCTCGCGGTGGTCACCCACGCGCCGTGGATCAGCATAATGGTCTTTGACATTGCAGCCCCCCATGCAAACGATATGTTCATCCTAGGGGTTGGACGGACGCTGACGCATGACGAAGAAGCCGGAATTTTATGCTCAAACACCGGTTGGACAGGACGATCAGGTAAACGATCCGTTTGCGTTCAAACGCGATGCCCTATCCGACGTACTTGAATTGATGCGCGTGCGTGGCAACACGGTGTTTACATGCGCAGCTTCGGCACCTTTCGGCATCCGTTATCCATCCGGAAAGCATCGACTGCACATCGTGCGTAGCGGAAGTATCGCGATTGCTGCAGAGGGCATCGAACAGACCTATCGGGCGGCCCAAGGTGACTTGGTCCTGTTCACGCATGGCCACGGCCACGTGATCTCGGATCAGCCTGGTCGTGAGGCAAACGGTTTGTATGATCTGGCGAAGCGGGACTATGATGAAACGCGGCTGGCGCTTGGCAGCGGGGAGACGGTCTGGCTATGCGGTGACTTTGGCTTCGACGGCATGCTGTCGCGGCGCCTACTGTCGATACTTCCGCCGGTGATTATTCTGAAGGGACTGCGAGATCGTCCGTCTGAATGGCTGGAGCTAAGTTGCCACTTTATTCTTGACGAAGCGCTCAATCCTCGCGCTGGCGCAGCAGCGATGATCTCCAGACTGCTTGATGTGATCTTCGTGCAATTGCTACGCACGTGGGCGGCCGATGGCGAGGTGGGTTACGGCTGGCTTTCAGGCGCGATCGATTCGCGTATAAGCAGCGCCATCGTTGCCATGCATGCTGAGCCTGGTCATGCCTGGAGTGTCACCGAGCTGGCCGAGCTTACCCATCTGTCCCGCTCGGCTTTCGCGGAGCGTTTCCAACGAGTTGTTGGTCAGACGCCGCTGGCCTATTTGACCGGGTGGCGGATGGCTCGCGCGGCCGAATTGATGCGCTATGGTCGAGCGTCGATCTCGGACATTGGAGCCCGCGTCGGCTATACATCGCAAGCTGCGTTCAGTCGCGCGTTCAAGAGCCAGCACGGCATGTCACCCATGCAATGGCGCCAATCAGATGCGGATGACAACGTTAAATGATCGGAAGCTAAAGCACATGATCGGTAGATTCGAGTCCATGCGAACGCGATGACAGCTCGACAAGCTGGCAATGACTGCTATCGATGGCGCAGCAGACATGAAGCTCGCAGCGACGTGTTTCGAAGTCGGCATCTCAAGAAGGGTGAGGCATAAAATTTTTGCTCCATGCGATATCGTTTTTTGCCGCGCCGAATATCGTTCTGGCTGATCCCTGTATCGACAGAATTCCTGCGAAGCTTCAACAGCTATTGCATCAGCACTTCGCCAACGAACGCCTACCAATCGCCATCGACTCAGCCGAAGACAATCGTCTGGGAGCCAAGAAGGAGGGTGAATGTCTTTTGGATGTTCAGATAGATCTAGATGGCGACGGATGCAAGCCGGGCGCTCAAGCCGACAAAGATCGCCACGCGCGAGCGGTCTCACTTCCTTCCCCGGCAAACACCAAGCGCAGGGGCTTCGGCTGCCCAGCTCCAGCCAGGCTGCAGGCCGATAATGCCAACTCCAAGGGGTTCTGA
>Ga0302304_10000907_pt1 | contig 15963 bp, 17 predicted proteins | sample III_Palsa_E2_2_FD_198769 | JGI IMG/M metagenome (GOLD analysis project Ga0302304, IMG submission 198769) | Peat permafrost microbial communities from Stordalen Mire near Abisko, Sweden - III_Palsa_E2_2 | ecosystem: Environmental > Terrestrial > Soil > Palsa > Peat permafrost | place: Sweden...
TATTGGAAAAAGGCGAGCTGATAGAGATGGGCAGCCACGATGAACTTTTAATAAAAGGCGGCCGCTATGCCGAATTGTTCGATCTGCAGGCGATGGGTTACCGGTAATATTTGTTTTTTGGCGAAAATGATTATATTTATAAAATAAAATTGCCGTATGAAAAAATACCTATTCCTTGTCCTGTTAGCTGTTGTTTCGGTTGCCGCCTGTAAAAAGGACGCCGCTCCCAAAGCTTCTTTTACTACTGCCAAATCAGGGTATTACCTTAACCAGGCAGTTACCATAAGCAATACATCAAGCGGTAGTTCTTACAACTGGGATTTTGGAGATGGCGGTTCATCAACAGCACAATCACCAACGCATACTTATGTTACTTCGGGTACATTTGTTATTAAGCTTACCGTAAACGGTACTTCAACGGCCTCAAAATCAATTACGATATATAATGGTACTGCCAGTTACCAGGTAAGCAACCAAACCGAAGTTAGTTTGCCTTTGGTTTCATTTTCGGTGGATAATTCGGGTAACCTGGTGGATTTCCAGGATGACGGCACTATCGCGTCGGACGCTTTGTCTGATACGGTGTTTACCACAGATGCCACCATTTATATTGGCGGTACATTACCCGACGACAGTACATTTATTGCCATATACCCGCACCCCATCAGCCTGTATACCAATAATATTATAGCATTGGCCGATACTTCGGAAGTATATGTTAGCAGTGTTAAACAGCAAACTATCAATTCGTTCTTCCATTTAAGAACAAATGCCGTAAGAACCACATTAAAGCCGAGGCTTGCTGCTGTTAAACATACTGTTCAATAATTTGCTGTAGCTGCTTAGCCTGTACCACACCGCTTTGCCGCCATTTGGTTTGCCCGTTTTTGAATACGATGAGGGTAGGCACGCCCTGTACGTTATAGGCACTGGCGGCTGAAGGATTTTTATCCACATCAATTTTTAATATGGTGATCTTATCGCCCATATTATCCTTTAACTGCTTTAAAATTGGGGGCATCATTTTGCATGGGCCGCACCACTCTGCCGAAAAATCAACCAGAACGGGTTTGTCTGATGTTATGAGTTCCTTAAAATTTGCCATAGGTATATATCCTCCTGCTTAAATCAACATTTTTAGCGCAAATACGTTTTGCTAAAGGTAGTTTTAATTATCGCGTTAGCTCCACTTGTGTATAACGGCTTCCAGCCTATCAATAGTAAAGGGTTTGCTTAAAAAATCTTTCATGCCTGCTGCCCGGCATTCCAGTTCATTTTCACTGAGCACGTTGGCCGTCATGGCTATAATGGGCGGGGCCTTATCGCCATAGCGCTCCAATATATGCCGGGTTGCTTCCAGGCCGTCCATTTCGGGCATTTGTATATCCATAAAAATGAGGTCGTAATCCTGTTGTTCCACCTTCAGCAGCGCCAAAGCGCCGTTATCGGCCAAATCAATTTTGTAGCCTATTTTTTCAAATATACGGCCTGCTATCAGCTGGTTCATTTTATTGTCTTCGGCTAATAAAATGCGCAGCGGCTTATGTTTGTACGCGGTTTTATTGTTATCCGGCTGGGGAATATTCGCGGTAACACCGGCCACAGTAAGCGGAATGCTAAAGCTAAATACCGATCCCTGCGCCTCTTCACTTTCAACCCATATAGCGCCGCCCATCATCTCAACCAGCTTTTTGCAAATGGACAGGCCCAAACCCGTACCGCCGTACTTTCTTAAAGCGGTAGTATTAACCTGTGTAAAAGGTTTAAATAATTGGGCCAAAGCTTCCTGGCCAATGCCAATGCCGGTATCTTTAACATGAAAAGTTACCTGCTGCGTGTTATCGTTTAAGTGGCTTACATCAACGGTTAATTGCACAAAGCCTTCGTCGGTAAACTTAATGGCGTTGCCAATCAGGTTAACTAAAATTTGCTGCAGGCGGCTTTCATCGGCGCTTATCCAGGCGGCCAGCTTATCATCGATGGTGTAATTAAGCGTAATGCTTTTTTCGGCACTTTCGGTACCAGGCCGGCATATACCTATCACGGTTTTTATGCAATCGCGCAGGTTGAATACTGTGGCATTAAGGGTTAGTTTATCAGCCTCGATCTTGGAGAGATCAAGAATATCGCTAATTATATTAATGAGCAGGTTACTGCTTGATTGTAAGGTTTGGAGCAATTCCTGCTGCTCGGGCAGCAAATCCGAGCGGGATAAGAGCTCCACCGTGCCAACAATACCATTTAGCGGGGTGCGTATCTCGTGGCTCATATTAGCCAGGAAGTTTGATTTGGCAAAGGTGGCGGCTTCGGCCTGGTCCTTGGCATCAGAAAGCTCAATTTGCGAATCGCGCAGCTCTTCGCTTTGCTCAACCAGGCGGTATTTATCGCTCTCGTGGCTTCTTTTTAAAACACTTATCAGCAGGCCGACTATTAAAATATCCATAACAGCCGATGTAATAATGTCTTTTTCTTTGGATTGGATACTATCGGGCGGTGTTGCCAGGTGAGGGAACTGTTTTTCAACAAAAAAGCACCCCAAAAAAACCAGGGTTAAAATTGCGGTGAATAAGAAATGGTATTTACGGTTTACCAGGATGATGATAAGGGCGATCATGAAAACACCCTCCTGCGGGGTTGAGCCTTCGATGCCGCCATTATAAAACCAGCCGGGTATAAACAATAGTATGCCGAAGGCTACATATACTAAAACGGTGCTTTCCTGGTAGCCTCTAAACCTGCTTTTATAATAGGCTATTGCAGAAATAACACCAACCATAACCACTATCAGATCTAAATAAATGCTATAACCTAACAGGATATTGCAGATGAACGATAACAGCATGTACAGGCCTATGATGAGGGCAACTGCATTAAAAAGCTTGTTTTCTAAGGTTAAATCCGGATTATCCAGCCCGAGCAACTGCTTCAGTTTATTCATTAAGTAAAAATAGTTTAAAAACGCTGATTTTGGCCTGTAAATGGCTATTTAGAAAAAAAAATAGATCATTGCTGAACGGAGCTCATTGAATTTAAGTTGTAATCGTTACCGGGGAAGATTCTATTATGCCGGTTCCAGTCTTCCAGGTCAATCAGCCCCGGGTGAGTATGATAATGAGTATCACTAACCGGGCATTTCACCACATATCCATCTTCGCCCGCCAGCGCGATAATAGGGCGGGCACCACACTCCTTACACCTTTTTACATAAATGGTTTTTGGAATATTAACATAGCCTTTCATATACTTACTGATACGGTTAAAATATAAATAGGTTACCACGAAATAAATTTAATTGCAAATGGCCGCCCAACGGTAGTTATATGACGCCGGTTACTTTAATATAGTTACCGGCCCGGCCATTTTTGGTGTGCCATTTTTAAGGTCGATAACATAATAATACGTGCCAACGGGTAATGGCGAGCGGTTATAAGTGCCGTTCCAGGCTTTTGGGTAGCCAATGGAATGGTATACCAGCGAACCGTAGCGGTTAAAAACATCAACATTGCAATTGGGGTACACCGCCAGGTCGGGGATGTCCCATTGATCATTTATACCATCGTTATTGGGGGTGAAGGTATTGGGGATGCTGATGTTATTAATTACCGTAACGGTAATTGCGGCGGTGCTATCGCAGCCGGTGGCTGATATGGCATTGAGCTGGTAAGTGGTAGTTTTTGTTGGCGATGCCACCGGGTTGGCTATGGTATCGTTACTTAATCCAGTTGCCGGGCTCCAGGTGTAGCTCTTAATATCGCCGGTTATAAGCGGGTTTAAATGCACCGAGCTGCCCGACCTGATACTGGGCCCGGCAGCGAAACTAATACCCGGCTTAGGGTTTACGTTAACGGTATAAGCCGGGCTGGTGGCTTGTAAGGAGCAGGTGGCGCTGGTAATGGTACAGGTTACCGTATCGCCATTGGCGCATACCGCAGTGAATGAGGGATTGTTGCTGCCCTGGTTGTTGCCGTTAACCGCCCACTGATAGCTGGGGGTAACCGCGTTGGTGGTGGTAGCTGTAAAGCTTACCGGGCTGCCCGCGCAAACCGCGCCCGCTGATAACGGCGCTATGCTTACCGCAGGCACAGGCGGCACGTTGGTGGTATAGGCATTGAATGTGGCTGTATCCAGCTTGCCGGTGGCATCCTCCACAATTATTAAAACGGGGATGGTGGCGTTGCTGGTTAGTGGTGTACCCGGTTTCGGAATCTGGTGCGCGGGGATGTTATTGTTACAATTATCAAAAGTTTGCGGCGGGTTGGCGGTAACAAAATCGGGCATGGTGGTAACACACTGGCCTAACTGAACATCATTGTATTTGGTAAGTATTGTTAAGGTGGTTTCGATGTTTACAGTAACTGTAGCGGTAGCTACGGCAAAATCGCCAGGGTTAATGTTGCCGTTGGTATCGCCCTGATCGCCCGAGCCGGCGAAGCTGCTCACGGTATAGTCGGCCCCTATGGTAATTTCCCGTATCCTGTTATTGTCGATATCGCCAACGTATAAATTACCCGAGGCATCAAATGCCAGCCCCTCGGGCGAATTAAACTCCGATAGGATAGGCATATTGGTATAGGATATGCCGTTTATATCGCCGGCGGCACCATTGCCGGCTATAGTGGTTACCTTGCCGGTAGGGTCTATTTTTCGTATGGCGTTGCTTTGGGTGTCGGCTACATAAATGTTGCCATTAGCACCCACTATCAGGTTGTAAGGCATGTTAAAATTGGCGCTGGTACCGGTGCCATCGAGCAAACTGGCAATTCCATCGCCGGCTACGGTGCTTACTACGCCGGCAGGGGTAATTTTCCTTATCCTTTCGTTATACGTATCGGCAACATACAAATTCCCGGTGGCATCAATGGCTACACCGCCGGGTACGGTAAATTCAGCCTGGCTGGCGGAGCCGTCCACATAGCCCCGCGTTCCGCTGCCGGCGAAGGTGCTTATATAGCCATTGGGGGTTACTTTTCTTATTCTATTGGCGGTGGCATCGGCCACATACATATTGCCCTGGCCATCGATAGTTATGCCATAAGGTTCATCAAAACTAACGCCGAAACCGGTGCCTTCATCATTGCTGGTGCTGTAGGCGGTTCCGGCTATAGTAGTTACCAGGGCGGCGGGTGTAATTTTCCGTATCAGGCCGGCTTTTGAATCGGTAACAAACAAATTCCCGGCGGCATCAATAGTTATACCCTGCGGGGTATCAAAACTGGCCGCAGCGCCCAAGCCATCGGCAACACCAATGTTGCCACTGCCGGCAAAATCGGTAACATTGCCATTGGCGGCTATTTTGCGTATTTTATGGTTGCCGGCATCGGTGATATAAAAATCGCCGGCGGCATCGGCTGCTATGCCTGTGGGCTGGAAAAAGGTTACCGGCGGCGGCGCGTCCGAAGCGGTAACAACCACCTGCTGGCTGCCACGGGTATCACAATCAAACACCGATGGCCTGATGATAACGGTAGGGTTGGGGTTGGTAGCATCGGGGGTTACGGTGGCTATATCGGCAGGTGTAAGGGTTAAATTCCCGGTATTATCCAACGGGAAATTCAGGTGGCCGGTTTTAGGGGTGATGACAGGTTCTTGTGCATAACATGGCCCGATCCTGAGGAGCAGGATCAAAGCAAAAAACAGTACTTTATTGATATTGCTACCAATCATAAGCGGAAAAATTTGCTGCCTAACCAAATGGTTTAAACAATAAATGCTAATAAAAAAATGGTTACAGGGCTTGTTATAATGGTAATACGAATATACGTGCTAAATTGATTTTTTAGATAAAATTTATCTGTTATTTTAACTATTTACAGCCATAGGCGGCTCTAAATAATGGCTGCATGTATGCCGTACTTGTATAAGCGGGCTTACAGACTGATGGCGTGGCCCTGTTCAGGAAAAATGAGGTTTAGCTGCAAGGTATTTTCAGCTTGGAGTTGTGCTTTTAGTTTGTAGATATTGGCTTGCGGCGGTTTAACATGGGTAATGATGAGGTTGAAGCCTTTAAGCGCTTTGCTGCCGGTTAATGTGGCCAGATCGTCCATTTCCTGCATCAGCCAGCGCGGGGTAAGGTGGCCGAACAGCGTTTTATCAGGCTGCTCATTGGGGAAGGATGTTTCGATCATGATGGCCTTTAGCTTTTTGCTTTTGATGAGCGGGGCAATGCTTAGCCATAAGTTATGCAGGTTTTGGCTTTTTTCGATAGAGTCGGCACCGGTATCGCCTAAATACAGGATATAAGCATCACCGCTGTTTACCAAAAAGGCGGTACTAATTAAGTTGGAATGGCTCAAGGGGAATGCCCGTACCTGTAGCGAGGTGTTTTTTATAGCCACCAAACTATCGGGCGTTAATACCTGGTAATGATATTTTTTGAGCGCGGGCGCTTCGCCTTCATCGGCAAAATTGGCCCAGCTTTCCCAGGTGAAATAATCTTTTTTTATGGTTTCGATAGTGCTGGCGAGTGCGTAAATATTCTTGGCGGTATCATCGGGCGAATTGATGATGAGGCCGGCAATATGATCCAGGTGCGCGTGCGAAATGAAATAGCCCTTAATATATTGCCGCAGCACCTGCTCTGCCGGGATAGGAAATACCTTGTTTTCGATGGCTTTTTCAATACCAAAATGCAGGGTGCCGGCATCAAGGCAAATGTAATTGCTGGTACCGCTTGCCGCCACCATATAGGCCGAAAGGTTGCTTTCATCAATACCACCCTTAACGCCCAGCGGCACAATAGTAAAAGATGCTGTGCTTTTAGTTTGCGAAAACGCGGCTGTAAACAGTATTGAACAAAGTAAAGCAGTTAATAAAACACGGGTACGAAACATATTTCAATTAGCTATTATTTTTATAATTTTGGCCGATAATGAAAACCAGTCAAATTGTTGCCAAAGCGGTTCTGCGGTTATTTTTACTGCTGGTGCTGATAGCGTGTTTTGTGTTTTTGCATAACGACAATGCCAAATTACAACAATTTAATTTTGTGATCGTACGCAAATGGACGCTCATTTTTCCATTTATATTGATCGCGGGGTTTATTACCTTACTTATTAACTGCGTTGTAAACAAGTACAAAAAAACGGATATGAACTGGCTGCTGGTAGTAAATACCGTAGTGCTGATAGCCTACCTTGCCGCTATCGTACTCCGTGTTTACCAGGAAATTAATTAAGCGCCGGAACTGCTGTTATTCCGTTTTCATATCTTTTTCTGCAGATTTTTTGTACTCATAGCTGCCGCCGAGCAAAAATCCCCAGGGTTTAAGGCTCTCTATCCTGTCGAATATGATCTTTAAAATGGCCATGGTAGGGATGGAGAGGAACATGCCCGATAATCCCCATATCATTTCGCCAAAAACTATCCCCAAAAAGGTGATAAGCGCGTTAAGCCGCACCTTTGAGCCTACGATGGTAGGTAGTAAAAAATTAGAATCGACCGCGTGAATACCGATTACGCTTACAGCCACTATCAAAGTTTCTTTAATAGTGCCGGTGGCAAAAGTGATGATGCTGCTTAAAAGCAGTGCCGTAAAGATCCCGAGGTAAGGTATGATGTTGAACAAGCCTACAAGAAGGCCGAGCAAAACGGCGTATTTTATGCCTATTATCCAAAAAACGGTGCAGGCAACGGTAGCTACTATGCCCATTTCGAGCAGTAAACCCAAAATGTATTGCCTTAATATGCTTTGTATATTCTCCACAATATCAATAACGGTGGCCGAATTGTCCTCGTTAAACACCCATATAATAAACCGGAACAACAGCCTGCGGTAAAATAATATGAAGAAGGTAAATATCATGATAAAGGCATAGAACAGCATGAGCGATGAGATGGCCCCGAAGGTGGTACCCAACACATCGGTGCCCGAAGCGATGATCTTCTTGGTGGTATCGTGTACGTAGCTCATTTGCCTGGTGGCATTTACATGGAAGGCGCCGGAGATCCAATCCTGCAGTTGGTTGAGTGATTCGGTAACCTGGCTTTTAAGGCTTGGCCAATCGCTGGCCAGGTTTGATATTTGCGAGCCCACCAGGTAAATGATACTGCCGACAAAGCTGATTAATAATAATATGGATAACAAGGACGAGGCGCTGCGCGGCAGGCGGCATCTCCGTTCGAAAAAGTTTGAGATGGGCAGTAAAAGTATGGCAAACAGGAAGCCGAACATCAGCGGATCAAGCACATCCTTTGCCTGGATGATAAGATAGCCCAGCGCTATGAGGCCTATCAATACTAACGAGAGCTTTTCATAAAACGGTGTAATAAGTTTTTTTACTGCCATATAATTGGGATTAAAGCCTGGCATTACGCCGCTGCCTTTTTTAATATTTTGAAGTTAAGCATTAATTGTACCACTAATAAAATTAATTGGAAAATGTTTTGGCGCGCCATTATTAAATAATGTTTTGGCAAATATTTTGCTTTAGTAAACATCATCTACTTAAATTAAAATGTTATGGCAAAGTATTCGGAAAAAGCAGGGGAAAAAGTTGAAAAAACCATGCACGAAATGAAGGAAGGCACGCTTAAAAGCGGCAGCGGTAAAAAGGTTACCAGTAAAAAACAGGCTGTGGCAATAGGATTATCAGAAGCGCGCAAGGAAGGCGCTAAGGTGCCGAAGAAGAAGTAATGCAATTATTAAAGTCGGAGAAACTAATATCGGATAATGAATTTTGAATGTCGAATATAGAAATTCATCCTTCATTATTCGATATTCAAAATTCAGTGTTCGATATTAAACCTGCCTTAAATTTATTGCGGGCTCGTAAACGCATCAATTATCTTCATCAGCACCAGGGCTTCTTCTATTGAACAGGGGTTGGGGCCTTCGCCTTTGAAATAGGCCACTATCTTCTCGATCATGGGCTGCTGAATGTGCTGCGGATGGGTGAACTCGATGGTTTGCTCATCCGTTTCGTTTTTCCAGCTTACATATTTGCCGAAGAATGGAAAGGTTATTTTGCCTTTGGTGCCGATGATCTCGCAGGTATCGGTAGTTTCGCTTTGGGCCACGTTAAAGCACCAGGAACCGTTTACCACGATGTTGTTTTTGAATAGTATCTGCCCGCAAACGTGGTCGTCGGCAGGGGTGGCGTGGGACTGATTGAGGGAAAAGCCGCTGTAATATTCCGGTTCGCCGAAGTACAGCAGCATCAGATCGAGTTGATGCGGGGCCAGGTCATGAAAATAGCCGCCGCCCGAAAATTCGGGCAATACACGCCAGTTGGTTTCGGTATCAGCAACCAGGGCAGGTTTGCGGGCCTGCCACATCCTGATCTGTACGGTGCGTACCTCGCCAATGGTTTGCTCGTCGAGCAGCTTTTTTACATATAAAAACATGGGCACCGCGCGGCGGTAATGGGCAACGGTGAGTTTTAAGCCACTTGCGGCTACTGCTTCGGCCATTTGCAGGGCTTCGGCGGCGTTGCGGGTTACCGGTTTTTCAACGTATACATTAAAGCCTTTTTTTAGCGCGTTCAAAGCATAAGGCAGGTGCGTTGAGGGTGGCGTGGCAATGTAAATGGCGTTAAGCTCCGGGTCGTTTAGCAGTTCGTTGGCATCGCTGTACCATTTGCCAACGCTATGCCTTTGGGCGTAGTCGGCGGCTTTGGCGGCATCGCGGCGCATAACGGCAACCAGCTTACTGCCCGCCACTTTATTAAATGCCGGCCCGCTTTTTATTTCAGTTACATCGCCGCAGCCGATGATTCCCCAGTTGATCGTGTTCATTTATTTTAAAGATGTTATTGCGAGCGATAGCGCGGCAACCTCGTCCCATTATTACTGGTTAGGTATAGCTACTAGGTTGCTTCGTCGTACCTCCTCGCCATGACAGATTGATTATTTCAATATCCCCTCTATCGTCGCCAATTCCTCGGCAGAAAACACAATGTTATCCAGGCATTTCAGCGAATCGGCCAGTTGCTCTGGTTTGCTGGCGCCTATGAGCACTGATGTTACGCGCGCATCCTTCAAGATCCAGGCCAGGGCCATTTGCGCCAGTGTTTGCCCGCGTTGTTTAGCCAGTTCGTTCAGCTTGGTTAATTCGTCGAGCCTTTTTTCGGTGATGGAGCTGGTTTGTAAAAAACCGGTGGCTTTTGCCGCCCTTGAATCTTCGGGGATGCCGTGCAGATATTTGTTGGTGAGCAAGCCCTGCGCCAGCGGCGAAAAGGGAATGCAGCCTACGCCTTCAGCTTCCAAAACATCCAGTAAACCACCTTCTACCCAACGCTCATACATGGAGTATTTAGGTTGGTGGATGAGGCATGGTGTGCCTAATTGTTTTAATATTTTTATGGCTTCGGCGGCTTTATCTGCCGGGTAATTGGATATGCCCGCGTATAGAGCCTTGCCCTGGCGAACGATCAGATCAAGCGCTGCCATAGTTTCTTCAAGCGGGGTATCCGGGTCGGGACGATGGTGATAGAAAATATCTACATAATCCAGTCCCATTCGTTTCAGGCTTTGGTCCAAACTGGCTACCAGGTATTTTTTTGAACCCCAGTCGCCATAAGGGCCATCCCACATGGTGTAGCCTGCTTTGCTGGATATGATGAGTTCATCGCGGTAGGCGCTGAAATCTTCCTTTAAAATACGCCCAAAATTTTCCTCGGCAGAGCCCGGCGGCGGGCCGTAATTGTTAGCGAGATCGAAATGAGTGATGCCGCTATCGAAAGCCAGGTGCAGGATTTTGCGATAGTTTTCGGTAACGTCCACATCACCGAAATTGTGCCATAAACCCAGCGAAACAGCCGGGAGTTTGATGCCGCTTTTTCCGCAGCGGCGGTATTGCATGTTTTTATATCTATCGGGCGAGGCTACGTATGTCATGATGTTGAGCAGATGTTGGTTTGACAGTAAAAATAGAATTTTTTAATTATCCGGCGTGTAAATTTTTGGATGGAATTTTTTGAGGGATCGGAATTATTCATGGGCAGCTTCGTTCTTGCGATATTATACAGCTGTGAATAATCGGCTAAACAAACAGAGGCGATGGCTCTTTGCAAAACCTGTAACATTTTTATAGCCGCCGTATCTAACCCGGCATTAAATAAAAATACTATCGCCATGCGGATCGGTCAGGATGCTTATATTACGGGTGGATTTATTAAAACGTTAAGGTTAATTAGCTAAGATGCCCGGTTTTGAAGAAATATACTCGCTTTACTCGCCCCAGATATTCCGGGTGTGCATGGGCTATGTGAACGACCATGAGCAGGCGAAGGATCTGACGCAGGAAACCTTTATTTCGGTTTGGAAAAACCTGGCATCGTTCAAAAACCGATCAAAAATTAGCACCTGGATATTCAGGATAGCCACCAATAATTGCTTGCGGGCGCTGGAGAAATCGAAGCGGGTGATGACCACCGAACTGCCTTTTCATTTGCCGGATGTGCCGCCCGAGGAAACACAGGAGGATAAACTACGCTTTTTATACAATTGTATTGCCGAACTGGAAGAGATAGACCGCATCATCATATCGCTGGTGCTGGAAGACCTGCCGCAGGCCGAAATAGCGGCTATTGTGGGCCTGAGCAATGGGAATATCAGGGTGAAAATTCATCGGATTAAGGAGAAACTGGCCACTAAATTTAAAGATCATGGACAATTTGAATGACTTGAAAGCAATTTGGCTAAGTGCTAAAACTGATGACCTGCCCAGTTCAACGGAAATGCTGCGGATAGTTAAACGTTTCCGCGATCAAAAGCTGAGGAAAAAGTGGATGGTCATAATTATGACCATCGCTTTGGCCGCCCTGATGATAGCTGCCATATTCTTTAATAAACCGACCCTGGTAACCACTTATATCGGCCAGGTTTTGGCGGCTTCGGCCTGCGTTGTGCTGGCTGTTAGCAATATACGCTCAATCGGCCGGTTTTACAAGCTGAACGATTGCAGCAATAAGGAATTTATAGCGTTTTTGGAGCAAACACGGCTCAACCAGCTCTATTTTTATAAGAATACGCAGGTTTGGGGCATGGGGCTATCGTCAACAGGGTTGTTGCTGTATTCTTATGAGTTTGTTTACCAAAATATGCTTTGGTGTATTATTACCTATTCGCTGGTAGTGGTATATATTTTAGTGTTCTTTTTTGTAGTTAGGCCGCGCGGTTACAGAAAGGAAGCGAAGAAATTAAACGCTACTATGGAAAAATTAAAAGAATTGTCCAATCAAATTAAATAAGATAGCTATGAGAGTTAGAAAATTACCCTGGCGCGTGCGCCTGCTTATCTGTTCGGGCCTTCTTTTGGGGACATTGCCTAATGTATTCGCGGAATATATTCACCTGCCCGATTTTTTTCGGGGTTTTTTGATCGGCATCGGGATAGTGCTGGAAATAAGCGGCCTTATTGTGATGAGGCGAATGGGGCTTAGCAACAATTGTTATAATGGCACAGAGGCCGGTTGATGAGAGCGTTTTTATTGTGGATATACCCCGCTCTTGATACCATTTTAGCAAAAAGTACACCGATAATTTCATACGTAGTATAATTGTACTTTTAACATTAGTTTTAGGGTGATATATTATCCTTTTTCTGAATTAGTACTTTCTGTATATATGAAAACATTGCGCTTTTTGTTGCTGATATTTATTTGCCCGGTAATAGCCTTGGCGCAAACAGCAGGTGGCGGGCAAAATTTAAGGGAACATATCAGTATTGATACCGGCTGGTGTTTTGCTTACGGGCATCCTTTCAATACCGCTAAGGATTTTAATACGGGCACGGCTTATTTCTCCTATTTCGCTAAGGCCGGGTATGGCGATGGCGCCGCCGCCGCTGATTTTGACGATCGCCCCTGGCGCAAACTTAATTTGCCGCATGATTGGGCCGTTGAACTGGGCTTTAGCGCTAAGGGTAGTTTTAGTCATGGTTTTAAAGCCCTGGGCCGCAATTTTCCGGATAGCAGCGTGGGCTGGTACCGCAAGCATTTTACCATTCCCCAGCAGGATTATGGCCGGCACATTACTATTGCTTTTGATGGCGTTTTCCGTAACTCAACCGTTTGGGTAAACGGGCATTACCTCGGCACCGAGCTAAGCGGTTATAATGGCTTTGAATATGATATTACCCCGCTGTTAAACTACGGTGGTGATAATACCATAGCGGTTAGGGTGGATGCTACTATGGAAGAGGGCTGGTTTTATGAAGGTGCAGGCATTTACCGGCATGTGTGGCTAAATAAAACCTCGCCACTGCATATAGCCACTAATGGTACGTTTGTGAGCAGCCAGCTTAGTAATGGCAAGGCATATTTAACCGTTAAAACGGATGTTTGCAATTACGATACCCGGGCCGATGAATTTACTATCGTGCAAAAGGTATACGACCGCCAGGGCCATTTGTTAGCCGAAAAACAAAGCGGCGGCAACGCGCTGCAGCCTTTTAAAACCGGCGGGTATAGCAGTGAGCTGGAAATAGTTCAGCCTAAATTATGGTCGGTTGATACGCCTTATTTGCACCGTTTGGTTACCACTATTTTGTTGAATAACCTGCCGGTTGATGAGTATGTAACGCGCTTTGGCATCCGTACCATCCATTTCGACGCCAATACCGGCTTTTACCTTAATGGTAAGCGGCTGGAGATAAAAGGCACCAATAACCACCAGGAACACGCGGGAGTAGGCACGGCCATACCCAACGCGTTACAATATTTTAGAATTGCCCAGCTTAAATCAATAGGCAGCAATGCTTACCGCTGCTCACACAACCCGCCCACGCCCGAACTGCTGGATGCCTGCGACAGCCTGGGTATGCTGGTGATAGATGAGAACCGCCTGATGGGGGTAGATGATTACCAACTTGGCAATCTGAAAAAAATGATAGAGCGCGACCGTAACCACCCGAGCGTGATCAGCTGGTCGATAGGGAATGAGGAGTGGGCGATTGAAAACAGCGAAATAGGCGCCCGTATTGCCAGCACCATGCAGGCCTATGTAAAAAGCCTGGATACCACGCGCGAGGTAACGGCCGCGTATAGCGGCGGCTGGGGTAAGGGGATCTCTTCGGTAATGGATCTGATTGGGTTTAACTACATAGCGCAGGAAGATCCGGACGCGCAGCACCAGAAATTTCCGCAGCAGAAAGGCTGGGGTACCGAAGAAGGAGCGACCTATGCAACCCGGGGCGTTTATGTTATGAACGATTCGCTGCACTATAAAACCGCTTACGATACCAAACCCAGGCCCAATGCCCATAGTATTGAAGAGGGTTGGAGCTATTATGCCAAACGGCCCTTTTTGGCAGGGATGTTTATATGGACCGGTTTTGACTACCGGGGCGAACCAACGCCTTACGGATGGCCGTCGATAGGGGCGTGCAATGGGATGCTGGATCAATGCGGGTTTGCGAAAGATGATGCCTGGTACCTGCGGGCCTGGTGGAGTAGCAAGCCAGTACTGCACCTGTTGCCGCACTGGAACTGGACAGGCAGGGAAAACCAACCGATAAGCGTATGGGCCTACAGCAACTGCGACGAAGTAGAGCTGTTTTTAAACGGCAAAACCCAGGGTAAAAAAACAATGCCCAAAAACGGCCACCTGGAGTGGAGCGTAGCCTACCAGCCCGGCACGCTGAAAGCCATTGGCTATACAGGTGGCAAAAAAGTGTTGACCGAAACCGTGCAAACTACCGGCGCCCCGCAAACTGTTTCGCTTGAAGCCAATAAGAATAGCCTGAAAGCTGACGGACAGGATGTTGCCGTAATTAAGGTAAGCGTGCTTGATAAAAAAGGCCTGGCCGTACCCGATGCAAACAACGAGCTGAGTTTTAAGCTGGATGGCCCCGGCAGGATCATCGGGGTGGGCAACGGCAATCCAACCTCGCTTGAGCCGGATCAATACCTGGAAACCATTGTAAATATGCCCATCAATGATATGAAGGAATTGCCGGTGCCCGATACCGCCGGCAGCACTGAAACAGTGGCAAACTTTGACGATAGCGGATGGGAAAAAGCATTCACCGGCATTAACGATACCAGTGTGAAAGCCTGGGTTTATAGTGGCAGCATTAATTTAACCGGCGATATGACGCGTTTCCCGCTTACGTTTTTTTATAAGAGCATTGGCCGGAAGCAGTCGATCTATTTTAACGGGCATTTACTGGCGGCCAATGTTGATTATCATAAAAATAATGATGCATTCCAGATCAGTAAGGAGTTTTTAAGGGCAGGAAAAAACAGCATTGTGATAGTTGCCTTACCCATTATAAAGAAAAATGAATGGGACACGCCCAACCAGGACCCAGGTGTGATACAGTTTAAAGCCCCAGCGCCCGGCTGGAAAAGGAAGCTTTTTAATGGGCTGGCCGAGGTAATTATCCAGTCAGACGGCAATAATACGGGGCCAATTACCTTAACGGCAACATCAGCCGGATTAGCGGAAAAGAAATTGGTTATTAATACCCAGTAAAATAAACAGCGGCGGTTCTATGATGCATTTTCCAGCCATTCCTGTATCGCTTTTACTGTATCCTGGTAAAAAACCTCGTAGGTATGCCGGGTTACATAACCTATATGCGAAGTGCCCAATACGTTATCCAACTGCCTGAAGGGATGTTCGTGGGCTAAAGGTTCGGTATCAAAAACATCAATGGCCGCGCCGGCTATCTTTTTTTTCTGTAGTACGTTTATGAGGCCCTGTTCATCCACCAACGGCCCGCGCGAGGTATTTATAAAATAGGCGCTCGGTTTCATCAGTTCCAGGTCGGTTTGCCGGATGATGCCGCGCGATCGATCGCTTAACACCAGGTGGATGGTTACAAAATCCGATTCGCGCAGCAAAGTTTCCTTGCTTACCAGTTCGGCGCCGGCTTCGGCGGCTTTTTCGGAAGTTAGGTTTTGGCTCCAGGCCAGTATTTTCATATCAAAGGCTTTAGCGTAGGCGGCCATTTTAGCCCCAACGCGGCCCAGGCCAATGATGCCGATGGTTTTACCCTGCAGGTCGGTGCCTACGGTGCTT
>Ga0302304_10000910_pt1 | contig 15945 bp, 19 predicted proteins | sample III_Palsa_E2_2_FD_198769 | JGI IMG/M metagenome (GOLD analysis project Ga0302304, IMG submission 198769) | Peat permafrost microbial communities from Stordalen Mire near Abisko, Sweden - III_Palsa_E2_2 | ecosystem: Environmental > Terrestrial > Soil > Palsa > Peat permafrost | place: Sweden...
CGGTCGAAAAGCGGCGCGATCGCCGCGAGCGTGAGGAACGTGTCCGAAAACCCGGAGAAATCCTGCGTGACTCCGCTCGGCCGTCCGCCGGGGGCGAAGGAGACGGTGGTCGCGCCGCCCTCGCTTGCGACGGCCGCCCCGCACCGGGCAAGGACTTCAAGGAAGCCCACATCGCCCTGGAGGCTGTCGCCCGCCGGCCTCAACCCGTCGAGGCGCAGGGTACCCCCGACGACGAGCGGCAGCGCCGCGAAGTAGCTCGCGGCGGTCGCGTCGGGCTCCACGGCATAGGACGTGGGCGAGCGGTACGCGGCCGGAGCCACGACGATCTCACCGTCCGCGCCCCCGCGCCCCGGGTCGACGAGACCGAACTGGCCCATCTGGCGAAGGGTCATCCGCACGAAGGGCATCCGGACGCCGGCTGCCGGCCTCGCGGCCACGGCCTCCCCGGCGAGGGGCGCCACCATGAGAAGAGCCGAGAGCATCTGGCTGCTTTCCCGGGCGTCGATTTCGACGGGGCCCCCGCGCAGCCCCGCGGCGTGAATCTCGACCGGCAGGTGGTCCTCGGTGCCCAGGCACCGGATGTCCGCCCCCAGGGCGCGGAGCGCGTCGATCAGGCCCCCCATCGGGCGCTTCCGCATCTGGGGCACGCCGTCGATCCTGTAGACGCCGCGCCTCGACGAGGCGCAAAGGGCCGTCAGGAACCGCGCCGCCGTCCCGGCAAGGCCGGTGAAGAGGTCCGCGTCGGTCGCGGGGACCTCGCCGCCCCTTCCCACGACCCGGATTTCGCGCGCTCCCTCGTCCTCGTCCACGGCGAAGCCCAGCCGGCGCAGCGCCTCCGCCATGATCTCCGTGTCGTCGCTGAAGAGCGCGCCCGTGATCCTGACGGGGCCATCGCACAGTGCCGCGAGCAGCATCGCGCGATTGGTTATGCTCTTGGAGCCCGGCAGGCCCACGCCACCGCGGACGGGACCGGCAAAGGGCGTCACCGCGAGGGGATCGGGCAGCGGCGCTATCACGATGTCGGCCGGAACTTGTCGCGGTAGGCCTGCCCGCGCTCGAGCCGGGCCGCCACCTCTATGAAGTCGCGGTTGGCCAGGGCGGCCTGGAACCCCTCGAGGTCGTCCTGGAACTGCCTGAGCGCGCGAAGGACCTCGTCGCGGTTCTCCTCGAGGATTGCGGCCCAAAGCCTCGGATCGGAGCCGGCGATCCGCGTCGTGTCCCTGAGGCCCCCGCCGGCATAATTGCGCCAGCCGGGGTCGCGCGTGGCGAGAAAGGCGCACAGCGAGGACGCGAGCAGCTGGGGCAGGTGGCTGATGTGGGCGACGATCTCATCGTGCTTGTCGGGATCGACGGTCACCACCTCCGCGCCCAGGTCCCTCCAGAATCCGACCACCTGGGTCACGGCATCGGCATGGCTGGAGCTGAGCGGCGTCACAAAGCATGTCCTTCCCTCGAACAGGTCGGCGGTCCCGTGCTCCCAGCCCTTCTTCTCGGAGCCCGCCATCGGGTGCGCGCCCACGAAGTGAGCCCTCCCGTGCACGGCCTCATGGCAGACGCGGGAAATCTCGCCCTTCACGCTCCCCACATCGCAGACGACCGCGCCCGGCTTGAGCCTCGGGGCGACTTGGCGCGCGAGCTGCGCGATGCGGTCAACCGGCGCCGCGATGACGACCAAGTCGGCGCCCTCGACGGCCTGCTCGGGCGTGTCGCCGGCGGAGCTGCACCACGGCTGCTCCCTGAGGGCGATCCTTGTCTCGGGCCGCCGGGCCCACAGGACGATCCGGCGCGCCGCGCCGCGCGCCCGCGCGGCGCGGGCGACGGAGCCTCCGATCAGGCCGGGCGCAAGGATTGTGAGCTGATCCAGCATGGCCGCAGGGACGCAAAATCCCACCCTGCTGTCGAGCCGTTCGTGGGATTGCGTTTTGGCCCGCGGTACGGTTGCCTCTCTTCTTCGATATGGATCTCGAGCCCCCCGGGAAGGCAAAGGCTGATGCGCGTGCGCTCCGCGCGCGCGCACTCATCCTCATCGTGATGGCTGTGTTCATCATCGCGCCGGTCATCCTGTGGCTGCTCGCCAGCAGGGGCGGACCGCAAAGGCCATGAACCGCACCCTTTTCCCGATCCGGCTCGTGTTTGTGCTCCTGTGCACCGCGGGGGGCTGGCTCGTCTGCTACACCGTCCGCGAGTGGGACAACTACAGGCTGACCGCCGCGGCGATCGGCTTCTGCATCGGCGCCCTTGTGGTGCTGGTCGACGTGATGCTCAAGGGCTTCTCGCTCCGCGGGCTCTCCGCGTTGACGTTCGGGCTCGCGGTCGGATCCATCATCGCGAGCCTGGTCGCTACATCGCCGCTTTTCGCCGAGGGGGATCCCGAGATGATCTTCCTTGCCCGCCTCGCGCTTTTCCTCATCTGCCCCTACCTTGGCACCGTCATCGCGCTGCGCGGAAAGGACGAGTTCAACCTTGTCATACCCTACGTCCGCTTCGTCCCGCACGAGGTGGATGTCCCCCTGGTGGTGGTCGACACGAGCGTCCTTATCGATGGCCGGATCGCCCGGGTCTGCGAGACCGGGTTCCTGAGCGCCGCGCTCGTCATCCCGCGCTTTGTCCTCAACGAGCTCCAGGCGATCGCGGATTCGCCGGATCCCATGCGCCAGGCCCGCGGCCGCCGCGGGCTCGACGTGTTGAACGCCCTCCGCGCGATCAAGACCCTCGACATCCGGATCACCGAGAGCGAGGTGGCCCGCAAGGAGGACGTGGAGGCGAAGCTCGTGTTCCTGGCGCAATCGATGCGGGCCAAGCTCCTCACCACCGACTACAACCTGGCCAAGATGGCTGAATTCCAAGGGGTTCCATGGCTCAACCTCAACAAGCTCTCGAAGTCGCTCCAGCCGGAGCTGATGATTGGTGAGAGGCTCGAGGTCGAACTCGTGAAGCCCGGCAAGGAGGAGGGACAGGCGATCGGCTACCTTGCCGACGGCTCGATGGTCGTCGTGACCGGCGGCCGCCCCCACGTGGGCCAGCATGCCGGCGTTGAAATCGTCAGCCTCCTTCCGACGGGGGCCGGGAAGATGATTTTCGCGCGGATGGCGAGCGAATCCGACCGCGCCCGGTCGGGCTGACGGAGCGGCCCAAGTTTGTGATGGACTTGCAGGCCGCGGAATTTAGATAACTTCCCTTCCCCTCGGGGCAGTAGCTCAGTTGATAGAGCGCGTCGTTCGCAACGACGAGGTCGTCGGTTTGATCCCGATCTGCTCCACCAAACCGGATTCGAACCGATCTCCACGGCTCTGCTCCACAGCAGGTCAGTACGGAGCTGCGTTTTTGAGTTCAGTTTTCAAACCCACGAGCTGAGTTGACCTTGACTTTGACCGCCAATAAACTACAGGTATTATCATGAAATCTACCGTGAGCATCACAGAGGGCCAGGATTCCTTCCCAGCCCTGGTAAAGGCTGCCGAGAAGGGGGACGTGGTCACCGTCACCCGTCATGACGAGCCAGTAGCCTGCATGATTGGACATGAACGCATGAGTGCCATCGCGGAGACGCTGGAGATCATGGGGAACGTTGCGGCGATGCATGCGATCAATGAACACAGGGCCGGGCACACGCAATTCGGCAGTCTGGACGACATTCCATAATGGTTCGTGTTGTGCGACCGTCGGTGCAGGTCGTCGGGTATGCGCGTCGGCTTGCCCCAGAACCGAGGCGCGCCGTTAAGCTGGCGCTAGTTGGTCTTCGATCGGAGCGAGGAGACATTCGCGCATTGGAGGGGAATCTATCCGGATACTATCGCCTCCGTGTCGGCCGGCATCGGATGGTCTTCAGCTACGCGGCAGACGATGCTATCGAAGCGATCTTCATCGAGGAGCGGCAGCTCGTATATGAGATCTTTGAGGCCCAATTCATTAAGCGTCTGAAATCCTAATCCAAGCGTAGAGCAAGTTTGCAGAAAAAGTTTAGCACCCCTTCGTTCGTGCTAAACCAACAGGTCCTCCAACAAACAGGACTCGAACCGCCAAGTGTACGCCCATTATGTTTCACTGGGCACCAACGGAAAGGGCTTTCGCCCGAAAAATTCACGCAAATCTCCGCAGATACCCGTCAAAAAGCGGTGGTGGGTCAGTTTGAATGGAATGGCCGATTGACCAAGGGAGAATCGCGCCTAAGAATTCGGCTGCCATGCGCTGGTACCACTACCTGTCTTATTTTTTCGGGGGCGCCTTCCTTGTGAATGCGCTACCCCACCTCGGCAACGGCCTCTCGGGCCATGCCTTTCAGAGCCCCTTCGCGAGCCCGCCCGGGGAGGGATTGTCATCCTCGACCGTCAACGTCCTTTGGGGACTCTTCAACCTTGCCGTGGCCTATCTGCTCGTGTGCCGGGTCGGAAATTTCGAGCTACGAAGGACCAGGCACGTTCTTTTTCTTGGCGCGGGAATCTTGGTCTTTGCGCTCATGCTTGCCCATACCTTTGGCCGGCTCCACGGGGGATTGAGGTGAGCCTCGGGATCGTTTGCCCGCGAAGGCTTTTCTGAACGACCCACTACCCCAAGGTAGCGGGTTTACGGGTTGGCAAAGCGAAGCTGTACCAAGTGGGCCAAGTCCGCGATCAGCTCAAAACTCAAACTCTCTCATGAAACCTACCGTCAAAGATTACGAAGTCCGCATCTGGTACAGCGAAGTTCCAGGTGATGATTGCTACGTCGCGCAAGTCAACGATATGCCCGGCATCATGGCGCATGGTGATTCCCGTGAAGCCGCAGCCAAAGAGATCCAAGAAGCACTGCGGTTGGCTCTTGATTCCTATGCGCAAAATAAGGAGGAACCGCCGGCTCCGCTATTGGGACGAATGACCCACCGCTCGCGGGACTTAATCATCCAATCCCTTTCCATTGAGAATTCGCCGGCTGCATTTTTCAATCCTCGACACCCGGGTCTTGGATTGTTTGGCCGCAGAAAAATAAAAGATGTATCCTCTTTGCCGCCCTGGCGTCAGCGCATAGAAAGCAGTTTTCAAGGCAGGGGTATCATCCAATTTATTTTGGAATTCCTCAGGAATGGGTTTCGGGTTCTTGTTTAGAATCACCTTCAAACCGGCCTTTTCCGCTTCAACGGCCTCATAAATGTAGGCCTTCAACGTTGGTTCCATCTCAACTATTTCCCGAACACTGGTGAACCGAGCCTGGCGCGCGGCCTGCGTATGCTCTCCGATTCTCTTGAGAACACCCTTGGTGTCCCTTAACAAGGCGCCTTTGCAGAACATAAGCGCACAGTATTCCTTAAATCCTTGTATTATAACCACGTTACTTTCCTGGAAGGTGTAACAAGGTTTACCCCACTTCAATTCTTCGGTCAGCCCACAGCCGAGACTGATCATTCTCAATCTCTCGGATTCTTTCCGCCACTTCCGGTCTTCGCTGATATATGCGTCAACCTTGAGGTTCGTTCTCTTCATTTACGGATTAGCTGAACGGCGTTCTTGAGATTATTCTTCCGTGCCCTGCGGATGATGATCAATCCGTGGTCGGGGTAAGCAATGGCTTTTGCATTCTTGTTCAATCCAACCCTCCAACGACACGCTCCAAGTCGCCGGTGAACTTCTGCCAGCCGTGGCCCGCGCCCTTGTAGTTGGCATCTTCTTCCGACCGGAAACCGGATTGCTCCATGCGGACATGCGTTCCGCCCTTGGTCAGCGTCGGCGTCCAGGCAACGACGCTCTTCATTCCCATAGAACCCCAGGCATAAGAGGTCCGTGAATTCGGTTCAATCCATAAGCCCAATCCCTTCATCACGGGCTTCGAGCTCGTGACGGATGCCTGCATAATGGGTGCTGTCGTCACGGGTAAAGGGTTCGACTGGGATTGGCTGTGCCAGTCCGGGCAGTTTGAGGCGAGCATGAGCGTTTGCCCTTTTGGTCACACCAAATTCTCGCTCGGCAAGCAGGCATCGGGGAATCGGCCCTTACGGCCCTTGGGCTTTCGGGCGAAGATCCGTTTGGATGGCGAGGACCAGCTGGTCGATGAAGCGTTTGCCATCGACCGCTTTGATAACAGTCACATTCGAAACTCCAAAACGCGGTTTTGCGTTCACAGGTCCTATGACCGTTCGGCCATAGTTGATTCCGTGGTCGATATCGACGTCCATGGTTACTTCAAAGCTCTTGGTTATCAGCGTTGGATCCGCGATGATCGAGGTAGCCAATTCTCCCCAAAGGGGCAGGCCGATTGCGGAATTCTGCTCCAGGTAGTCGCTTGCTGGTGACGGGTGCGACTGGATCCGGCGCATTAGGTCCTTATCCAAATAGAAATCATTGCTGACATCGGCGACCGAGATGATCTTGGCCCAGTGCGCGGCCAACACGATATGGGCGGCCTCGGGATCGAAGATCACATCGAAATCCGAATGAAACCCGTCTGCATCCCCGTCGGACAATTGTCCAAGGGCTCCGCCAAAGAAAATGAGACGCTTCGCCAAGCCCGCAAATTCTGGATCGAGCCCGATGGCCAAGGCCAGATTGGTCAGCGGACCGCCCACAAAGATCGTAATTTGATGAGGATGCTCATGCACCGCCTTGATAAGAAAATCCGCGGCTGTGCCAGCAGTGGGTCTCAATTGGGGCATCCTATCAAGGGGTGGAACTATCTTGTAGGGTTCATCGGGATGGCTTCTTGGGAACTTTGCCGGGTCGTTCCAGGCTCCCTTCCAGTAAACGTAGCCATAGGTTTCCTCCCAATGTTTCATGCGCTCGCGCGTATTCACGAGTGGGAAAACCGCTCCGTTGTAAACGGGGATGTCCGGCCTTCCGATTATCTCAAGGTAGCGAAGGAGGCTTGCCGCGCCTTCGTCGCGCCAGCAGTCGCCAGTCACGGTAGTGCATGCGAGCACCTTTACGTGCGGAGACGCCAGAAGCGGCATCAGCGCATTCTGCTCGATGTAGCTGCCTGGAATATTCCAGTCGTTGTCGTAGATGACCAAGTCCTCCTGGGCGCGCAGTGATCCATGGCAGAAGGCTGAGACGATGATCGCCGCCAGAAGGTGCTTTTGTGCGGGAGTCATGGGTCAGGAGCCAGATAGCAGCACATGTGCCGCATTCGAGCATAAATTGATTCAATGTAACTTGTTAACAGCAATGGGGACGGCTGCTGCGAGGGCGCCAAGCCCCGCTTTGTCATATGCGATCCCAGGGCACCTACTCCGAAATCATCCCGATCGTCCCCAGCCACGTCTCCACCAACCGAGGCCATCCCGTAACCGGAAACTTCGTGCGCCGCAGCCCGAACGCATGCCCGCCCTCTGCATACAAATGCATCTCCACGGGAACCCCAATCTTCTTCAGCGCAGCATAGTAAGACAGAGAGTCCTCTACACGGTCCACGTGGTCATCCTCATCCTGCAGCAAGAACGTAGGCGGCGTCTGGCGGGTGATATGATTCTCAATATCCGGATTCAACCCAAAGCTATTTTCAGCAAGCGACAGATGCCCCGGATAAATGGCCACCGCAAAATCCGGGCGGCAGCTCTCTTTGTCGGCCGCATCTACGGCCGGGTACAAACGCTGCGCAAAATGCGTGCTCATCGCTGCCACCATATGCCCGCCCGCTGAAAACCCCAGCACTCCAATCTTGTGCGCATCGATGTGCCACTCCGCGGCGTGAAAGCGCACCAGCCCAACCGTCCTCTGCGCATCTTCCAACGCCATCGGTGCCTTGGGATCGACCTCGCGCATCGATCGTTCGTCCCAGTATTGCCCGGAAAAAGGCACTCGGTATTTCAGCAACACACAAGTGATCCCCTTGGCTGTCAGCCAGTCGCAGACCTCCGTGCCTTCGAGATCGATGGCCAGTTCCTTGTAGCCTCCGCCAGGAAACACGACGACCGCAGCACCCGTATTTTTCCCCATCGGCGAATAGACCGTCATCGTCGGCCGCGAGACATTGGTCACCATGATCCACGGCCTGCCCGCAACCAGTGACGCGGTTACCGTTGTCGTCATGTCTTCCGGCCCCGGGATGGGCTGTGCATCAGGCGCCGCCCCCGGCCATATCGGCAGTTGCGTGTGTCCCGGCGATGGCTGCCAGGCAGGCGTCTGGGCTCTCAGACCGCCGCACGCAAACACAACACAGAGCACAAAGATCAAAGGCTTCATGACAATCCCCGCAATCGAGCAGAAGCTGAAACTGGGCCCCTTCGAAAAGCGAGCTGAAGAAGCGGGAGAGCGCGCAAGTCTTCCGTCTTGGTCTTGTTGCCGAGGATCTCGTCAAACCACGCGACGTCGCCCTGAGGTGAAAATTGAATGTGTCGCAGCTTCGGAGCACAGATCCAGCGCTTTCCCTTGGAGAAATAGGGCATCGTTCGCCAAGCCAATCGGCGGAAGGAGCGTAGAACGGGGCCAATATTGTTACACCGTTACACTTGACATTTACAACACTAGGTGACACCGTTACACCATGCCTCCAAGTATCACCATCAAGGAACTCCACGCTACGACCGGCGATCACGTCCGTCGCGCGGGCTCGTCCAGGGCGCCAGTCGTAATCACAGACAGAGGTCGCCCCGTCGCCGTCCTGGCCAACCCGACGCTGCTTACTCCACGCACGCGGAAGCGCACGCTCCTGCCGGAATATGAGGCGATGATGGCCGGCCAGCCGGGAAATGACATTCAGGCAGCACTCGACGAAATCCGCGGGGAGCGATGATCCTTTGCGACACATCGGCTATCGCCAAGCTCTACGTCGTGGAAAAGGAGTCGCCTTCCATGCGGGCGCGCCTCGAATCAGAGGACCAAGTGTGTGTGTCGGAGCTGGCTCGCACCGAACTCATGGGCGTTTTCCATCGGCAGTTGCGCGAAAAGACTTGGGAGCGGAACAAATTCTTGACCGCGATCCGACAATTCAACCACGACGACATTGCTGGGTTCTGGACGTGGCTTCCACTAGACAGTGCCGTTATCAAGGCCGCCGCACAGGTATATACGACGCTGCCGGATTCGGTGTTCCTACGCTCCGCTGATTGCCTGCACCTCGTTACGGCACTCCGCCACAATTTTGCCGAAATCTACACATACGATAGCCGCCAGTCTGCCGCTGCGGGCGTCCTCGGACTGACGCCCGTGGCCCTCGGCCGATGATGTCGCAAAGTCGGAGGCTATCTGGGAGAGACGGGCCCTCCCGCTTCCCGAATGATCTTCACGACTTTCGCCGCAAGGTCATTCGGCACGGGAATCGTGAGGTGGTACTGGCAGATGAGCCACGAGTCGCCGACCTTTCGCAGAACCCCAGACCCCCGGCAGACGCCGAATGCCTTGTTGTCGAGGATCTCGTCAAACCACGCGACGTCGCCTTGGGGTGAAAATTGAACGTGTCGCAGCTTGGAAATATAGGTCCAGCCCTTTCCCCTTGAGAAGTAAGGCATCGCGTAGGCCTTGAACTGATCGACCGTCCAACGCTCGTTGGCGTCGGTGCCGATGAACACAGCCTCGGGCGCGAAAAGCGCGAAATAGGCTGCGCCGTCCGCGTTCGAGGCAGCCTGATGAAACCGATCGAGCGTCGCCTCGACGTCGTGAGCGCCGGGAGGGATCGCGTTTCCGGCCCCGGAACCGAGCAGGGATCCGCCCAACAGAACAGACCCGAGGAGCCCTTTGCAGAATGAGAGTTTCATTCCTCCAGATTCTTCCTGTTGGGAAGAGCGTCAAACCGCATTCCCGCGGCCGCGGTGAAAACTCCGCCGCGCGCAATGTGCAGGAGGATCCAAGATCAGCCAAATGGTTGCATGTTGCGGAACGAGCCGCGCCGGTCGCGGGAATGTGACGATGTCGCCGCCCGCGGCGACCGGGCTTGTGCATGCGGGATGTGTCATATTGTATTGGACCCAACCACATCGATGCCATGAATCGCCCGGCAAAAAGCCTGCTCTGCGCATCGCTAGCGTCTGCCTTGCTGCTGCCCCGGCTTGCCCAGGCGCAGGCCCTGACGCCATACGCGCTGGGGAAGGCCAAGCAATACAGCCAAACGGGTCCGGGTGAACTCAGCGCGAACCCAGTGGCGCCATTCCAGTTCAATGCAATCGCATCGATACAGGGTACGTTGACGACCCCTTTGTCGCAGGTCGACCAGCTCACATACGTCATCCCTGACGCCTCCTACGAGGTGCTCCAGAACTTCACCACCCAGGCGGCGATGGACCAGGCGTTCCCGTCGGGAACCTATACCTTCACGTTATTCGGGCAGTTGCCGGTGAACCTTATTCTCACCGGGGACCTTTATCCGTCGGCGCCGCAGATTGTCGGCGGAACATGGGGTGGCGGGGATCTTCTCGTCGATCCGACAAGCGATTACGTCCTGAGCTTCAACCCGTTCCTGGGATTTGCGACGGTGGGAGAGGCCGGCCAGGCGGAGTTCACCATTCAGAATCCGCCCGGCCCCGACCTCATCGACACCACCTGGGTGAGCATCACCTCCCCCGTCATCCCCGCGGGCATCACCATTCCGGCGGGCACGCTCACTCCCGGCAGCCATTACACGGCGAAGTTGGTTTACGCCTCGGACACGGTGGTGGACGACACCTCGGTCCCGGGCGCGTTGCTTCTGTCAACCTACGCGACGTCGGATACCTTCATAATCTTTGCGGCGTCTCCGGCGTCGGTCGTACTGGTGGCGACGAGCCAGCCCGAGTCCCAAACGGTTGCGAACGCGTCCACGGTCGTTTTCACGTTCGCCGCGAGCGGATCCCCCGCGCCCTCGTACCAGTGGTATTTCAATGGTGCGCAGATTCCGGACACGCAGCCCATGCTGGTCATCAACGGCGCGACGGCTGCGAGCGCGGGCAGCTACTATTGCACGGCGACCAACGCCAACGGTTCGCTCACGAGCAACGCGGCGTCACTCTTCATCAGCGGCACCAGCGACATCGGGAGGCTGGTGAACATTTCCTGCCGCGCGCAGGTCGGAACCGGGGGCAACATCCTGATCGCGGGGTTCGCGGTTGGCGGCGCGGGCACCGCGGGCACGGAGCAGCTGCTGATCCGCGGGTCGGGCCCGGCGCTTGTTCCCTTCGGGGTGACCGGGGCCCTCGCGGATCCGCAGCTCCAGATATTCTCCGGCAGCGAGCTGCTGGGAACCAACGACGGCTGGAACGGAAGCCCGGCGATCGCGAGTGCGGCATCGTCGGTGGGCGCATTCGCATGGCCCATCGCCTCCAGCCACGACGCGGCGCTCCTCGAGAACCTGCCGGGCGGCCCCTATACGGCGCAGGTTGCCGGCGAGGCCAGCGACTCCGGCGTGGCGCTTGCAGAGGTCTACGATGACACCCAGCCGGGCGCCCGCACGCCCACGACCCCGAGGCTGGTCAACATATCGGCGCGCGTTCAGGTGGGCACGGGGGGCAACATCCTGATCGCGGGGTTTGTGATCGGCGGCTCGACGTCGAAAACGGTGCTGATCAGGGCCTCGGGCCCCGCGCTCATCGAATTCGGCGTGCTGGGCACGCTCCCGGATCCGATGCTTCAGCTCTATTCCGGAGGAACCGTGGTGGCCGCCAGCGACGGCTGGGGCGGGAACCCGCAGATTGCCAGCGCGGCCGCATCCGTCGGCGCATTTGCGTGGAGCAACCCCGCAAGCAACGATTCGGCGATTCTCGTCACCTTGCCGCCGGGTGCCTACACGGCCCAGGTCGCCGGCGCCAGCGGCGACTCCGGGGTGGCGCTGGCCGAGGTCTATGAGGTGCCGTAGGGACCGGGGCGCCCCGTTCCAGCGTGTTCGCCGAGCATCCACGCTGCTCGCGAGTCCCGTTCAATTTAAGAATTGAAGGCCGCGGCCCGCGGCCCAAGCAGATGATTTTCCCGTCGATCCCGTGACCCTCCCCTCGAAAGCAGAAGCGAGCGGCCTCCTTGAGAAATACGTCGGCGACGACTACCAGCGACTTCACGCCCTGATGGTGGCCACCGCGATGGAGGGATACTCGGGGGCATTCGGCGGCGATCCCCACCTCTGGTACGTCACCGGGCTGCTCCACGACCTGGATTACGAGCAGTTTCCCGACCTCCATCCCGCGGAGAGCCTGAGATGGTTCCGCGATTGGAACTATCCCGAGGAGCTGACGCATGCGGTCGAGGCTCATGCCTACGGCTACCATGGCTTCGCCACCCTGCCAAAAACCATGCTCGCGGCCGCCCTTCTTGCCTGTGACGAGATAAGCGGGATCTTCTATGCCTATCGAAGGCTGAATCCCGTCCGTTATGGCGACATGAAGGCCGGCTCGATCAGGAAGAAGGTGAAGGATGCTGCGTTCGCGGCAAAGGTCGACCGCAGAACGATCGATCTCGGCTGCGAGCACCTCGGGGTCCCGTTGGATGAGCACATCGCGAACCTCATACGGTTCTTTGCGACGTTGCCCTAGTTTCCGGCGTTGCCGGGGGCCCCTACGCCAGGAATTTTGCCAGCGGATCCAGGTAATGTCCCTTCCACCCGGAGTCGAGGCCGTCGGCATCTCCTTCCGGGAAGCCCGTATGGTCAAGCACGAGCCTGGTCTGTGAATCGTGGTCACGGAATTCAAACTTGACGATCGAGTAGACTCCCGGCTCCCAGCTGCCGGGGCGCCATGCCTGGACAATTCTCCGGGCGGGTACCAGCTCGATGTTTCGTCCAAGGATCAGGCCCCCGAACAATGAAAATGCGCCGCCGTTGCTCGCATCGATCTCGGCGGGCCGGCCTGTCATCGAGGCGAACTGCTTTGGATCCAGCAGCAACTCGTATATGCGCTGCCCCGCCGCCTTGTAATCGACTTCATAGTGAAGCGACGTCCGCGGGCGGGCGGCCGTCGCCTCCCTTGCGGGCTGCTGCTGATCCTGTCCCCGGGCCCTTGAGCCCGCGGCCATGCTTGCAAACGCGATGGCGATGCCGGCAACCGCTTGCCGTCGAGTCACGGCGCCGGCCAGGTTCTGTTCATCATTCATGGTGTTTTCTCCGTTGTCCCCTTGGGTGGGCGGTGATTAAACCATGGTGCCAAAATATGATAAAGATAATGTTTTGAAATCGGCGTAGATATCATCCGAATCCCATTTCACCCCGTCAGCACCAAGGAGGACCCATGCCGTATGCCGCAGGACACCGCGCCGAGATAAAGCGCACGATCGTCGATAGCGCCCGCCGGCTTTTCAATCGGCACGGCTTTGAGAGTGTTTCGATCACGCAGGTCATGGCGGGCGCCGGACTCACCCACGGCGGCTTCTACAGCTACTTCAGGACCAAGAGCGACCTGTATGCCGAGGTCCTGGATTGCTTTTTCACAAACCCGGAATGGGAGCATTGCTGGGAGGGGGTGGAGGTCGACCTGTCAAAGGGCGACGTGGGCCCGCAGATTGTCCGCGCCTATCTGTCCCGCGGGCATTTCGACGACGTCGAGAATTCCTGCCCGATGGTTGCGCTGCCAACCGACGTCTCGCGCAGCGGGGAGCGCGCCAGGGCCGCATTCGAGACCGTGTTCCGGGCGATGGTCAGCGTCCTGGAGCGAAGCGTGATTCCCAACGGAACGCCCCGTCGCGCCACGGCCCAGGCCACCGCGGCCATGTGCATCGGCGGAATGATCGTCGCCCGCGCCGTGGTCAGCCGAAAGGTTGCGGATGAACTCCGAGCCGACTGCATCGCCGTCGCGCTGGAGCTTGGGGGGTGGAAAAGGAAGGGCGGATCGGGAAGGCGGAAGGCACCGCGTTCCCGCGCGGCCGGTGTCATGGCCCGCTCCTCGCCTCGAGCAACCAAGGGGGGCGTTCCCGAGCTGAACCGGCGGCAGGCACCATGAAAGCCTCGTCCCTGCTCACCCTTTCCTTGACGCTTGCGATCGCGTCGGCGCCGCTGCGTTCGCACGCCGAGGAGGGGGCCGGATGGCGCGACGACCTGATCGACCACCTGGCCGGCCCCTGGAGGCTGGAAGGGCGGATCATGGGCCGGGACGCACACCACGCGGTGCGGGCCGAATGGGTGCTCAGCCACCAGTTCCTGCGCATCCACGAGGCGACGGACGCCGGCGCGCCCGCCTCCGAGCGACGATATGAGGCCACCTGGTTCCTCGGCTACGACCCGCTCAGCGAGCGTTACGTGCTGCATCTGCTGGACGTATTTGGAGGGCGGTACTCGGAAACGATCGGATACGGCGTCCGCGACGGCGACGCGGTCCGGTTTGTCTTTGAGTATCCCGACGGGCCGTTCCACACGACCTTTCGGTGGAACCGTGAAAAGGACACCTGGCAATGGCTCATGGAGCAAAAGGACAAGGACGGGAAATGGACCGTCTTTGGCGACCTGGGGCTCGCGCGGCTGCCTCATTGACCGAGCGTCGCCGGGCTCCGGGCGTTGCAAGGCGCCCTTTCGCTCGTGCCGCCCGCCCGCGCGGTCCATACTGTGCGTCATGGAGCAAGACGTGACCCGGCCCGGAAAGGGCGACCCGCTGCACGGCGTCACCCTTGAACGGCTGCTGGGCGAGCTGGTGGCGCACCACGGCTGGGACGAGCTGGGCCGCCGCGTGGCGATCCGCTGCTTCCTTTTCGACCCGAGCATCAAGTCGAGCCTCACGTTTCTGCGCAAGACCCCGTGGGCACGCGCCAAGGTCGAGGAGATGTACGTTAGCCTGAAGACGAGGGGCTGAGAAAATTCCGAACCGCCCCGGGCATTCGCTGTCCAGTGCGTTACCGTTGATTTCGCCCGTTGATTCCCTACGCCCGCTTGAGCCGCCTTGGACAGAGGTTGGGAGAGTGTATCGGCGCGTCTGCCTGCTGCGGTCGGAAGGCCGCAGCGGCGAGGCGCAGCGGATGGAGGAGACCGAGCTTGCTGCGGCGGCCATGCAGGCCCGCGAGGCCTCGGAGTCCGGACCGGAAGCCGATGCGCGGCTGGAGGCGCTGATGGCCGGCGAGAGCGAACGCGTGGCCGCCGCGTTCGCGTTCGCCGAGGTCCTGGCGCCCATGCTGTCGGATCGCCTGCGCGCATTGTCGCCCGCGCGCGCGGTGGCGGGAAATTCCGGCCCGTCGCGCCCGGATATCCGACCCGCCAGGGATGCCCGCGGCATCGCCGACTACATCGAGGAGATGCTGGCGCAGGACCGAGCGGCATCCCGCTGATTCCATTTCCTCCGTACCCACCGAATCGATCCCAATAACATGTCCTCGCTCACCCTCGAAAAGCCGCCCGCACCCGCATCCATCGCGTCGCCCGCCGCAACGTCAGCCAATCCATCCCGTCCGGCGCCCGCCAAGGCCACGACCCTGCTTATCGGCCTGGACTTGGGCACCAACAAATCCTGCATTCTTGCGGGGCCTCCCGGATCAACCGATATCACTGTGAGCAAAGTGGTTCCGTCTGTCGTGGGCTACGTGAAGGACGGCATCGTCGACGGCATCATCACGGGCAATGTCCGAATCCTCTTCGGCGAGGAGGCGTTGCGCCAGAGGCTCCACGTCGAGCTCGTGGCGCCCCTGGCTGAGGGCGTGATCGCGCGCCCCGAGGCCGCCCGCGATTTCATGGAGCATGTCCGCCAGCTGGCCGACCCGAGCGGCCGTTCTGAGATCCGCGCCGTGGTGGGCGTTCCCGCGAACGCCGATGAGCAGGCGCGCGAGGGGATCCGGCGCTCGGCGCAGGGGATTTTCTCACGGATCCTGCTGATTCCGGAGCCCTTCCTGGCGGCGCTCGGGTTTCGCGATGACTCACGGGTCAAGCAGTCGGGCTACGTCGATCCGGTGGTCAATTCGCTCTTCATCGACATCGGCGCCGGAACGAGCGACCTCTGCCTCGTCCAGGGCTACTTCCCGACGCGCGAGGACCAGATCAGCATCCCCTTCGCGGGCGACGCGATCGACGAGAGCATCTACGACGGGCTCAACCGGACCTATCCCAACAACGGCCTCTCGCGGCTAAGCGTGCGCGAGATCAAGGAGGCCTACGCCTATGTCGGCCCCAGCCGCA
>Ga0302304_10000913_pt1 | contig 15915 bp, 6 predicted proteins | sample III_Palsa_E2_2_FD_198769 | JGI IMG/M metagenome (GOLD analysis project Ga0302304, IMG submission 198769) | Peat permafrost microbial communities from Stordalen Mire near Abisko, Sweden - III_Palsa_E2_2 | ecosystem: Environmental > Terrestrial > Soil > Palsa > Peat permafrost | place: Sweden...
TACGTCCTACAAATATCCCGAGCTGATACTGAAAGCCACAGGCAATAAGTCAGACTTCGACGGCATCAGCGTTGACGATCCCATCGTCTTCCATGCCAACGGCCAGTTCCACATGCTCTACATCGGCTACGACGGAACGGGCTATCAGACGGGCTTAGCAAGCTCCCCCGACCTGCTTCACTGGACACGAACAGCGCTCGTTGGTCCGCGAGATTCCAACTCCTCATACACAAAATACAACCTGGCAATCAGCTCCATCCTTCGTGATAAGAATCTGCACGGAACAGGTGAAGCCCTGAAGGTTAACGGCCATTATCTCGCGGCATGGAACGCTTATCCCGGTGCTGGTTATGAAGAAGGAGCAGCCGTCATCGGCCTCGCCACAAGCTCGGACTTGCTCCACTGGACACTCACCGATCCAATCCTCACACCGCATGACGGTGCTCCATGGGAACACGGCGGCCTCTATCGCCCCGACCTCTTACTCGACCGAGGAACCTGCTACCTTTATTACAACGCCAAGACCGACCCGCTCCCAAAGTCTGAAGGCGGCGGTTGGCACGAGCAAACCGGCGTAGCTACCAGCACAGACCTCAAGCATTGGACGCGTTCCCCGCTGAATCCAATCCTTCAGAACGGAACACGTGGCACGTCAACATGGCCCGCATCGAATCCTTTATCGAAGCAAATTCCACCCATAGCAGACACACGCGACAGTCGTTTCGCTTCGAACCCATTCGTCGTAAAGAACGGTCACCAGTTTGCGATGTTTTACTTTGGCTTCGGGTACCAGCGGCCAGGACGCGCCTGCGAGCTACTCGCCTTGGGCGACGATCCGTTCCACTTCACCAAAGTGCCTGAAGTTCTCATCGACACCGGCGCACCCGGCACCATCGACGAAACCTTCGCACACAAACCATCGGTCATCTATCACGAGGGCATGCTGTATCACTTTTACTGCGCTGTCTCGGGAAAGTATCCGAACGAAACAAGAGGTATAGCGGTCGCTCGTTCAAGGCCCTGGTAGCGCATCGTCACCTACATCACACTGAAGTGATACATGCCGCGCTGGACGCGGTAGGTCACACGATTCGCAGCTCGCGAGATCGTTGTAACATCGGGATTCTTTTCAATAGGCCTGCCATCGATCATTACCCTGGCATTCGCTGTCATAAGTGGCACTATAACGATCGCTTCTGTCGGTACAGTCACATCCATCGCCATCGTAGCGCCGTCCTTTTTCCAATCGCTCTCAATCTTTCCAAGCTTCGATTGAAATCGACACCGCACCCAGCCCACACCATCAACAACCGAAGGGCGAATCGTGATCCGGTCCGCAACATCCTTGCGCGAAAGATCGAAGTCGATTCCACCAAGCCCTCGATAAAACCACTCTTCCGCATCGCCGAGCATAAAATGATCCTGGCTGCTCCTCGGATTCGCGTCCCACGCCTCGGTTAGAGTCGTCGCACCCGCCTCAAGCTGCGATCCATAGCTTGGTGGATCCTTGCGGAGCATCATTGCCAGCAACACATCATTACGCCCTGCTTGCATAAGCGCGCGAAGTAAATAGGGATAGCCAACCTCGCCAGTCGTGATGTGATCATTATGCGCATGAATGTCGGCGACAACATGCTCTAACACCTGTGCACGTCGATCTTCCGGCACCACATCCAGTGCTAGTGGCATGGCATTCGCAGTTTGGCTGCCTTTATCGTAGTAACCCGCCTTTTCGTCCCAGAACCGTCGATTGAAAGCGTCCTTCTCGTGTTCAGCCAGCGCACGATACTTCGCTGCATCGCCAGAATGCCCAAGCAGGGAAGCGGCCTTCTGCATCGCAATCGCATCTTCATAAAGCATCAGCGTTCCGGTCACGCCGGTTGTCGTCAGTTTACTGAAACCCGGTCCACCAGGCCCGATGTCATACCAGTCGCCCAACCCATACGCAACAATGCCGTCCACCGCCTTGCTCTCAAGAAATTTCACATACGACTGCATAACGTCATAATTTTTCTCAAGTGCACTCGTATCCCCATAAAAGCGATAAGCCGACCATGCAGCCAATATAGAAGCCGATCCCCATTCTGGCGAATCGTCATAGATTTGATACTTCGGTCCGAACATCGTGTACTGCGGCGCTATTGTGGGCACCATGCCATCATCGTGCTGTGCATCCGCTATGTTCTTTGCAGTAGCCGCATAAAGCCCCTGCAGATCATTGTTGAACATCAACGCTGAGGCTACCAGGTGTGTCTCTTCAAGCCACCCAAGCTTCTCACGGTGCGGGCAGTCCGTGAACAAGCTCACCTCATTGTTATGCATTGCCTCAACGATCAGCTTGTGGATGGCATTGAGCATCTCGCTGGAGCTTTCAAACATGCCCACCACCGGCGAGTCCGATCGTAACTCTTTGCCAGTCAAAGAAAGAATTTTCCCCTCATCGCCCTTATCTCCAATCCACTCCGCCTGCACATAACGAAATCCGTAATAGCCGAACCTCGGCTGCCAATCCTCTTCGCCATCGCCTCGCAATGTATAGCTCCACGACTGCGGTCCACCGGAGCTAGCCTGCGAAACCGATTCATCGGGCTTCAACAACTCTCCCGGAACCAGCTTGAGTACAGCACCAGCTGGTCCTTTCACACGAATCTCAGGCCAACCGGCAAAGTTTTGCCCAAGGTCATACACCACCTTGTTCGGTCCCAGCACCGTCGACTTGGGATGTATTTGCAACTCGGACGTATGGAGCAGCGGAGCTATCGCTGCTGTCAATTTCCCGCCAGGGCCGTCAATCTCCACCGCACTACTCCAACTCCTGTCATCGAGCCCCGGCGAAGTCCAGCTTGGATCGACCGCTCGCGCATCGTAATCTTCACCACCATAAGTTGAGCTAAAGACAACCGGTCCACGCGACACCTTCCAGCTCGTATCGCTCCCAATCACTTCACTTGACCCATCCGCATATCGCAGTCGAATTTCCGCAATCATCTTCGGTGCGCCAAAGCTGCCTTCGAACTTCGTATAACGTCCCTTCGTCTTCTGCACGTTATACATCCCATTACCAAGCATCACGCCAAGCACATTCTCCCCAACGCGCAGCTTCCCGGTCAGGTCATAAGTATCAAAGGTCACCGTCTTGCGATAATCCGTCCATGCCTGATGCATTGCATGTGGAGCATCGAGCGAAACGTTCGCATTGAGTTCGGCCTCATACTGCCCGAGACCCGCAATCCGCAGCACAGCTTTCACTGGCTTGCGTTTCACACGGAAGTCCCGACGAAAGATCGGCATCGGCTGGCTGCCATCAAGCTCCGCACCATCGCGCACCGTGCTCCACGGAGCACCAATCCACTTTGCACTCCATGCAACTGACTCACCAGAGGTCGTTTTCTCTCGTGGCAGGCCACTCACAAAACTCGGCTCCGACGAAATCCATGAAACTATGATCAGCAGTGTTACCCGGACGAACTTTCTCAGTATGCTCATACGTCTATCAAAGTACCGCGTCCTCTGCTATCGTGTCGCCGTGAAATCTTTCGCACCCATCATTGGCTTCGTCTCACTCGCTACCGCGCTCTGTGCGCAAATGCCAACACCACAGCCGAGCGCCGTCAACGTCGCTCACCAGGTAGCAAAAGTCCACGCCGAAACGGCAATCAGCAATCGCAAAGTGCCATTCCATGCCAACTGGGATTCACTCGCGCAATACCGTGCGCCTGATTGGTTTCGCGACGCAAAGTTTGGCATATTTCTCCATTGGGGCGTTTATTCCGTTCCGGCATACGGAAATGAGTGGTACTCCCGCAACATGTATATCCCCGGCAACAAGGCTTTCGAACATCACGTAGCAACCTACGGTCCGCAAACCACCTTCGGCTATAAAGACTTTATCCCCATGTTCAAAGCCGAGCACTTCGATCCCAATGCCTGGGTCGATCTCTTCGTCCGTGCCGGTGCCCGCTATATTGTCCCCGTTGGCGAGCACTGCGACGGCTTCGCCATGTATGCCTCCGATATGACTCCCTGGAACGCTGCAAGCATGGGGCCGCATCGCGATGTAGTTGGCGAGTTGGCAACGGCAACCCGCGCCCGCGGCCTTCGCTTCGGAATCTCCTCGCACACTGCCGAACACTGGTGGTGGTATGGCCGCGGGCGCTCGTTTCCATCTGACGTTCGCGATGCCGCCGACGGCAAAAATCCCTTGACCGCGCAAATCTATGGTCCAGCCGCATACATGAACCTCCCCGGTCCCGACGGCACAACCAACGACGAGAAGGAACCCGACCCATCGCATCTCGAACGCTGGCTGCCGCCCGATCAAGCATGGCTCGACAATTGGCTCGCACGTTCCACCGAGATCGTCGACAAGTACCACCCTGACTTCGTGTACTTCGACTGGTGGATCGGCCAGCCAGCCTACAAGCCCGCGCTCCAGCAGTTTGCTGCCTACTATTACGACCGCTCTGCCGAGCGAAGAGAGCAACCCGTCCTTACCTACAAAGAAGAGTCCATGCCCGCCAACGTCGCTACGCTCGATATCGAGCGCGGCAAGCTGGACACCCTCCGCCTGCTTCCATGGCAGACCGATACATCCATCTCCATCCACTCCTGGGGCTATGTCGAAAATGATGAGTACCGCACCGCAAAATCGCTCATCCATCAACTCATGGACACGGTCTCGAAGAACGGCAATCTGCTCCTCAACGTAGGCCCGAAGTCCGATGGCACAATTCCAGAGCAAGCCCGTACCGTGCTTCTCGAAATGGGGAAGTGGCTTAGCGTGAACGGCGCGGCCGTCTACGATTCGCGTCCATTCACAGTTTTTGGCGAAGGCCCGACCAAGGCGCCCAAAAACTCCACCGAAAAGAACAACGACATCCAAATCTACAAGCCTGAGGATATCCGTTTCACCACTTCGCGCGATGGGACGCAGCTATATGCGACAGCGTTAGGCTGGCCCACCTCCGGCTCACTCATCATCCACACGCTCTTCGCCGGAAATCCCTACCTGCCGCATCCTGTATGCTCTGTACAGCTTCTCGGATCATCCAACAAAATCCCATTCTCACAACACCCAGACGGTCTGCACCTGACACTGCCGCAAGCCGAACCACCAACCGGTATCGCCTTCGTTTTTCGCATCCAGACAAGCTGCGAAGCCCCATAGCAACTACTGCTTTGGCACCGCCGACAGCGGAAGATGTACATACTTGATCGTCTTCCGTTGCCACGTGTACGTCATATCAAGGCTTCCGTCCGGCGCCTGAATGATCGCAGGATAGGAGTACTGTCCAACCGTATCTTCCAACGTAGCGAACACCCGAAAATGTTCTCCGTCGGTGCTTACCGCGAGGTTCAGCGGTGTCCTTCCTACGGTAGTGTTGTTGAAGATCATCACCACTCGTCCATCCTTCAACGCAACCGCATCAATACCCGAATTATTGTTTGGCAGATCGAGGTATCGTGCCTGTGTCCAGGTCACGCCATCATCCATCGAATCCGCGACAGCAATCTTCGAAGCCAGTGTCCGCGATCTTGCATATAGCCGCAGATGCTTGCCGCCAAGCGAAATAATCGACGGCTGAATAATCCCTTCATACTTCCGTGGACCTTTATCCGCTGCCCATCCCGGTGCATCCTTCGGAGGATCGGTCGCCGGCGTTGCTGCTGCATCGAACGCACGCGACACATCGATAGGTCCAATCTTCTTCCACGTTGCTCCGTTGTCAGTACTCCGCTCCACCCACGCAGCCCAGGTCTCATGCGCCTCGAAGGACGTTCCACTTACAATCGTTCCATCCTTCAACACAAGTGGTTTCGCACGAATAGGCCCGAGCAGTCCAGCAGGCAATCGCTCGTCCTTCGACCACGTCTTGCCTTCATCCTCGCTATACATCCGCCCAGCCGCCCACTCGCCCGGCGAAGGCCCAACCTTGTAATAAAGCCACAGCCGCCCATCTTTCGTATGAAAGAGCACCGGATTCCAGGAAGGAATATTCTTCTCACGCTCTAACTCCACTGGCGTCGTCCATGCACCATTCACATAACGCGATCCCCAGATAGCAACGTCCGGCGCACGCTCTTTTGTGCCACCAAACCATGCCGCCATCAACTCGCCATTTTTGAGCGCAACAATTGTTGACGCATGGCTCTCCGGAAATGAAGTAGAACCCGGCTGGAAAATAAACTCACCCTCCGGCTTCGCCTGCGCCACAGCCATCGAGCAGCTCATCACCGCCAACACACACATCGTCGCAATTTTCAAGATCACTCCTCCACCTTTCAACGCCACTTAGTTCACTGCAAAATCCGACAGAGTAACAATCTCTCCTGGAGCAACTATCAAATCTCCCAGAGCAGACACAACATTCTCCATCGTCTGACTTGTCCGCTCCATCTCCGTCCAGTGTTTGCCGGCCCAATCGACACGCAACCGCTGAGGTTCTGTCGAGCGGTTCAAAATAATCAAGCTCGTATGCTGTGCATCCTCAAACGCTGTTGTCAGCAGATCAGGATCGTCACTCGTAGCCGAAACCCGCGTCATCCCTTTCAACACATGACGACTAAAAGCCCCCATCACCCTGAGCTCAAAGCTCGAAGCCACGGGCATATTCCCGCGAGTTTTATCGGGAACCAGCAGAGACCGCGACGCACCAAAGCTGGGCTGCTCCACATCTAGCAGAAGCCAGCAATACATCAGCGCTTCCGCATCCAGCTCCGTCAGGTTCTTCTGATAAAGCTGCCCTACATTCAATGCGATCCGATAAGAAGGCTCCTGATAATGCGGATCGTTGAGGCAAATCTCCGTAGCAAGAAACGCCTTGGCCTCACTCGCCTCATGCATGGCCTTCAACCGTGCGTCATAAAGATCCGGGTTTGCCAGAAACTCCTGGTAGTCGTACTCATGCGCAGCCGTGTAGTCGATACCGCGCCACGCTTCCGCATCTTCTTGCAGCGAACGCGCCCGCGAAATGCCGAAGTAAAGATAGCTGGCATCCGCCATATGAATCTTCACCGATTGAAACCCAGCCTTATCGAGCTCTCGCCGCAGCACCTTCACCATCGCCTTGAAAACTTCCGGCGGCTGCTCCACTTCATTCTCGATCCCGACAATCGCCGGCGCTTGCCCCGTCCGCGCCTTCGCCAGCTCGCAATACCGCACAACAATCCGCGCATACTCCTCCGGTTTGGCTGCAATCTTCACCGGCTTATTCCATGCGTCGATCACGCGTGGTCCCGTATAAGCTTCCGTCGCCCACTCCGGCAACGCCCACATTTCGTAGATCACTTCACCACCCAGCGCAATCGCATGCTTGCTGTAATCGAAGCTTGAAACCTCACCATTGGGAAAGTTATCGCCGTAGTAATGCGGCGTCGCATCCTGCAAGTTTTCCAGGTTCGAAAGGTCCTGCTTCAACTGCGAACCCATCGGATACTCTCGGTCGAGCAGCAGGTTGTACCGCCGCAGAATCTCCCAATACTGCTTCTTACCCTCGTCGCTAAGCTCCGCATAAGCCGGAATACTCGGGCTTCCACCAAATCCAATCATCGTCTGATGCTTGCTGGTGTCATCAACATGGATCGAAGCATCTTGCGCCGCAGTAGCAAGCAGGGAACCAGTCAGCGTAACGTGTTCGATGCGCGGCGCGGAGAACATTAGTTGATGCCGTGTGATATCGAACACACAAGGCTGCGTCAGCACTACCTCACCATTTAGCAGCACCTGCACCGCAAGATGTGAATCCAGCACAACCGTCATGCTGCGAGCATCTCCCACATACTGCTGCTCGTCATCGCGAACAATCTTCTCCGGATAATTCCCCTGACCCGAGGACAGCGCCGAAGAGTCATAGAACCGCTGAACCAGCCGCACCTTCGATCCAGTCAACTCAACCGTAAACCCGGCATGCGGCCCAGTGAAGATCCAGGACAGTTTGCCCTGCTTCGGGACATCCTCCTGCAACACAATCGTGCGACGAAAAAGCGCCGGAAGCTCCTCGTGAAAGTAAACTCTCGCAATCTCATCGGGTCGCGTCCACCCAGGCCCTATTGGCCCATCCGAAGCAAATGCGAACCCCTGCATCGAAGGCTGAGTCACCGCGACAGGCGTCGGGAGTACAACCGCCTTCTGCGCCGCCGCACTTATCCCCAGCAACCCGAAAGCCCCAATCCACAAGGGCCACCGTCTCAAATTCTTACTCAAACTTTGCTCTTTCATCCGTTTGCATTATCCATTTTGCGAAGCAGAAAACGCCATCCTCTCAAACAATGTCGCTAACTTTCATTTGAGTGCCTATACTGTCCCTGCCGGAGCGCGAAGTCAACCATGCCATGCATAGGAGCCAGAAGTTGCCACATGCAGTAGCAAAACCACTCGCACTTCGCTGCCTCCTATTGATCAGCCTCGCCTCGGCTGCCATCCAAGCCCAAACTCCCATCGCCCCCGGCAAGCTAGATCCAGCGCACGACCCGGCCACGCTGCATACTCCAGCTCCTGCGCATCTTCGTGAGCAGTTCATCTGGACCCAGGGCGATGCTGCCGCACTCAATCCTGCGTATCAATCCACTGTCCGTGGCCAGGACGACAAAATCCCTCCACACTTCTTCCGTGCCCACTTCAACATCGTCTCGGTGCCCACGCACGCAACGCTCTACCTGGCAGGCCCACGTTCCGCAACTGTCTTCCTCAACGACACAAAAGTCCTTGAATTTACCGACGATGGCACCCACCCCAAAGGCCTCACCGTCATCACCGCCGACGTTGCATCTGCCCTCAAACCCGGCCAAAACACATTAGCAATCGAAGAAGTCCGCGGCCACAGTTCGCTGCACACCGGCGCAAACCCTACGATCAACCAAGTCACCTACGGCGAAGTCCTCGCCGTAAAAATCATCCCTCGCGCTTCAGCTATCGAAGCCCCACCACTCCTCATCTCCGACGCCTCATGGCGCAGCACGCTCCAACCACCCACCGACTGGCAAAGCCCCACCTTCAACGACTCAACCTGGCCCCTCGTCCAGACGCTCGGCATTCTCGGCAGCAAGAAGGATTTCCTCCAGTGGAACGCTGACGCTGGCCTCTACGCCTGGCCCGGCTACTCTGGCATCAGTTCCGCCATGCGGACGTACCGTCTTCCCGTCGCTGCAATCCGAGACCTCGAATCACCCTCCGCTTTCACGAACCCACAAACCCTCATCCACACCGGCGCATTGACCGTCCTGCCCAGCACCAATCCCTTATCCCTCACGCTCGACTTCGGCAGGGAAGTCAGCGGGCGCATTCATCTCGTCTCCGCATTGAACCAACCCGCAACCGTAGATATGAGTTACGGTGAATCCTCCGAAGAAGCCTTCGGTCACCCATATCTCGGCCACCGCCCCATCACAGTCCCCGCTCACGGCGAAGCCTTCGGCCCCAAGAGCGCCTTTCGTTACGTCCGCCTCACTTTCCCTCCTGGCGGCTCCAAATGGTCTCGCATCGACGTCGAAGGCATTGCCTATCCCGTCACTTACCGCGGCTCCTTCGAGTCCTCCGACCCGCTCCTCAACCGTATCTGGGAAACCGGCGCCTACACCGCGCACCTCTGCATGCAGGAAGGCATCTGGGATGCGCCCAAGCGCGACCGTGGCCAGTGGATGGGCGATCTCGACGTCACCGGCCGTGTCATTTCCAGCGTCTTCGCCGACAAAGCCCTCATGGAGCAAACCATGGAGCAAGTCATCGGCCCCGCGCCCATTACACGCGACGTCAACACCATCGCCGGCTACTCCGCGCTCTGGATCACCGGCCAGGCGGATTTCTATCGCCACATCGGCGACCTCGACTACCTTCGCACCCTCCAGCCGCGCCTCCTCGAACTCCTCGCCGTTATGGACAACGAGCTCGACACCACCGGCCTCTTCACCAACCCGCAAAAACACAAAGTCTTCGTCGACTGGTCCAACGGCTTCAGCTCTGACACGCCAGAATCTCGCGCCGCAACGCAACTAGAGTTCTACCTCGCCTACCGGCAAGCCGCTTTCCTCCTCGACGAACTCGGCGATAAGCCGCACGCTACTACCTACCGCACCCGCGCCGAATCCATCCGTAGCTCCGCACAATCAAAGCTCCTTGACGCCACAACCAACACCTTCGGCCAACGCTGGCAAACCAATGCGATGGCTGTCGTCTCGGGCGCTGCAACGCCATCAGAGCGATCCGCCATATGGTCACAAATGGATACGCACCTACTGGGGTGGCATGATCGCCGAAGGCGCAACCAGCTTCTGGGAAGCCTACGATCCCCTTTGGCCCAAGCAGGATTTCCACGCCCATCTGCAAGCCGACGGCAAAACCGGCTATTACGCCAGCCTCGCTCACGGCTGGGCCAGCGGCCCAACAGCGTGGCTCATGCAGCAGATCCTTGGCATCGAGCCCACCGGTCGCGGCTTCACGACAGTCACAATCCGCCCCGACCTGGCCGGCCTGGCCTGGGCCCGCGGCTCAGAGCCTACACCACACGGCCTGATCAACATTTTCATCAAGCCGAACTCCATCGCAATCACAATCCCACCCGCGACTACGGCAACCGTCAGCCTTCCTTTCGCTCCGCAGAAAGGCCGCATCATGCAAAACGGCAAACCCATATCAACGACACCCGACCCCACCGGAACCCGCACGCTTCTAACGCTGCATCAACCCGGCCAATACACTTTCACGCAACAGAAGAAGGCAAACCAGCCATGAAGATTCTCCTCACAACCCTCCTGCTGCTCTCAACCTGCCTCCACGCCCAGGTTGCCACCGATAAGCAAGTCAAGCAGTGGCGCCAGCAGATGCGCGATGCGCTCTTCATCCCCAACCCACTCCCCGCACCTGCACCTGAAACCTACGGCAGCTTTACTCCAACACCCGGCGTCATCGCCGAGCGCGTCTCCTATGCCACGGAGTTCGGCCTTCGGGTTCCGGCCATAGTCTATCGTCCGGCCACTACTCCCAAAGGCAAAATGCCCGGTATGGTCCTGGTCAACGGTCACGGAGGCGACAAATCAAGCTGGTACAGCTACTACACCGGCATCGTCTATGCCCGCGCCGGAGCCGTCGTCGTCACCTACGACCCCATCGGCAGCGGGGAATCAAGCGACGATCGCAAACCTGGCGATGGTGAACACGACCGCCCGATCCCCAACCCACCCTCCATGCCTGCCCGCATGGGAGGCCTCATGATTACTGACATCATGCAAGCCGTGTCGTATCTTTCCGAACGCAAAGATGTCGACCCCAAACGCATCGCAGTCCTCGGCTTTTCCATGGGTTCCTTCGAAACCGTCCTTGCCGGCGCAGCCGACCCGCGTATCCACGCTGTCATGGTCACCGGCGGCGGCGATCTCGACGGCCCAGGCGGCTACTGGGATTCCAGCCTGATGATGTGTCAGTCTGGCCCCTACAAGGCTCTCAACTTCATGAGTGACCGCCCTATAGTGCTCTACACGCTCAACGCCCGTCGCGGTCCCACATTCATCCTCAACGGCACCAATGACGCTGTGGTCGACATCCCCCACCACGAGAAGGATTTCTTCGACGCCCTCCGCCAGCGCGTCATAGCCGTCAACGGCTCCTCCACCAAAGTCTTCGAAACTTCCTTCGACCCCGGCGCTAGCCACCGCCCCAACTGGATGACCCCGGTGCCAGCTGCGTGGCTCAACCAACAACTCCACTTTCCCAACTGGCAGGCCGACAAAGTCGCCACGCTCCCCACCGAACCCATGCACACCTGGGCCGAAACCGTTGGCTACCCGCTGGGCAAAAGCAGCGGCCGCCCGGACCGCGACGGCGGTCTTCAGATCATCATTGCCGATGTCCCCCTGCTAACCCAGGACCAGCTAAACATCTTGAATCCCGAAGACTGGCAAAAGCACAAACAGGACTTCATTTACTCCACGTGGGTAACCCGCGCCCTGGCTGCTGCAACTCATTAGCTCTAACCAGCCAGCTTTTGCCTTTACTGATTGTCATTCCCGAAGAGCCTGCCCTGAGCGAAGTCGAATGGAGAATCTGCGCCTGCTGTGCTGCTCCCTTCGTTGCTCCACGTCTCGTCCCCATTTTCATAATCGCACCTTTATTTTCAAATATGGTTGATCCTGACACCACCCACCCGCTATAGTGTCACCGTCGATGAAGCTCACGAACCCACTCCCGCGCTGGCTCACATCGTTCGCCCTTCTGGCCACGCCATGCATCGCCGCCGCACAAACCCCCACTGTCCTCAATCCCGCCAATTACCACCACTACATCGATCTGTTCCGCAATCAGGAACGCGAAGCCACCGGCACCGAATACCTCGGCGTCAATAACGAAGACTCCTGGACCTGGATGCAGCGCGAAATCCCCTGGTTCGACTCCTCCAACAAGCAGTTCGAAGAGATGTATTACTTCCGCTGGTACGCCTGGAAGAAACATCTCGTCTCCACGCCCCACGGCTACGTCATCACCGAGTGGCTCCCCAAGCTCGACTTTCCCAAACCCGGTGCGGAAGACGGCAGCTACGGCGCCCTCCCTGACGCCGCTCCGTTCCACATCGCCGAAGCCCGCTGGCTCCGCGACCCGAAGATCGCCGAAGACGACGCCCGCTACTGGTTCACCCCCGGCGTCGACAGCCACAAGTACAGCGACGACCTCAACGCCGCCGTCCGCGACCTCACTTTAGCCAACGGCGACACCGCTCTCGCGACCACGCTACTCCCCGCCATGGTCGCCAACTACCACGCCTGGGAAATCACCCAGCAAGACCCCAACGGCCTCTTCTGGTCCATAGACACCCGCGACGCGATGGAGAAGTCCATCAGCGGCGACGGCTACCGCCCCACCCTCAACAGCTACATGGTCGCCGACGCCGAAGCCATCGCGTCCATCACCACCAACCCCGCCGAAAAATCCGAATTCAACGCCAAAGTCGCGACCCTCCGCACTCTCATCGAAACCAAACTCTGGAACCCCAAAGATCAGTTTTACGAAGTTCTCTCACCCTCCGCCGACTCCGGCATCCGCAAGCAGAAAAAGTTCATCGACCCCGGTACCACTATGCAACTCGCCGGCGTCCGCGAGCAGATTGGCTTTATCCCCTGGCAGTTCGATATCCCCGAATCCGCCCACGCTGTCGCCTGGAAACAGCTCTTCGACCCCAAAGGCTTCGATGGCAAATTCGGAGCCACCACAGCTGAGCGTCGCAGCCCACGCTTCCGCTTCGTTAGCTCCGACCAATGCACATGGAACGGCCCCGAGTGGCCCTTCGCGATGACCCAAACCCTCCTGGCGCTAGCTGCCTACGAAAACCATCCGGGCCCGCTGACGATGTCCGCAGCCGACTACTACAAGCTCTTCTCGCGCTATGTTTTGGCTCAACACCAAACCCTCAAAAACGGTCACACCATTGACTGGATCGACGAAGATCTCGACGCCGACACAGACGAGTGGATTGCCAAGGACATGCTCATCGCGAAGAACAAGCAGATAGGCCGAGGCAACTACTACAACCATTCCGGTTTCGCTGACCCGCTCATCACCGGTCTCATCGGTCTGCGTCCTCGCGCCGACAACCGTATCGCCCTCCATCCGCTGCTCCCAGCAGGGCAGTGGAGCTACTTCGCTCTCGATGGCCTCCCGTACCACGGCCATCTCCTCACCATTCTTTGGGACGCCACCGGTCAGCGCTACCACAAGGGTCGGGGTTTCACCCTCATGGCCGACGGCAAAACCCTCGCCACACGCAAAGACCTCGGCCCGCTCGAAGCCGAGCTTAAATAACCTCGGGAGAACGCATGACTCCGGCAGCAAACCTACGCACGATTGGCCTCACCGCCGCCGCCCTCACCCTTGTCCTTGCCGCCGCGTTCGCGCAAAAGGACGGCAGTCCTGAAGCTGCCGCCAACCAGCATCCACCCAAGATGACCAAAGACGGCGTTCCTGCTACCGTCCGTATTCCCGCCGGTTCTTTCACCATGGGCGCCGACGCATCCACACTCCCAACCGACGTCACGCAGGGTTTCGGCGTCATGTCCGCACGCCCCGACCACGGCGACTTCGACGAGCTTCCCGCACATCCCGTCCGTATCACGCAATCCTTCTCCATCGGCCTCACTGAAGTAAGCCCGCAGGAGTTCAAGCAGTTCGATCCCACGTATGTCGCTCCACCTGCAACGCCTGCATACGCCGCTGGCGTTAGCTGGTCGCAAGCCATGGCCTACTGCGCCTGGCTTACCAAAAAGACCGGCAAACCCTGGCGTCTGCCGACGGAAGCCGAGTGGGAGTATGTCGCCCGCGCTGGCGGCAAGCAAATCTTCGGTGCCTCGGCCACCATGCCCAAAGTCGATGCTCCCAACGCTTTCGGCGTAGAAAACATCGGTGTAGGCCGTCCTGAATGGATTATGGACTGGTACGCACCCTACCAACCCGGTTCACAAACTGATCCCGTCGGCGCATCCTCCGGTTATACCAAAGCCGTCCGTGGCGGTGGTCTCGACTTTCGCAAGAGTGCCACCAAAGACCACCCCGACCTCAACGTCCCCGCCACCTCACCCTACTTCGCTCGCCCCGCCAACCGCGCCAGCATGGCCCCGGCGTACACTTCCGCCACCGGCAACATCGGTTTTCGCGTAGTTCAGGCACCCACGCCAACTACTCGGCCCACGCCCGCGCAAAAGTTCTTCTTCGAAACCGCCGTCAAGCAAACGCCTGCACCTATAGCTGCGCCTGACCCAGCGAAACCTTGGTATCACACCCACGAGCTCTTCCCGAACCTGCAGGGCAAGAGCATGCCCGGTATCGGCTGGAAGCTTGGCATCGCTCCCGGCATCGGCATCAACTACCACAACTCCGCCATCCAGGTTCTCCCCAACGGCGACCTCCTCGCCGCCTACTACAACACACCCGATCGCGAAGACGACCCCGACCAGACCGTCCTCATCATGCGCCGCCGCGCCGGTTCTGAAGACTGGGACATGCCCGAGCCCTATCCCGACTTTGCAGACGCTGCCAACGCCGCTCCCGTCATCTGGTCCGATCCCAAAATCCATGGCAAAGTCTGGATGTTCTGGGGCTTCCCGCGTCTCATTGGCGCGCCGCCTTTCTGCTATGCCACCTCGCTCGACAACGGCGTAACCTGGTCGCCCGTCACCTTCCCATACTTCCCGAAGCCCATCGGCCGCTATGTCTCGCAACCCATCAACAGCGTCGTCCGCGGGCCTGACGGCACCATCTATATCCCCACCGATTCCACTGGCCGCGATGCCGACGGCAACGGCTCCGTTAGCTCCGTCTGGGCCACCAAAGACGACGGCAAAACCTGGTACGACACCGGAGGCCGCACTGCCGGCCGCCACACCACGATCGTCTTTGCCAAGAACGGCAATCTCCTCGGCTTTGGTGGCAAAAACTCCGAAATCGGTGGCAAGATGCCTCTTGCCACCTCCACTGACGGCGGTAAAACCTGGACCAAATCCAAAACCCCCTTCGACGAACTCCTCAGCGGCGAGCGTCCGAGCGTCATCCGCCTCGCTGACGGAAAACTCTTCTTCGTAGCCGACCTCAATCCCACCCACCAGAAGCACATCCACAAAGACGGTGCCTACGTTGCCCTCAGCGACGACGATGGCGTCCACTGGATCATGAAGCCGCTACCCAAAGACGTCCTCACCGTCGGCTACACCACCGCCACGCAAGGCCCCGATGGCGTTATCCACGTCGTCACCTCCAAGAACAAACCCGACTATGAAATCGAGCTCAACGAAGCCTGGATTCTCGATAGCTCTGCCTATGGCGACACGGCCAACACCCAGCTGGCTGCCACAGAACGCGCAACCACCCACAAAGAAAAGCAAGGCGACATCTCCGCCACCTGGTCCACTGTCAAAGTCCCAGACGGCCGCATTCTCCTCAAC
>Ga0302304_10000917_pt1 | contig 15895 bp, 16 predicted proteins | sample III_Palsa_E2_2_FD_198769 | JGI IMG/M metagenome (GOLD analysis project Ga0302304, IMG submission 198769) | Peat permafrost microbial communities from Stordalen Mire near Abisko, Sweden - III_Palsa_E2_2 | ecosystem: Environmental > Terrestrial > Soil > Palsa > Peat permafrost | place: Sweden...
CTTCGTTGTTAGGTTCATTGGGGTCGAAATTCTTGACGTTCAATAACCAATCGAGGAGTTCAGCGTTCCCAAAAAAAGCAACCTTGGAGACAGCATGAAGTGTAGGTAGATGGAGTTTCAAACGTCTTTCGATCATGAATTCGATGAGATAGAGAGGAGCGTTTGGTCGATAGGGAAGACAAAACAGACTAAAATCATCATCCGTACTTGATTTCGCTAACGTATCCACTGTTGACCAATCGCTAGTCAACATCGCTTGAATAAACCTATGGAGAACACTCATACTCATTGTTATATATGTACGTGGGTGGGATATATACCTAACGAGGGGGACAAGTAGACTCCGGTGTGGGACAATCACTCCTTACGTCTCTCATGAGCTCACAAATATATATTTAAAGCAAACAAAGAGCAAACAAAAATGATCACTTGCCGTGAAAAAGACATGCAACGCCGTACGGTGGCTTACATGGAGAAGAAGGCAAACGAAGCAGACAAAGCATTTTCTGTAGCTCATCCGGAGATTTATGCGGCGTGGAACGAGATGATCGAATCTGCCGATCCTGAGCAAGTCCCCCTCACCTTGCCATCCACGCTCATCAAAACTGTTGAGGAATTCACGGCGTTTGAACTCTACCTGATGAACAACTGGGGCGCGAATATCCTCGTGTACGGCAAGACGTCGAACCGAGGGGGTTCAATTGCTGATTGGTTCTGCCGCCTCGAGGTGAAAAAAGGCATTCAAATCGACCTTCATGTCCACCCTCTGGTGTACATCTTTCCGATGCAACTCACCAAGCGTATGGAGGATGATATCATCCGAGAGACCGGATTGAAGAAGGTCGAGGTGAAGAACAAGGACGCGATGCCGGAAATTCGTCACGTGAAGACCCCAGCGGATTTTATTGCCTTGCTTCAACGTATGGCAGAAGTTGGAGAGGAGGGGGTCAACATTCAAGTGAAGACGTCCGACAAGCATTGCGCCAATCCTTACTGCGAGGCCCACGGAAAGCCAGTCGAGGAAGAGGACGAGAAAGAGAACATGTCAGACAACGAGGACAATGCCAGTACTACTGGGGTGGTGAATGGAGAAGAGGTAGCGTGAATGAAGAATATGTTGCGTGAATATGATGTGGTTACATGCTTAACCGTTGATAAGATTGAATGCGAACATCTAATTGATACATTCTTTCATGCATTTCTATCGTCTCTTTATCCTCGTCGTCGTCCGTACGAAGTAGACCAAACACCCTCCACCACACCCTACGAGCCCGTTGTAGGTAAATCGTAGGGGTGGTTGCTACCAACCACATGGCAATTTCAGGGTATACTTCCTTTCTGAGACCCAATTGTTTGATAATCGCACGCAACTCAACACCGATCTCTTTACGGGCTTGAGATGCCATAAATGACCGCATCGTACGTTGTAATGTTCTCGTATGTTGATGGATATCGTCTTTCGATTTATCATACCGTCCGGATACAACAGCGTATCTCTGTTCGCGAAGGATTGCCTTCCCCACCGGAGAGGACATCTCTTTCAGGCGCTTGGTAGCTTGTTCCCATCTCTCTTCTGCCATCTTTTGTTGTGTTTCCCCCTCCTGAGAGAGGGAACAGCTACCCGTGTGTTTTTCAAGGTATATACCCAGAAAAAGCCCAGTAAATCCTGTGGATTTCGAAAAATGCTCTTTTTTCACTGTTTTTTTGTCTGAGTCCAAAAAATCCTTCCCCACCTCTGCTACCCCTTCATCTACCGCGGTAGTATACTGTTTGCTACCACAGCCGAGGCCCAGTGAATCCTGTGGATTTTGAAAGTGATTTTTAAAAGTGAAAAGTTCATTTTTTGGTGAAAAATTGAAAACAACATTCGCCCTCAAGATTTACTGGGCCTCGGCTGTGGTAGCTAAAAACAAGATACCACAACGGGTCTCTCTAGGGGAGAGAGAGGGAGACACAAACAATATGAAGAACGTATACGTCTGTCGAGGGTGTAATACCGCCCGTTCGACTCATGATGGTAGAGTGCATTGTTGTAGTTGCGATGATGCGTTCTGTAATGATTGCTCTTACATCACCGGCGTTCCCAAGAGCTGTGAAGGCGAATGTATTGTTGGCTATGGCTACGTAGAGGACCAAGGGAGAGACTGTAAATGCCACCCTAATATCAAGCAGATCTGGCAGGATTGCGAGGAAGAACATCAACATTATGTTTGCGATGATTGTATCACCTCGGTAGATCCTGATGAGGTGACAAAGGATGACATTATCGAGTATCTGTTGGAGCAGGCTAAGACATCAGAAGAAGATGTCCGTTCCATACTCCAGAAGAAACGACAGGAAGTGATTGACATATAGCTTAACATATATATACGTAAGACTACGCTTTCTCGCTAGATACTTTCAGACGTTTCGACACCTGAAGCAACACGATATCTTTCGCGAAGTTATTCTCACCATCACCCGACACGTTAATAGCCATCGTCTTGAGGTTAACGTATAACTTGTACAGTAATGCGTCATTAACGATCTCTTCCAGTGCGAAATTGACCAATAGCATCGTATCCTCCGTCTTTGCGTCAGGGTCAATCGGCCATCGCAAGTTCAATGCTTTGCTTATTATGGAACAGAAAGACATCTTCTGATGGGACGGAACAGTACGTAATGCAGTCTCCATTGCACGTGAGACTGCGCGCATATTAGGCGTTAACGGGGTTTCTAGTACGATCATCGACTCTTCCACTGACGGAGGTGTGACGGGCGTGACCTTACGGTTTTCCTTACGCTTCTTCCATGCTTCCGGGTACTTGTTCTTAAATTTATCCACCTCGAGACGATAAATCTCATCAGCATTTCTAAATCGACGTTGAGCGATGTGCATGGCCCAATGCTCGGGATACTCCTTGCTCAGCAAGGAAATGTCATCGTGAAAATTGGAATTGACGATGATCGTAGATGGATCTTCAATGTACGTCTTCCATGCCTCTGGATGGCACATCATCGAACGTTGGATCTTCTCATGAAAGACCTTCTCGATATAGTCTGCTCTCGCGGTCTCCACGTATTCTGTCCAGAATGCAGGCCAAAATCGTTCGAAATCTTTCACGTCTTTATGAAAACCTTTGCTTTCAATGACTCTCCCTGGTTCTTCCACGTAGGTCTTCCATTCATCTGGATAGATGCGAAGGAAGTTAGAGAGCAACGGGAGATATTGACTGTCGTCCATCTTAGCAATATATGTGTGAGGGCGGCCTAATGTAGCATGACCACCTTCGAGTTACCCGTGAAAGTAGGTACGATGATATCCTTCCATTGTTTATGGTTCTTCACCCCTAGGGGATGAAAAACGATACATGCGTCTGGTCCTGAAGCTGCACGTCCAACAAAGCGCTCTACTGTGTCAGAGACGAGACAAATGTTGTAGTCGTTGACCATGATAATATCGTCGCGTAGACGCTTCCATTTGGCATCTGTACCGACAATTCGCTCCACTTCCTCTTTGAAGGCAAGATTCAACGAATCCAAGTAATTTCGTGTGGCACCACATGCATGTTGATAAGGTGCGAACCAAGTGATGTGCTTCATGTGATGTTCATGAAGAAGACTATGAACGACACGCTTATGAAATAGCACCATCTTCTCAAATGGATACAGACCTTGCTTGTACACAATTACATTTTCCTGTCCCTCAAATCTCGTGATAATCCCAATCATGTGCTCACGCCAGGTAAGATGAACGGGTGGAGGTGCTGGTGAGGCCATCGCAAGTACTTATTTGTGACACATAAAAAAGAAAAACACACGTACTACACAAAAACAGATGGGGGACAACAAATCGTCTCAATCGGAGGATGAACGTCCTTAAAGTCCCACATAGCATCACATGCAACACAGGTGAATGTCCCCCTGATTGGCTTCTCCAGACCAAACGTCACCTCCAATCGAGCAAAGTACGTATCCGTACAATCCGTTTCTCCACAATGCATTTCTGCAGCAGGTGAAAGTTTCCATCGCGTCACGTAATCCCCTACAGTATCTTTGACGATGTCACTGTACTTCGAATCCAAGCGCAGAAACCTTTCCAAGTACAACTCTTGTGTTTGTCGAATCACCTTTGGCATCGTTACCTGACAATGATCAGGCAGTTCCTCTTGCGTCTTCTCCCCCAACACAGCGACCACTTCGGAGGTTTCCTCGTCTTGGAAGAGAGGCAGGTCACAAGGCCAAAATTTATTGCAAGCCGTGCAATAGAACTGTGCGCCGTCAATAGAACAATCGGTAAACATCACTTGAAGACGCACTGAACGCGCCTCACATCCATCAGGACATGTATAAGAAGAAAGTTCATACTCGATTGTGGTATCATCACAGAACATCTCAACAATAGATTTGATACCTTTCTCTTCGATTAACCACTTCTCAATCTGTTGCTCCCAATATTCTCGCGTGTCGCGTGCGTGGAGAATACCAAGATCTTCCGGTTTTTCCTCTTCCTCCTCATCTAACCATGGATCATATTCGTCGTCGGTCTCTGGTGGTTCGCTTACACGATTAACACCGATTCTTGGTCTCACCATGTCCTTCCCCTCAGGGGAAATCGTGACTCGTTGTAAAGGTTCCACCAAGGTATCAGGAGTCTCTCGATTAGAAAGACATACCTTCTTGAGATTACCGTTAAAGTCGTCAAACGTCCACTCGGCATGACATTGCGAGCAATACCAGTCCCCCTTCACAGGTCCATTCTCTTCAAACGTCACCGTGAGAGTCCCCCCAGCGACACATCCCTCCGAAGGACATCGACAAGGATAGAGATTCCAGGTGGTTGATTTGAAATTACGTGGTCCACCCTCGATTTTCCTGTGTCCGATGCTACGTAAATAGTTGATCAACCGCTGCTCGCCGACAATGCGATCAAACCGGTGTGTCTCATTCACCGTCTCTTCGTCAAACTTGTGCATCTTAGCTGTATCCTCCGTGGTTGCTGAGGCTTCCATACGCTTGAGGGTGCCTCCTCCAGGAGACGCATCCTTCCCCTTTGGGGAAGTGAGGAGGAACGATCTGACCGCCAGATGGATCTGAACCAGTTCTTCTTTGGGGAGCTCTTCCAATGCCTGACGGATAATGTTCGTCGTAGCAAAGCTGATCATCATGGTGTTACGAACATAAGGCTGAGGCGTCTCGATAATCATTAGGGGGTGTTTGAGGTTTAATTTGGCGGTAATCATCGCGATAAAGTTTTGCTTCATCTGAGGATGATGTCGAACATAATCACAGCCGTCCGTGACCGTAGAGTACGTCTTCTCACGGTAAGTCGTTGTATCAAGAGGGTTCATTCTCGTTTGTTTTGTGTCGCATCTTGGACATTCCGTACTGGGAAGGATAGGCTACCATAATGGTAGGTGGACTATTTCTCTCTAAGTTGTGACACAAACAAAGAAGGAAGATGAATGCTGCTGCAACCAATGCTGTTAAGTATCTCCGTGCTGAGTTATGGGAGTATCTGAAGAATCAACGGATCGATACGAAACGGTTGTTCAAGATCCCGAAGGTGGTGCATGTCTTGCATTGGAAGACCGGAAGCGAGAAAGAATGGAAATTCACCTCTACTGGAAGACAAAAAGAGATCACGTTCAAGCATAAACAACTTGCGACCACCACCTTCATTGCTCATGAATATGTAACACCACGCGACAACAAACAACCATACGTTACTTTTTTCGTGTTCGTCGATAAATGTCGCGTCTATGACCTACACCATACCTCCTGCCTTCTGACCTACTATACCTTCTCCTCTGAGGGAGAGGTGGAGCGAGAAGAGGAAGAGGACGAGGAGGATAGCGACAGTGATGATTCCGTATCGCACGTCTCTGCTAGTGTCTCTTCGTCCTCCTCTTCTCATGAGACGGACAATGAGGAGGAAGAGGAGGACCAGGAGCGACCAAACAAGAGAACACGGATGGATATTCTTATTGCTCAGATCCAGCTTGCCTTTGATAATCTTCGTGAGGTTATGGACGAGGAGGAGCGACCAAGAACACGTAAACGAACGATTGTCTATTCCCCTTCCTCTTCAGGGGACTCGTTCATTGCGAAGGAGGATGATGATGTCTCTTCTTTGGAGAGAACATACGACGATGAGGAGGACGATGATGATGATCCACGTCCACAAGCACAGGAAACAGATTCTCCTGGGTATTTCACACGTGATCAGGAGCGACGGATTAAGGAGAAGAAGGATGAGTTTCGATCAACAGGACAGCAAGCAAAGAAGGGTCACTACAAGCATACCTCTGGTGAACAAGAGCAAGTATTTAAACGTGGATGGTATCTATGTCGCCATTGTGGAGCGAGAAAGTTACGTCTTGATCCTGAGGACCATTACGCAGGACCACATCCATTAGATGCTTACTCTAAAGAAGAAGGAAAGAAACCATGGCGTGATCGACTGTGCCCTGTTGGTAGTGGGTATGGTTATCCGATGGATTTCGTGCATAGTGTGGTGATGGATGAGTAGTTTACACTTTATATACCGGTAAACCTATTTTCTTTGCATACTCAATCTCCGCATTCACCCCCTTCGAATCTTCTACACCAGGTAACATCAACACGATAACACCACGACAGACTGAAATGAGACGCTCATCGATACTCTTCCAGAACTCCCAATTTGTTGGTAATTGATGCTCTACCGCTTGGACATGTGCCATGGCAATCGGCTGGATGAGTGCATACCCCATCTTCAATAGTACCGCACCGAACGCCACCACTTCCTTATACCTCTGTAAAACAATCTCTTTGTCGGGGTGGGAGTAGGGGGAAGCGAGGTAGTAGACTGCATTATCCACCTGAGGAGGTAAATTGGCGAGGGAGAGGCGCGGATCGGGGATATTGAGCAGAGCGAGAAATGCTGGGGTAGGCTCTTCGATGATCAGTTCCGTACGATCATTCCATCTGGCGGTGTTCGTATCCAGTACGGTATTGGTAACCTCCTGACAGAAAACGGTGTTCTTACGATCACTTTCGAACATGTACAATGCTCCTATTCGTGTCGTACTAGTGATCTTCTCACAGAACATCGCCCCTGGTTTTCCATGCCACATTTCAGAGGGTCGTCCCAGTCCCCCTTCGATGTAGATGTACCAATCTGGACGCTCCAGGCAGGAGAAGGCAAACAGGCATTTGCGGCTAGTCAAAGTCATTCCCGTTAAATATGTGTCTCTCTCTCTCTCTCCCCTCGAGAGCTACCATTCTGTGGTATCTTGTTTTTTAGCTACCACAGCCGAGGCCCAGTGAATCTTGAGGGCGAATGTTGTTTTCAATTTTTCGCGAAAAAATGAACTTTTCACTTTTAAAAATGAAGTTAGAAATCCACAGGATTCACTGGGCCTCGGCTGTGGTAGCAAACAGAGAGGTACCGCGGTAGATGAAGGGGTCTAAGAGGTGGGCAATGTTTTTTTGGAGACAGAGAAAAAAACAGTGAAAAAATGCATTTTTCGAAATCCACAGGATTTACTGGGCTTTTTCTGGGTATACCTTGAAAACACACGGGTAGCAAAGATGGGAGGGGGTCTGTTTTTGGGAGACTCACATACAAACGCAAAAGTAGAATGGAACTCGACAACTCACCTCAACCAACCGCCACTATGCCGCTGACGCAGCTGGTGGAGACCGCTTATGAGAACTGCATGCGGATGCTCTGTGCTAATCCAGATGATTACGGTAAGGAGGTGCTGAAGGAAATGCGTAATCATCTTGAGTTCAACACCAATCGAACCCGAATGGCGGTGTCTCTGACGCAGGAGAAGACACCCCTGCAGCAGATCATCAAAGAGCTCCGCGTGGAGGGTCTTCAGTTCTTCTTCTGTGAAACGTGGTATCCGGAGAGACTTCTAGCCTGGGCAAGATCCATGTCTCAACGTTGTGATGCGCTCGGCTATTGGGCTCTAGCATCTCATCTGGTGAAACTTGGTTTTTGCAAAAACCACGATGAATTTCGTGAGTGTATGAAGGCAATCAACCAGATTCTCAGCTATGAACTCTGCGAACAACCCGTCTCTTTGCCTCCTAAGCCGGAGCCCACCACCAAACGAGTGGCATGTCAGACTACTGCAGTTTGTCCAAGCAAGGGTGGATACTCTAGCTATGGTCGAGAGCCTGATGAAGAGTATTAGTAGTTTCCTTTACGTTAAAGTAAAAATAAATGCAAATCCAACTCCATATCTACGCATACTAATCGTCTTTGCACCTATCTCCTTCTGTATACGAAGCATTAACTCCTCAGTCGCCCCAGGATACAATCGCCACGCATACACCAGCAGGCGGTCATGTTTGTCCGTAGGGACAGGGACCGAACCCCACCCTAACGATTCAAGTCGTTCTGCCGCAATCTCTGTCTGCTCTACATGCTCGAGTTGTAGGGGGTCGCTAGTCTGTCCAGCAGCGAGAGGCACCAGAGGGCGTTCAAAGTTACGGATGGCCTCCTCATCACGCGCAAAGACGGCAGGGGTTATCAACGTTGTCCGCCTCAGACGCCAGGTAGGTACCGCACCGGTAGCGAAGAAGGAGGTAACATCGGAGAATTTGTCTTGATCATCGGGGCTCACGATCGCGAATGAGCGTTGATACCGAATATCGAAAGTATCTTCGTGAGAGGTTTGCTTGGGCGCAGCACCAGGAGCATAGAAAAGTTCAAGAGGGGTGGTGTACATGCGATAAACGTTGGTGTGCACTTTTAGTCCACCATCGCCCTCGCGAGACAAGGGGTATTGGACACTATAATTGAACCACATCAAATGCTTCTCACCTACTGTTCCACCTTCCAGGATCGCCACTACCTTTTTACGAGCTATACTCTTGCGTGAATTATGGTCTCCTTGTCTCGTATGATAGTAGGGTGAGGTTTGCATGGTGCTCTCCATGACAGCAGGTTGAAGTCGAGGGTGAGGGCGTAGAAGTTCGAGGGGAATATCCTCCCCAAACCTCTTCCGCACCCAGGAAAGTTCATGGTCGGTGACAGGGGTACCAGTGAGGGCATGATGAATAAGCGCAAAGGGGACGACAATGCTGAACATATGTTTAACAGGGCCTTGTCCTGCGGTAGTTGGATCTTTTCCTTCACCGCCGATACCAACAGGCATGCCGATGATCACGGCACATTGTTGCATCAGCTTTACCAGAGGGGAGTTCCAAGTTCCGGTTAGGAGACCAAGATAGCAGAGATAGGTATCATTGGCACCATCCTCGCAGTCTTTGAAGGTTTTGCGTAGACTTCCACGTTGGTTCTCATCGGCAGGGACGAATTTCATATTGCGGTTGATGCGGTAATCTTCGACGTAGGGATGGGTGGTTACCAGGACGGTACAGGAGCGAATAACATCAACGAAACAGTCGTGGGTATGAACGTCCACTGTTCCATGTGCAAGTGCACGTGTGCATGTTTCGATGAAATAGGCAACCCCTCTACCTCTCACGGCGAGACATTGGGTGAGTTGTTCTTCATACCATGCTTCATCGGCGGTCTTGGGGGTTTGGTGGTGCCAGAAGCTCTGGGCGGTGATCCCATGACAGACTTCCTTCTCAAGATCACTGGAGCGCCCCATTTCGATAGGCATGCCGGTGAGACAGTCGAAGACAGGGATGAAGGAGTCGTTGAAGATGTAATATTGACTGAGTTCTATCTCCATAACCTCGTCCCATTGAGCATTGGCTAGACGAGTCCAGTAGGTTGCCGGGGTGTCTCCTTTGCCCCCTTCTCTCCGAGGGAGAGGAAGATGGATGGTGAAGACTTCATGGTCTAGATGGTCCTTGATCCATTTATCTTCGGGATTGGAAATAGAGGTGATGGTGAACTGCGGAGAGGCAAGGTTCTCACCAAAGATGCAGGCATCACTGAGATGTTGAACAACGTCGAATGCGAGCGGATGACCACGATAGCGAGACTGATCGACTGTATAGGTTCGAATCATCAGAACAACCTCATGGGAAGCATATTCATGGTCACTTGCATAGAGAGGGAGAGTTGCTTCACGATGTAGAAAGGTGAAAGTGCCGGTCTTTCTTCGAGAAGGTACTACAGGAGGGGAGAGAAGACGTTCGTAGGTATTTCCGACCTGCCATTGACCACCCTTACAGTAAATACGGTGAACGATGGATGGCACGCGTGGTTCCCAGACTTCGTAGAAGAGTTTCCGTTGGAGGGGGTGTGTACCTTGGCGGGCAGGTACCAGGTCGTCTGCTACATGGGTCACAAAGATATCGAGTCCTGGCATTTTGTCACATATCTTTTTTTCGAGATAGAAGAGAATGGCGACAATGGATGAGGTTGATTTGAATTACTTTATGGATAACTATCAGGCTTCAGACGTTCAATGGGATGCCGAGGTGGCGTATCTTCAGGAATCGGTAAGTGCTGCTCCAGAACCGCGTCGTGGGAAGGGAAAGCTGGTTTCAATTGGTGGGCAAAAGCGAGTAATTCCTCGCAAGAATCCAACGGTCGAAACGCAAGATATTGTATTACAGCAGAAGGACACTTTGAAGCTTACACGCCGTTATCTAATGGCCCTTAGTAGTCGATTGGACAGCTTTGACGAGCATTTCAAACGCGTGAGACAAGAATTGGACAGTACGCGAGCCAGCGTGAGGAGATTTATCGAGCAAGATCGCGCAGACGACAGCGATATCAGCGACGAAGAACAACTGGAGGAGGAGGATAACCCTAAAGCAGATGTTTGATTTGGAGGATCAATTTGTCATCCGGAGAGACTGACATTTCGAGCGGGGTGCCATTTGTACGTGTATCGAATTCGGTAAATTCACTTAGTAAAATACCATTTGTACAGATGTAATTGCAGACCAACTTTGTTTCCGTCGTTGCTACCGATGGAGGTCCCTCTACCGACGAGAACGAGTATAGGACGTGAGGGATGTTGGCCTTTGGATGCTGCGCAATGACCCGTGCAAAAAACGATGTTTTTTGGAGCTGCACCATTGATTCGCGATTTTTTTTGCTTCTTTGGACCACTGGATGCTCCAAATCGACCGCCCGCATCGTCAAAATGCACTTTTCAGGATGCATCATGAACAGAATATCCTGCTCCTTTATCTGTCGTGCTAACGTCATCAGATCTCCAATCGTGAACACAAAACTGTGTGCAAACCAGACCTCGTCTCGTGGTGAACGTGCTAGAATATACTTCTTGTACGTCTCCTCCACTTTAGACTTCCATGCATTGTCCTCCCCACCATCCTCCCTCATACGTTTTCTGCTGTTGCTCATGAGAAAGAAAGATTTGTGATAGGCTATAGGCCTTTCTCGTCATCGTACTCTGCGGGTATCACAGACTCCGTTGCTAGGACAACCGCGAACACGAAGATGATCGTAATCACCGTATGAGCAACAAACATCCAGAAAGTCATCTTCCTATGCCACAACGATTGATGCAACGAAGCATCCACACACATCCCACACAAGAAGTTATCCGGATCACCTGCAGGACAGTAAGCTGTATTGTCTTGATAACCGTCATTCACCGTCAATGATGCAGTACATATTGCACATACTACCTTTCCTTTACCGTGGGTACCAAATGAATTATACGCCGTGGTATCCACATTCGGGCAGAAGGTAGTATCCGTAGCTTCTGCTCCGAGGACCAACCCGCCACGAAGACCGCGTCCTAAGTCAGGATAATCTTGTGGTAAAGAACTGGCCAACCAGGCACAGGAAGCATCCCCTGGAGTACAAGGGGAGGTCAGATTGGGAGTGGTAGGTGAAGCAGTTTCTGCAGCATAGCCGATGAATTTCTGGTCGTTGGCATCTGCCCAGTCGCATCCATAGTAGGGACATTGGAGTGAGAATCCGGACGGGTTAGCTGCAAAGGAGTTCGGATTGTAGGGGAAAAACGTCTGGGTCTGTTGGTTCGAGCAGGATGATTTTCCACATGGGGAGGTAGGGGAAGCAGGGTCACTTTCGGCTACGAACGCGTAGAAACGATAGGTCATGAGAATCTCGAGAGGGATAAGAATAGCGAGACCCCAACACAGTAAGGTTTTAGTGGACGATAGACGTCGACAAGGACCTACACAAAAGAGCAGTAGGATCCATAGTGTCATAATCGTATAGAAGAAGTAAACCGCCAGCGAGGATAACGATTGGAACGCAAGACGTAAGAAGATCGCTAAGGAGAGGACTCCCCAGATCCCGATGATGATTTGCCATGGTTTCATCTTTTATACATATATATATATTTGTGTCTCTCTCACACCTCACGCACAAGAGCACTACACCACACACCTACTAGAGAGAGGAGAACGGTAGTGGCCATTAGCTGGTTGAGATTATGTAAATCATCATGATCTACCTCATAATACGCTGTCAGACCTATTTCTAATGTCACATTGAGCAGTCTTCCCCATTGCAACATACTTGAACGCCAAGCATAATCTTGAGCTTCCTTCCCAGGACGTGTGCTTTCTGTCACCGAGATCACGTAGATGGTGTTGAGAGTGCCACGGATGAGGGCGTCCCCTAATGCGATGGAGAAACAGAAGACGAAATTGGAGATCCCAATATCGGTATTGATGCGTCCAACAAGCAGAAGGTAGCTGAATTGAACCAGACAGAATCCTACTGCTACTGTGTAGGCCACTTGATGAGGACGCATGGCCACTGAGGAGAGATAGGTGGTGAAAAATACAGCGGCCGATCGAGTGGCGTTGATGATGCCATACTGTGTGAGCGAGATACGTAAAGGCCCGAGGAGATAGTAGGAGAGACAAACAAAGGCGGTTGGTTGAGCAACAAGGACACTGATAAAGAAAACAGTTGAGCGTGAGACTATTGGTGCTGATGGGGAGAGGAGGATTGGAGTAGTGGTGGTGGGTACCGCAGCGTATGTATCAGGGGGAAGAAGAAGGCAGAGAAGAATGAGGAGGATGTACCAGGCTATCTCTACTCCGAAGTTGACGGTGATATCGGTGTACTGGAGAAGGAAACTGCCACCGGCTGTGGCGAGGAGACTGCCAATGAGTTGGGAACGCTCACAACTCGGCGCAATGTTGTCCCCAGTGCGGTTGAAATGCTCTGCCTTGGCACCGTTCAGAATCGTTAGCGCGATAGCGGGACCGCAGTTCTCGAAGACGAGCAGGAGAGGGACGAACCACCACACGAACTCCTTATCCTCACTGGAAATAACGATGGCAATCCAGATAAAGAGCGGAAAAACAAGCGCGAGGGCTACCTGTGTGGTGCGGGTGAGATAAGGTTGGAGCCGGTCAGATACATAACCAGCAGGATAGGGTAAGATACCCCAAGCAATATCAATGATAGCTTTAATTAGATTAGTTTGGGTGATGGAAAAGCGTTTACACCACATTAATTCAGCGGTGTCGGTGAACTCAGCCAGCAGACCGAGAACGAGATAGAGAAGGGGGAGCCGTCTTGGGTTTGTCATGGTTCTGGAGGAGGAAATGGCGCAGACGGGCGATGCGGGTCATCAATTGGAGGCCCTCACGAGATAAATTGTGACGTCTTATCAATTCAGTCCGTTGCCGCGACACCAACAACATCCATAACTGACCATTGAACGTATTCTCGCATTGATCACCAGCAATCTCCTTTTTCACATCCACTAACGACTTCTTTCCCATAATGATCTCTCGCTCTAACTGCCAACGTCGGTCTTTGAATGCGATCCGTACCATACGCGCTAACGTTCGTTTGCGTCTCTCCGCGAGAGGGACAAAAACAGGAGGTCGAGGCGGACAACGAACGACGTCGTAGGTTTTTGTCCATTGCCAGACGTCCTCGCCGTCGACGGGAGGGAGAGACGAGAGCGTGAAGTCCCCAAATCGGTTCGAACCAGAGCCAGAGACCTGTGGGGAACACTCGATGCGTACATCATACTCGTAGAATTTACCGACTACAAGATCAAAAGTGCCCTGCCAAAGTCCAGTATTCCCGTCCTTGGTGTATTTGAACGGAAACCAGCGATCTATGCGACCATCGTACCATCGACCGAAGATCCGATGGTCGCTTCTTGTGAGAATGTCTAGATTGTATGACATTTATTTGTGTTTTTGTCACAGAGGGAGAGAGAGACTAACGACCACGTGGCAATGAACGAACAACTAACCTCTTTTATAGACATAAAATGCATCAACTAGTCTACGTGGCGTCGACGCCAACTGCATGGTCGCGGAGGAGTTCGCGTTCCTTTCCAAGAACTGCTGGCATGCGCCCTCATTGCAATCACCACCGTTTCGCCCAACCCCGAAAATCATGTCACCGACCTTATAGAACGGAATGTCTTCCCTGTTATGGCCATCTTGTTGGTCTGTCCCGACTGTCGGGCAGCTGGAGTTGCCGAGAAATGCGTCCATCGGGCCCATTTCATCCCACACTGGCAATCCGAAGAACGGCGTGAGCTCACCAAGCTATGTTATGGACCGGAAAACACCGACAAATTTGCCCGAGAAAGCCAGGGATTTCTCAAACAACCAAGTCTCGCCTGCTTCAACCATGAACATATCAACCGTACCTTCACCAATCCCCGCTTCATCCTCGAGGGTGCCGCCGAGGATCTTGTCTTTATGGTAATTGATCCTTGCAGTGGCTCGAAAAAACCCGAAACAGGCACCAGTGAATTTGCTTGGCTAACCTTCATAGGTCCCGGTTTCCGTGTCCTCGGTGGCGATTCCATCCCCACCCTCAATCCCCTCAGCTGGGAAGGACCCCTAATCGACCATCTGATCCAGGTAATGCGTCGACCTGAATTCGTCAAGGCCAGGCTCATTGTCTTCATCGAAGGTAATATGCCCACTGAAGCCTATACCGCCCAACAGCTCATTCTCCGTACCTTTCCTGATGCTCGTTTCCCCGGTAATCTCGGTGAGAAAGTCGGTGTGATTACCACCCCGCAAAGCAAGCATAATATGTCCGTAGCCTTCCAGCTCGCTCTTGCCAAGAATAACATCTCTTTTTTCCGCGACTTCATCACCTCCGATGAGTTCCCTAACCGCACCCTCCAGAAAATCAAACAACAACTCATCAACTATACTCGCTGCGTCAAACCTGGCAAGGACGTCTTCTCCGACACCCGATTCACCTTCTCTGGTAAAGGCAGTGGCAACAAGAAGGACGATTTCGCCATCGTCATGCAACTCGGTCTATACTGTCTCGAACTCCTCTACACCAATCCGGAATGGATGCATCATCAACTCCGAACTGTCAGTCTGCGCGCTAGTACCAGATAAAACTAGCGATAATCCGTCCTGCATCCATAGGTATCCGATCCCATCCTGGCTCCTTTTTCATCAACATATGTAAGTACCTCAGTATGCGATGATCTCTCAGGATGTCCTTGCATTTTTCATTAGTAGCGTATTCTTCCAACCTCCCCAGACCAGGAGGAGGCGTCATGATTGGATCGGCACCGTGGGAAATGAGATACCGCATCATCATCGACTTGCCTTTTTGACATGCATAATAAAGGGGGGTCATTCCGGTAGAACTAGGTCGTTGTATGTCCACCCCGAGTTCAACGAGTAGATGAAGGGAAGGTAGTGGGTAACCATCCATTGTACATATGTAATGTAAGATATTAGCGGGATACCGCCCTACTTTTAGCATACATTTGTTCAGATCGAGGTCATATTTCTCGATTAGCCGCAGTACCTCCTCCTTATTGGCCTTCTTCACCGCCGCACACAACAATGCAGCAGCCATTTTTGTGTGTGCCTGCTCGAGGTGAACTACGTCGCCGAAGAACAGAACGACGCGAACAACAGCTAGCAAAGCGATCAACTGGAGATATATTTCGAGATGGACAGTATCTGGTCCATTGTCCTCTCTATTGTGTCCCTTCCAATAAAAGACGCCGTGATTTAATCGGCTGGCAAC
>Ga0302304_10000927_pt1 | contig 15839 bp, 9 predicted proteins | sample III_Palsa_E2_2_FD_198769 | JGI IMG/M metagenome (GOLD analysis project Ga0302304, IMG submission 198769) | Peat permafrost microbial communities from Stordalen Mire near Abisko, Sweden - III_Palsa_E2_2 | ecosystem: Environmental > Terrestrial > Soil > Palsa > Peat permafrost | place: Sweden...
ACAGCCTTGCATAAGTTGTATTTTAATCCTTCTGCACGCTATTCTGAAAACATTGATCTCGTTCAAATTAAGGCAGAGCCGTTTGGTCCGGTAATGGATAAATTACGCGAACGCCTATCTTTTTTAGGTAATCCCTCACGAAAACAAAAAGAGCACAATAATACTTTAGTATACCGCTTTGAAAGTGAAGGCGGCCAAAAGATGAAGTTAAAAGTTGAAATCAATACAAGAGAGCATTTTGCCTTTCATGGACATCAATACACTCCATTTAACGTCAAATCATCCTGGCATAGCCAGGAAAGTATTATTACTACATTTACCCTTGAAGAGCTATTATCAACAAAGCTAAGAGCGCTCTATCAGCGAAAAAAAGGCCGCGACTTGTTTGACTTGTGGTATGCCCTGACCCAATTGGATTGCAATCCGGCTAAGATTGTGGATACATGGAAGCAGTATATGGAAGCAGAAGGGAATAAGGTAAGCCGAAGGGAATTTGAAATGAATCTCGAAGAAAAAAAGCTATCAGGGCAATTTCATATAGATATGGATTTCCTCATCCGATCTGATATTAAATACCATATGCCGACTGCAATGGACTTGGTACTGAATGAAATTATAGGTTTGATATAGCAAATTATCGAAACCTTTAAGCTTCAGGGTGATTCCTCTCGTTATGGCCTCCCACTTTGACAACTCACCCAAGGCTCCGTTACCACCACTTGCCCCTTTAAGGCCTGTTTTGCCCCTTCATTGCCCCTTTGTAGGCAAGCTTGTACACTTAGCAGTGTATAAGCTGTGTATAAGCTATACTGAGGCCCTCTCATCGAAGAACCTTCTTAAACACCTTCACCAACTCTCCCGCAATCACCGAATCTCCCTTGTCCCCCGGGTGAAGTCCATCATATGTCATACCCATCGCCTCCGGCGGATAAGGATACTCGTCGGCCGGATCGAAAGGTATTTTCGTATAATCCGGATAAGTGTAGTCCCTGTATTGTCCGGTTTTCGGGTCCTTCAGCCGCTTGAAGCGGATCAGGTGGGGAATGGCGAATGATTTGTTGTGATAAAGATCCACGACGGTCAGGTGTTCGTTCTGACCGATGGTCCGGATCGCTTCGACGACTCCCGCCAGGGATTGACCGGCTTTGTCTTTGTAGGATCCGTAGGCATTATTCCGGGCGTCGTTGATGTATACAAAATCGGCCCGGGGCATGGGGGTGACGAGGATAATGAGGGCGTCCTTGTTGAGGCTGCGGAGCTTGTCCAGGATAATGCGGAAAGACCCATAGACGGTCGTGTCCCCTGTACCTTGCTTGTAATCGGACCAGCGCCCAATGCGATCCCCGCGCCACCAATCGTTTGTGCCCAGAAATACCGTGTATACATCGGCTACCTGGATACCCAGCGTTTCGATGGCTCCGGCAATATTCCCGGATGTCCAGCCGTTGTGTCCCTGATTGACATAGTGGATATTGGGCAACTGTTCCGTCACCTGTGTGAGATATCCCTTGTTCAGGCGGCCTCCTGTTTCATCCTTATGGTCATTAAGATAGGTGATCGAGTCTCCTATCGCCACCCACCGCACCGGGCGTTGGGCGAAAGACACGAAGAGAACGGCCAGGCCTAAAAGACAGATCAATTTTCGCATGGCTGAATATAGCTAAAAAAACTGCAGGCATCCGAAGATGCCTGCAAGTAACAATATCGCATATGAACCTCAATATCCATCATTCTGTATCAGGACTGGTTGGTTGAGATCTATTTCTGTCTGCGGTATGGGCCAGTATTCATAGTTATCCTTGTACATAGTGGTTACGGTCGGGGTGGTCGGATTTTGAACGAACCCGTTTAATTTCTGTGTGGCAATGCCCCATCTTCTCAGATCGAAATATCTCAACCCTTCCAGGGCAAGCTCTACCCTTCTTTCATGCCGGATCTTCACCCTCATGCTGTCCTGTGAAAGGCCGGCGGGCAAGGGAGGCATATTGACACCGGGTCGGGCCCGTACGGCGTTTACCTGCTGGTATACGCTGGCATCGGGGCCCACCGCCTCATTTTGCGCCTCGGCATACATTAATTCGATATCGGCATATCTCAGTAATACATAATCCTGATCGTCCAGCAGACCGGGTACCGGGTTTGTTACAGTCGGGTCGACCCCTTTTTTGGAAGGGTAAAACCCAACCACCCACTCGGCCACTCCCGGCGTTCCAACGGTGCCGGGATATGGCCACCCTTGGGCGGTTCCATCACCGGGGAAAAAGAAAGTCATGGTTTTCCGGGGATCGCCTGGTTCATATTCGTTGATCATGTCCTGTGTTCCCTGGCAATCCTTCCATCCGGGCCCGATGAGCAATACATTCAAAGAATAGGGATGGGGTACGGCAGGCGCCTGGTATTGCACGGAAAAAATAATCTCCGGACTGGATTTTTGATCGGGCTTATAAAAATTCGAAGGATAATTCGGGTTGAGCGAAAACAAGTTACCCGATATGATTGTCTGGGCCATGGCAGCCGCCTCGGCAAACCTTTGTTCGAATAGGTACAATCTTATCTGGAAGCCTTCCGCCGCAGCTTTGACAGCGTGGCCTGTGCTGTATGTCACATCCGGCAGATAGGCCATGGCCGAATCGAAATCATTCTCTGCCTGTTTCAATACATCGGCCCTGGGAGACTTTGCCATTTTGCTCTGATAGCTGATTGTCATAGGGTCGGCGGTGACAATGGGCACATTGCCATATAATTGAGCAAGCCAGAAATAATTAAAGCCCCGCAGGAAAAAGGCTTCTCCTTTGTAGCGGTTCAGGGAATCACCCGAGAGGACTTTACCGACATTGGCAAGAAAGGAATTACAGGCAGCAATGGCCACGTAACCATTCTGATAATACTGGAGCTGATAGTTTCCGCTGGTTGGCGTAAGACCTGAGATCAGCGCATTTTGAGATCCGCCTAAGGTATGCTGGCTATAGGCATTGTCGCTAAAACAATCCCACCAGTAGGGCGCATTCTGATCTACGGTGCCATTATTGGCATATAAGGTGTTATATAGCCCGGTCAATGCGAGATCGGCATCAGCTGGCGTCTTCCAGAAAATAGTAGTGGACAATTGGGACGTAGGAGTGAGGTCCAGTTTTTTACAGGATGCCAGGCACACCACTGCCAGGAACAGTTGCGCTATATATTTAGTAGTTGCTTGCATTGCTTTTGCTTTTAAAAATTATAATTGAATGGCTGCACCGAAGGTGTAAGTCCTGTTCTGCGGGTAGTTGGCGAATCCATACCAGGCGCTGGGGTTACTGTTAATATCCAGTCTTTCCGGATCGGTGCCCTGCTTCAACGGGGTGAACAGCGCTGCATTGTCGATCGATAAATAGAGCCTCAGTGATCTTATGCCTTTCAGGATCCGGGGTGGTATGGTATATCCTACCATGATGTTCTTAATCCTCATGAAACTGGCATCATATAAATGGAAGGTAGACTGTACACTTGTTATCTTAGGATAGCCATAGTAGCCCATATAAATTTTGGGCATCGTCGTGGAGGGATGGGCGGGTGTCCAGCGATTGAGCCAGTCTGTGGTCGGCGGTGCGCCTTGTGCGAATGGATCCGTGCCCCATTTATATAAAAAAAGCTTGTTGCCCTCCGAACCGTACAATTGCACGCTTGCGTCAAAACCTTTATAACTGGCCCCCATCGTATAAGAGTATTCGAAATTGGGGTACTGACCGGGCACTACGGTCCTGTCGTTGGCATCTACCTTGCCATCCCCATTGATGTCTTTGTATTTTATATCACCGGGAGTGGGAACTCCGCCGAGGGAAGACTGGTCGGGAGATTTATTGATCTCATCCTGGGTCTGAAAAATGCCGTCCATCTTATATAAATAAAAGGAGTTGATAGGCTGCCCGTTCTCCATGATCAACTGGCCATCGGGCCCCCCGTATTGCGGGCTGCCGAAGGATACCACCTTGTTCCTGTATAACTGGAAGTTGGCTACCCCGTAATAATTAAAATTCTTCCCTACGTGGTCCTGGTATCTCAGGCTGAACTCAAAACCCTTATTCCTGACCGCCCCGTTATTAATGGTCGGAGGATTCAATCCCAACCAGAGTGGCACCTGCGACCCTCTTAAAATATTGAAAGTGTATTTGTCAAACCAATCGGCCGAAAAGCTGAGCCTGTTTTTCAATACCGTCATGTCGATACCCAAGTCCGTCACGCGGGTCGTTTCCCAGGTCAGACTGGGATCCACAAGCGTATTGGCGGTGAAGCCCGTGCTGACATTGCCGGCGAAAGCATAACTGTTCTGCGACAAAATGGACTGATAAGGATAAGGGTTTTGAATAGTGCCTATATTTTGATTGCCCAGTTCCCCCCAGGAACCGCGGATCTTGAGGTCATTCAGCCAACTCACATCTTTCAGAAAGGCTTCCCTGGAAATACGCCAGCCGCCCGAAAAGGCATAGAACAGGCCCCAGCGGGTATCTGCCGGCAGACGCGATGTGCCATCATACCGGATACTGGATCCCAAAAGATATTTGTCGTCGAAATCATAGTTTGCATTGCCATAAAAGGATTTTATTGCCCACTCCGAAGAAGTACCCTCATTTGTTTGCCCATTGGCGGAACCAGCGTCCAACTCAGAAAGGTCATTGGTGGGGAACCCGGTACGGAAGGCATTCAACTGGCTATAGTTATCTACTTCCTCTTCGGCCCCTCCCAAAACAGAGAGATTATGGACCCCGAAAGTTCTTTTATAATTCAGCTGGCTGTAAACAGTCGTATGGATCTCATCGTTTTCGCCCACGGTCAGGCCCAGGCTGGTACCGGGATTATAATCACCGGCGGAGGACAGATCGCTGTAGAAATACATGGGCACCGTCGGAATAAAGGTTTTACTTTTGTCGACGTCGAAACTAAGCCCCGCCCTGGTCTCCCATTTTAAGCCCTTAAAGATATCCACATCCAGGGAAACATTGCCCTGTCCATAATAATCGGGGTTATAGGTAAGAGCCTCTTTCGCCGTAAGCACGGGATTCTTGTTGCCCAGCTCGTTGCTATAGGCTTTGTAGATCCACAAGCCACTGGCTGTCTGGGCGGGATATAGCGGTGACTGAGCGAGCGCCGCAATATACAGGTCCGTACTGCCGTCTTCCGCAGCCACGCGATTGCCATAACGGAATTGCAAGTTCGTACCGACGGTTACCCTTTTACCGATCCTGGAACTCAGCCCGAGATCCATCGTGTATTTCTTATACGTAAATCCAAGCATCGTACCCGGCTGGTCCGTATAACCAAATCCCAGGTTATAGCTGGTGCCTTCCTTTCCCCCGCTCAGGCTCAGGTAATGGTTTTGAACGGTCACCGTTTTGAACATATCATTTAGCCAGTTATGGTTGGGGTATTTGACACGGTCCGTAGCATTTTGATACAGGTCGATCTGCGCCTGCGTATACAGGGGAGCATTCCCCGAATTCGTCTCCGCTTCATTGGATAATGCCATATACTCGGCAGAATTCGTCACCAGGTGGGGCAGCCGGGTAGGAGTCGCCAGCCCTATGTTGTAATTATAAGCAAGGGAAAAAGCGCCACTTTTTCCTTTTTTGGTCTTGACAACGACTACCCCGTTGGCGCCCCGGGAGCCATAGATTGCTGCAGAAGCGGCATCTTTCAGCACGGTGACGGACTCAATATCATTTGGGTTAATGACAGACAGGTTGCCCGGTAGCCCATCTACGATGATCAGGGGATTCGTCCCGGCTCCGCTGAAAGTTCCTACTCCCCGAATGCGCAATTGAATTTCTTCATTGCCCGGCTCCGCCGAATTCTGAATGACCGACAGGCCCGGTAGTTGCCCTTGCAGCAGAGACGTCGGGTCGGTGGCAACGCGTTTGGTAAGGTCTTCCCCCGATACAGTGACCACAGCGCTGGTGAGTTTGCGCTTTTCCTGGGTGGTATAGCCGACTACCACTATATCGGTCAGTTTAACCGCCGCCACTTTTAAACCTATCCTGATCGTCTCCGCTTTTGTAACTATTATCTCCCGGGCATCGTACCCGATAGAAGAAATCACCAGGACAGCTCCGGTCTCCGACGCCTGCAATACAAAATTTCCATTGAGATCCGTATACGTTCCTTTATCGGTACCTTTTAGCTTCACGGACACCCCGGCCAGGGGCAACCCTGTGCTATCTGACACCACAACGCCCCTGACTTCTATCGAGGCCCGTGGGAGCGTCGGCTCCGCTGTTTTGTCAAGGACAAGCTCCTGCTTTTTTATCACAATGATCTTATCGATGATCGAATACGTTAATGACTGACCATGTAAGCAGGCAGCCAGGACCTCTTCGATAGAGGCATTGGCGACATTAATATTCACATTTTTTGCCTGCTTAAGCAGCTTCTCCTTATAGAAGAACTGATAATCGCTTTGTCGCTCGATGTCTTTAAAAATGGCTTTTAAGGAAACATTATTTTGTGAAAGGGTAATCTTTTGAGAATACCCTTCCCTGGCAGACACCTGCAGGCAGGTGGCAAACAGGAGAATCGTCGTGATGTTCATAATCTGCAGCGTTTTGGTCAAGTCCTCACTTCTCCGCGAAAGGACTTGGGAAAGCAATCGTAAATGCATAACTTCGTTAGGTTTAGGTTATAAATAATAAGCAGTAGTTACCCGCTTGTTTGTCAATGCCTTTTACAGGCAGATAATGACCTGAATTTCCAGCCAGGAGTGTCCCCACACTACTGGCTTTTTTGGGTCAGGGCAGTACAATAATTTTTTTCCCTTCTATTGTAAAGTGGAGGTCATATTGCTCAAGAACCTTTAATAATTTTGATAAGGGTACATTCCGGGACACTTTTCCGGTAAACCCATCGTCTGTTATATTTCCTTTAAACTCCACTTCTACATCGTACCATCTGGACACCTGTCTCATGAGCGTGTGTATATCCGTGTTATTAAACCAGAAGAACCCATCTTTCCAGGCGGTCTCCTGGGCAACGTCCACATTATCGGAAAGGATAATTTTTCCCTTCGGGCTAAACTCAGCCTGCTGTCCCGGTGCAAGCACTTGCAGGGAAGCTTCTTTCTTTATTGCTACCGCTCCTTCCAATAAGGTCGTTTTTACGGAGGATTCGTCGTCATACGCATTGACATTAAAATGAGTGCCCAATACATCTATCTCTCCGCTGCCAGCCTGTACTTTAAAAGGCATGGCCGGATTTCTCGCTATTTCAAAATAAGCTTCGCCGGTGATTTCCACCCGCCGTTCCTTTCCTTTAAAAGAAGTCGGGAATCGCAGGGAAGACGCTGCATTCAACCAGACTTTTGAACCATCGGATAATACGAGTTGATATTGGTTGCCTCTGGCTGTCGAGATGGTGTTGAACAGGAGCGCATCATCGGCTTGCCCACTCCCGGTACGCTGGTAAGCAATTTGTCCGTTCAGCTTTATCACCTTGGTATTTCCCTGTCGAGCCAACCCACCGTTGGCTGCACTATCCAGCGTAATGACGCGCCCGTCTGCCAGGGTAAGCTGCGCGTTATTCCTGCCGGGAGGCAGGTCATGGGCATAGCTGGTCGCCTGACCGGCACCCACCGATGGTTTTTTCGCGAGGGAGGCAGGCCAAAAAAACAAAACGGCTCTCCCGGCTATTAGCAGGACAAGGGCCGCCACAGCCAGTTTTTGCCACCCTTTTTCTTTCAGGGAAAAGAGACGCGATTGGGCCCTTTCCGGCTGAATTTTCCCATGAATGAGTGTCAGCAGGCGTCCGGCTTCCGGGTGATCCCCGGGGGGCGCCGCTGCCTCTGCCTGAAAATGAGTTTCCATCAACTGGCGCAATGCTGACTGGTCCTGCGTATCCAGGTATTCCAATAGCCAGCGACGGTCTTCTTCCGACCAAGATTCGCTCTCGAACAGGAGCCTTAGCCTTTCCTTATTATTGTTGGAGTTTTCCAAGTCTGTATTTTATAAGAGGTCAAAGTCAAGCTTCCTCTCAGTAAATACGAACTCAGTCCAAAAAGGGGGGGGTGAATGAGCATTTTTCTTAGAAAAGATGAGGGACCTCCTGGCAAAGCAGCGCGATCGGGAGAAGCAGTGTCGCAGGTCCGGAGTGCTGGAGGTTATATTCCTTTATAGCGGCGACGGCGGCGGATAGATACTCTTTCACGGTGTATTTGGAGATCCTCAGTTCCATGGCCGTTTCTTCATAAGTTTTACCCTCTAATTTGCAGAGCTCAAAAACTCTTCGCCGCTGTGGAGAGAGACTGGATAAGGCATTCTCCAATATTTTCCATTGTGTGACATATTTTATCTCCTCCTCCATAGAATTCTCTTCGGGCGCCTGTAATTTCTTATAGATGAGGGATTCCCGGAGCTTCTTCCGGAGTATATTTATCGATTGATGGTAACAAATGATGAAGAGCCACCCTGCCAGCGATCTTTCCGGATCGATCGCGGCTCTTTTTTCCCAAAGGGTGATAAAGACCTCCTGGAGCGCATCTTCGGCGAGCGATATTTCACGCGTGATCTTCAGGGCATTACAATAAACGGGATGAAAATTTCTTTGATAAATTTCATTGAAAGCTGCTACGTCCCCGGTGATAAGACGGCAGGCTAACTCCTTTTCAGTATGACTAGCAATGGGAAGCAACGGGAACAATCCTTTTTCTAAATAAGCAATAACGTTTACTTATCAAATATAGGATATTTTCAATAGTCTTACAAAGGGGCAGGCTCCGCCTGAGCGTCACCCACCCCGGTATTCATCAGACATGAGAAAGCAAAAGGTTCAATTTCTTCTAACGAGGCCACTCATTCATTTATCCTGGCAGTATCTCAGCCAATTTTTCCCGTAACTCCTCACCACGCAAATTTTTAGCAATTATTTTACCTGTCGGATCAATTAGAAAATTTTTAGGAATGGAGCCGATACCATATTGCTTAGCTACCTGGTTATCCCAAAAATTCAAATCGGATACCTGCGTCCAGTCTAAGCCATCCGCCTTAATGGCAGCCAACCAGGCGTCTTTTTTACCGGGGCGATCTAAAGAAACACCCAACACAGCAAAATTTTTGTCGTGATATTGCTGATAAACTTTAACCACATTGGGGTTTTCTGCCCGGCATGGGCCGCACCATGAAGCCCAAAAATCCAGCAAAACATATTTTCCCCGGAAGTCTGCAAGGCTAACCGGCTTACCGTTCACATCACTCTGTGTAAAAACCGGGGCCATTGCTCCGACAGAAGTAGCACGCGCCGCTTCAAGAGATTTTGCAAATTCTTTTCCCGCTATGGTATTTCGAATATTATCGGATAAGCCGTTATATAAAGGCTCAATGCTTACCACATCAATATCGGATCCTGCGATTTCATGTAATGCGCCCAGGCTAAATTCCGAGCTTGGATTCAGCTTAATATATTGCAGTTGACGCTCTTTTTTATTTTCTGTCGGCCCGGCAATAAAAGCTTTGTATTTTATATATAAAGCATTAATCCTGGAGCCCGTTATTATCGAATTTTTAATTGAGTCTGTTGAGCTTAGGTCAATTTCTCCTTTATCCAAAAAAAAGATCAATACGTCAGGACTATTGCCAAGCCTCGTTAATCCAACACCGTTACGATCCAGCAGCAGTTGTGCTTTAAGAGGATAGGGTACGATCCCCCTAAATATAAATGAGCCGCTATCCATCATTGCGGAGTCTATTACAAATTTACCTCTTATCTCATAACTTAAATATGCTTTGGTTGAAGCCGGTATCCCGTCCACTGTGGCTTTTAATGTGAAAATGCTATTCTGGGCCCATCCCATGGTCGGCAGAATGGCCAATGTCATTAAAATTATTCTTTTCATTTCATGCTAATTAAGAAATCAATTATTGAGGTTTAATTACTTCGTTCAATTTTTCAATCAGGTTATTGCCCCGAAGATTTTTGGCTATAATGATGCCATTGGGATCAATAAGGAAGCTTTGAGGTATAGCAGCAATGCCATAGGCTAACGCCACTTCGTTCTTAAATCCTTTTAAATCGCAAACCTGAAGCCATGGGAATCCATTATCTTTTATTGATTTAACCCAGGCTAATTCTTTATCATCTAATGACACTCCGATAATCTCAAAATTTTTGTCCTTAAATTTGCTATAGGCCTTTAGCAGATAAGGATACTCCATGCGGCAAGGTCCGCACCAGCTTGCCCAGAAATCTATCAATACGTATTTCCCTCTTAAAGAGGCCAGAGAAACCGGCTTGCCGTCAGGGTCATTTTGGGAAAAATCGATGGCTGGCTGACCAATCACTAATCTTTTTACAAGCGCAAGGCGTTCCGCATACTTTTTCCCTTCATCTGTATTTTTCAGATCGTCGCCTAATGCATTATAAAAAACTTCAAAACGCTGAGGATCTGTGATAATATACGCTCGCTGACCAACTAAATCCAGTGAAACATAAGAGTTCTTATGCTCTTCTATAAAGTTTTTCTCCACTGCATCCATCATCCATTTAAACGTGTCCAATTTAGCCTGTCTCGCTTCTTTGTCAGCCTGACTATAGGCAAGGGTTTTCCAGGTGTACTGGTCCAGAGAGTCTTGCAAAGGGCCTGTCTTTGGCGTCAATTCCATATAATCATCCTGGGCTTTTCCACCTTTAATCAACGCTGATTTCAAGCTACTGCCGGACACGGATGTCAGTCCACTGCTTAAATAAAAGGTTCTGGAATCTGCCTGGAACCCCTTGGTCAGTTCCATAGGCAGAAGGATTAAATTAGCCTTAAGTGGCCTGGTAGTTGTTCCATTGAAAGTAAATTTTCCGTTTTCTGTGATAACCGAATCCTTTACAAATTCCCGGCCTGCGCGATACTCTAGAAAAATCTTCCTCTCCTTTGTCACCCCCGCAATATTACCTTCCACCGTATAGTTCTGCTGGGCTCGCACAGCCATAAAAAATGCTAAAAAAAGTAATAACAATGTTAGTTTCATGTTGTAATATTTTAGTATCCAGCATTCTGTGTGAGATTAGCGTCCTTTTGAATTTCGGTATACGGGATCGGATATAATTGCTGATCCGTGCTCCAGGTGCCCCCCTTCAAGGGCGTAACAATACTCATTACTGAGTCTATGCTCCCAGTCCGCTTGAGATCAAGCCAACGATGACCCCATTCTGTGAACAGCTCAACCTGCCGCTCATGAAGTATGGCCGTTAATAAGGAGGCTTTATCCGTTGCTCCTGCATAGTTGGGAAGACCAGCCCTGTTTCTGATCGCATTCAAATCAGTAATGGCGGCGCTAATACCGTTACCGGCACCATTGGCCTCCGCTTCCGCACGAATCAGGTATTGCTCTCCCAGGCGGAGTACCATATTATATTCGGTTACCGGTGCATTCAGTGTGGCGCTCTTATATTTAAATGCGTAATAATAAATGGTTCCGCTTACAATAACACTATCTATCCAATGGGTTCTGCGCTGATCGCCGTGCTCAAATGCATTGACCAAAGGGGAACTCAACGAAACCGGAAAATTTGGATTGGCGGGCCCTGTAGAAGGCAGTATAAAGGTTACCGCATCCTCTGTGTTAAATCCTAACAGGACGGATTGCAATTGCCAAATGGCCTCATTATTTCCTAAACCGGCTACTAAAAATGCGTTATCCAACGTGCTTAAACCAAATAGCCCTGAATCACTGATCAGGCTGCTGGCTTGAAGGGCTGCGTCCGTATAATCTCCCGTATATAAATAAGTCCTGGCCAATAAGGCTGTGGCAGCCCACGAAGTCGGCCGTACCCTTGCGGTGGTAGTATTCAGCAGTGTAGCATCCAAATAGGTGGCACTGAGCTTGCTTTGTGCATCTTTCAGGTCGGCAATGATCTGTTGGTAAACCAGGGCCTTAGCTGACCGAGCCAATACAGCGTTCTTTGTATAGTCCGAACTTAACGCAAGTGGAACGTCTCCATACAAATTGACCAGATAGAAATAACAAAAAGCCCTTATAAATTCTGCCTCGCCTAATAATTGCTGCTTGACCGCAGGGGTTAAATTGGTAGAACTATTTAAACCTTCAATGGCAGAATTGGCGGTAAAAATTACTGGATATACCCCTGTCCAGAAATCTATCCTATAGGAAGTCACCGTCGCACTTAATGCATTTTCATAATATAGTTGAAACCCTGTGTTGGAAATCGCAGGGAACAAATTCAATTCATCTGAAGATAAGCCCGGCAGGAAGGACATACTGGTAAGTCCTGGCTGGGAAAAAGTATTGTTGCTCATTTGCTGATATATCCCGGTTAAAACAGCGGCCGCAGTGGCATCGGTAGAATACACGGTCGCTGAATTGAGGCTGGTTACCGGCCCTGGCACTTCAACCAATTTTTTACAACTTGTTAAATTGAATATCCCTAACCCCGATATCAGTATAAAAAAAACGAAGAATTTATATGTTGGTCTCATCGTACTTATTTTTTATGGTTGGTCGCATATTAAAAGGTTGCCTGAATACCCATGGTCAGGACTTTCAATGGAGGCAGTCCGGCTCCAAACCCTTGCGGATTCTCAGGGTCCATTCCTTTATAGTGGGTAATCGTCAGCAAATTCTGCCCTTGAATATATAACCTGAAGTTTTGCAGGTGCATTTTTCCCTGCCATAGCTTTGGCAACTGCCAGGACAATGACAGGTTTTTCAGCCGGATATACGAAGCATCCGTATAAGCGGCATCACTGTTGTAGGCGGCATCCACCCACTGACCGATTAACATGTAGTTCGTGTTATATCGTTGCACAGTGGCAACATCTCCTGCTTTCTGCCAACGATTTAAAACACTTGTGGGCTGATTGCCGAAAGAAAATGAACCCGGATAGTTTCCAAACTGGTCATTCAATCCTTTTTGTTTAACAAAACTGAACAAAATATCCAACTGGAAGCCCTTATAGCTGAAGCTGTTCTGGAAGCCCCCATAAAATCGGGGAGTAAGATTGGTCAGGGTAGTATTATCCGTTCCCAATTGCGGATTGTAAGTAGGATTTCCTTTACTATCTGCAAACTGGTATTCGCCAGTAGCCGGGTTAACCCCTATCAGGTGAAAAACCTTTTGTACAGTAATAGGTTGACCCACTACTAGTGTTGATGCATAGCTTGAGCTCGCGAGATTCTGGAATGCGACTAATGTGTTTTTGGGAACAGTCAGGTTGATATGGGAGGTCCATGTAAAACTCCTGCTTTTTATAATGGCAGCAGTTAAAGACAACTCCATAGAAGTATTTTGCAGCGTAGCCGGAAAATTGCGTTCTATTGATCCAAATCCCGTGACTATAGGCAAGGCATAGGATAATAATTCATTGGAAGACCTGTTGACTGAGTAGTTGGCCGCAAACAATATCCGGTCTTTCAAAAATCCAAGGTCCATGCCGAAATTCAACTTTCGGGTCAGCTCCCATTGTAAGTAGGGATTCGGCAGCCCGGTAGGAGCAATCCCTTGTACACCCTGATAGGGCTGGCCACCTGTAGCAGCATATTGGGATAGATACTGATAATCCCCAATCTGGTCGTTTCCCGTTGTGCCATAACTTACCCTTAGCTTGCCAAAATCCAAAAAAGAAGTCACACTTCGCATGAAGGCTTCCTTGGAAAACACCCAGCCTACACCGGCTGCCGCAAAATCATGGAATTCATTCGAGGGGCCGAACCGGCTGCTGCCATCCCGGCGGGCAGTCAGGTCAATCAGGTATTTATCCTCCCAATTATAATTCAACCGCCCGAATAAGGCATTATATTTGTAAATATCATTTACTGTTGACGAAACGGTTACCTTCGAAGCAGACGCGATATTGTCCAGATTGAGTTCGCTGCTGTACCCTTGACCAACCAATTCTTGTCCGCTACTGTTTTGTTGTTCAATAGTTGTTCCGATCAGCGCCTCAAGCCGTCCTTTTCCTATTGATTTTTTATAAGTTACCTGTGGTTCAATGATCCAGGAGTTTATATCATTATTTCCATAAAAGGCCGTATTCTGAGCGTATACCCTGTTTGCAGGTGCAACAGCGCTTAAGGGGCTGGTTGAAATCTCACCCGCTTGCAGATTGGTATACCCTACACTGCTTTTGATATCCAATCCGGGCAAAATCTGATAACTTAATACCGCATTGCCAATCAGATTATTGGTTTTATTGGAATATTTACGATAAGTATAGGTAGCAATGGGATTCCCATTTACCCAGGTTGAACTACCCGAAGAGTTAAGCGCCCAGTTGAGACTGCCATCGGGATTATACAACGGAGGTGCATCGGGCGCCGTGGACAGTGCTGCCGGGGTAAGGTCCTGATTAGGCAACTGATTATTGTCTATCAAATAGCTCCCGGTTAATTGCGCCCTGAACTTTTTATTACTTGATATATTGTTGATACTAAAATGCAGCGATCCCTTTCGATCGGAAAAATCTCCTGGGAATACGGTGGTTTCTCTATGATACCCTCCACCAAAGAGGAATTGCGTATTTACATTCCCCCCTGATATGGAACCCTGCGCATTCGTATATTGGGCGGTATTACCGATTAATACCTTTTGCCAGTTAGTATATCGTGTCGTATCCCAAATTTTCAAATCCGGAGAATACCCTTGAGCATATACACTTGCGCTTGGAATAATGCCATCATTTCCCATAGCCTCATTCCTCATTGCCAGGTATTGCTGTGTATTCAATACGGGCATCATCTTTGTCACCTGGCCAAACCCCTCCTGTATATTGATATCTACTTTTGTTTGGCCGGCTTTGCCCTTTTTGGTGGTAATTAATATAGCGCCGTTAGCAGCACGGGAGCCATAGATAGAAGTGGCATCCGCGTCCTTTAAAACTGCAATACTCTCTATATCTGAAGGATTGATATAACTTAAAGGGCTTCCATAAGATTGACTATAGCCCGGTGCACCGGAAGTTCCTAACATCGATCCCAGATTAGATAAAAGCTGGGAAGTATAAGGTACCCCATCCACTACATACAGGGGATCATTGCCATTGGCGATACTATTTTGTCCTTGTACCCGCACTGTTACACCGCTGCCGGAGATGCCATTTGTTTGGGTGATATATAAACCGGGTACCCGGCCTTCAAGGGCCAATAGAGAGTTGGTGACCGGTTGTTCTTCAATCTCTTTTGCAGACACGGAAGAAATATTACCTGTAGTCAGCCTTTGTGTCGTTTCCCCATAAGCAATAATCTGTACTTCGTCTAGGGGATTATCATTATGCTTAAGGACAATACCCGATAGATAAGCCACCTTTCCTGGCACCTTAATTTCCATGGAATTGTAGCCGACATAAGAAATGATTATTGTAGCCTTATTATCCAACCCGGTCAAGGTGAAATTGCCTTTCTCATCTGTGGATACGACCCGCTTGGTCCCTTTCACCGAAATGGACGCTCCTGCCAATGGATTCCCCGTTGAGTCTGTTACATGCCCATGAATCTCATTATTCTGCGGCGTGTCCGGCGCCGGCTGCTCTGGAGCTAAAACCGGCGCTGGCTTTATAAAAATCACCTTCCCCTCTATGGAGTAGATCATACCTGTACCATTCAGGCAAAGGGACAGCACCGCCTCTAGCGGCGCATTGGTGACTTCAAAACTGACCATCTTATTTTGATCCAGTTCCTTTCCATTCACGAGGAAAGAATACCCCGTCTGGGCCTGGATCTTCGTAAAGACCTTACCCAGCGTCATCTTATGAGCAGACAACGTGACATTCTGCGAGAAGCTTTTCGCACTCACATGCAGGACGCCGGTCAGTAATAGTATGGATGTAAAACGCATGATGAGCAGCAGTTGGTGGACAGGCAACCCCTTTTTTCGGG
>Ga0302304_10000935_pt1 | contig 15774 bp, 18 predicted proteins | sample III_Palsa_E2_2_FD_198769 | JGI IMG/M metagenome (GOLD analysis project Ga0302304, IMG submission 198769) | Peat permafrost microbial communities from Stordalen Mire near Abisko, Sweden - III_Palsa_E2_2 | ecosystem: Environmental > Terrestrial > Soil > Palsa > Peat permafrost | place: Sweden...
AGTAGGGCGAATCGGAGCCGGAAAGGAGATGCCGCCTACGGTTTCAAATTCCTATCAGCAGGCGAGCGTCCAATCAAGGAATGTCCAGAGCTGAGCCCCATGGCATGCCGAGGACGTGTTGCCCACAACCATTGGACTCTCGACCGCTTACCGGCCGGTCGATCGAAGCATCGCCTAGAGGCGGGATACCCGTTTGCTTGAGACCGGCCAGGCGACATTATCGCTCCATGAATCTCCGCGAACGTCGATGAATTTCTATGACCTTGTTGCCACTAGGCGTTGCCACTAACGCCATCGGTTTTTGTAAGTGGCTTGTTATCAAAATGGGGCGGCCAACGGGACTCGAACCCGCGACCCCAAGATTCACAAAATTGTGCTCCAGCTATGAATCAATGACTTACGCGAGGCCCTCGTGGTTTCGTAAAGAGGGACCAGAGGGAAGCAATGTGGCACGATGTGGCGCGAATAGTGGCACCAAGAGGGGGAGTTTGTTTCGCGCGAATGAGGAGTATGGCACTCGTTTCAGTTGACAAAATGGAGATCTATAGAAACCTAAAGATATGCCTACCGTATCATTTCATGCACCCAGTTCAGTCGTAAAACGCATTCGCGCCGCGTCGAAGAAACAAGGTGTTCCTGTTTCCAAGTTCCTTCGTGCCGCAGCCGAACAATCGGTGGAGCGCGAAACCGCTTCGTTCGGGACCTGGGCTGATAGGTTCGCTGGAATAGTAAAATCGGGCCGTAGCGACCTTTCCCAGCGTGAAGGTTTCGGCGCCTAGCCACCTCCTGGACGCTGGCCCACTTGTTGGGCTACTTGACGCGGACGACCAGTGGCACGAATGGAGCAGAAAGACTCTTGCTGCGATTCCCGGGGCCCTGCGAACCACCGAGACCGCTGTAGCCGAAGCGTGCTATCATCTGCGCAACCACCGGCCTGCGTTGTCCGCGATTCTCAGGATGATTGACGCAGGCGCTTTGGTATTGGAACCGTTGTTCAACGACGAGCAGCGCGGATTGGTCGGTTATTGGCAGACTATGCTGAGATGGATCTTTGGGACGCCACACTTGTGGCGCTCTCTGAACTGTATCCAAAGGCTAGGCTAGTGACTCTTGATGTACGGGATTTCACAATTTACCGGCGAGCCGATGGAACTCCGGTCCCGATCATAGCGCCAGGCCGGGGTTGAATCCCGATTATCCTTTTACGAGCCGTCTCCCGACTCCCGAAGTCAGAATGGGGTGGCCAACGGGACTCCAAAGCGAAAACGCGCAGTTAGGTGAGAACCTGCTGCTCCGGCAGGTACAACAAATCCTACTCGTTGCAAAAAAGCTATTCTGTTGCGCAGAGGTACGCCGAAGAGCGCATAAGGGCGTCTGGGAATGCGAGACTGAAAACGGAAATTTGAGGGCGTCCCCCTACGCGATGGCGTACTAGTGGCGCCTGGCGCCGATCGCATCCTTACCGGCATGGATCAGCTCTGGCGGCGGCTAGAGTCGGGGAGTCCCTGGGAGATATTGATCGCGGCATGGCTTTGCGCCACCGGCGTCATCTCGCGGATAACCGATTTGGCGAAGGTCGCGGCGCGTTTTGAGGTGCGCGCCATGGGTCGCCGGTTCGCGATCTGCAGCGCCATCGTCCGCGCTACTGCGGGACGGGCAGATCCATGTTATGCATGACAGTTATGAACCACGCGCCGTTGGCTTCCGTCATGACAAAATTCAACAGTCCCAGTCTCAGGGGGATCTCTTTTCCATCCGGGCCCACCGCGCCGGTCATTTCCCATCGCGCGTCGACCGCTGCCACGTCCGGCTTTATGAACCTGATCTTGGTCTCATTGATTTTCAGGCGGGAGTGGCTGAAATATGTGGCGAAAGGCTCCGTGTGGAATTTTTCGACCGCAGCCCTGCCCGTGGCGCCCTTCCCGCGCACGTTCGTGAAGTCGGCGTCCTCGGCAAAAGCCATCGAGAAAGCCTTGGGGTCATGCACGTTCCAAGCTGCCTCGAAATCAGACAGCACCCTGCTGATCCCATCTTCAACCTTGGTGCTCGCCGCGGCTGCCTGAGGGCTGCCGCTCGCCTGGCCGAAACACGTGAGCGACAGAGCCAAGATCAGCGGAACGGCGAGGAGGGAGCGTCTCATGGTTGAGCTCAGGTCAAAGGCATTGGGTCCTGTGTCAATTTCGAATTTCCGGAGCTCAGGGCGATTCACTAAATGTCCGGCACCTCGTGGCGTAGGATGCTTTCCATAAACCTCAAGGATATCGCGGGAGGGATGATTCGGATGATGGCGTCCCTCAGCGTGCAAGCCAAAGGGTTTTCCAACTGACCCAAGATACCCAAGCGCAGCGACTGTTTTGTAATGGAGGTTGTCCTTGGAATGCGCCCGGATTCGTACCTACGCAGGAGGGCGGGCACCTCGCCTCCCTGGCCAAGGTAATGGGCCAATTCGACGGCATCCTCAATCGCCTGGCAGGCGCCTTGGCCGAGGTTGGGCGTGGTCGGGTGAGCCGCGTCTCCCAGCAATGTCACGCGGCCCCGGCCCCAGGAATTGATCGGCCTTCGGTCGACGATGTCGTTGCGTAGGATGCCCTCCTCGGTGGCCTCGATCACCTCTGGGATCGGAGACATCCAGTTCCGAAAGCATTGCAGTGCTTCGGCCTTGCGGCCGTCGGGAGCGTCGGCCGTCCCCTCCAGGGTGTTTTTTGTGCCATACCAGAAAATCCGACCGTGGCCGCAGTGATGGATCGAAAACCGCTTTCCCGGGCCCCAAACCTCAAATGCCAGATCCGTGGGCAGCGCCTTGTGCGCGAATCGGGCAAGGCCCCGCCAGCAGGTGTAACCTGCGTAACGCGGCTTCGATTCGCCATGAAGGAGCGCCCGAACGACAGAATGGAGCCCGTCCGCGCCCACAACGAGGTCTCCACGCTCCTCCCTGCCATCGGCGAAGCGGACCTTGACCCCGGCGTCGTCCTGATCGAAGCCAACGCATCTGGCACCGCAGTGGATTCTCTGGGGGTCAACTAACCCGGCGAGTTGCTCCAGAAGCTCCCCGCGATGGACGCAAATATTCACCGTTGCTCCCAGTCTCCTCTTGAGCTCTGCGAAGGGCGTCACCGAGAGCAATTCCCCGCGCCAACTGCGCACCTCAAACCGCGCCTCAGCGGAACCGCATGCGAGCAAGCCGCCGTCCGCCCCCATTTTCTCCAGGGCCCTGACGGCGTTGACCCAGAGAGTCACGCCCAACCCGACCTCGCGCAGCCGATCGGCCTGCTCAAATACCAACGTCGTGACCCCCACACGTTCAAGCGCGATGGCCGCGGAAAGACCGCCGATTCCTCCGCCGATGATGATGGCTTTCATCTAAAAGTGAGCGACTTAAGCATCATCTTGGGCGAAGACAATGACCCCACAAGACAGACGGAGACTTCTATGCAGAGTTAAGAGGAGCAAAAAAATCCCATTTTCTCCGAAGGGATCTCAAAAATGGGGCGGCCAACGGGACTCGAGCCCGCGACCCCAAGATTCATTATTTAGGGTTCAAGCGAAGGATCAACTGGTTGCGAACACCACCAGGCAACTGGGTGTCCAGCTACAGTGTAAGCGGTAACCGGAGCACAGCCTAGGCGATAGCGCGCTCAGCGGATACGCTGTGCGGATGGACAAGAGCGAGGATTGCCAGCTGGTGGTAGCGAAGCGGTACACGAGGCGCGGGGAGCGGCTCAAGATCGTGGAGAAGTGGAGGCGAACGGGGTTGAGCGCGTCAGAGTATGCCGAGAAGAGCGGGATAAACGTGGGCACGCTCTGCCGCTGGGGACGCGAAGCGGTCCCGATGCGGGAGACAACGCCGTTTATCGAGTTGCCGGCGATCGGGGAAGGGGTCTGGGACGCGGAGATCGCGAGCAAAGCGGGCCCGGTGCGGCTCTCGGCGTCGGTTTCTCCGATCTGGGCCGCAGCGCTGATCCGCGAGCTTAACCAATGCTGAGCATCGGGCCCACGACCAAGGTCTTTGTGAGACCCGGACCGACCGATTTGCGGCTTGGATACGAGGGGCTTTACCAACTGGTGCGCACCAAGCTCGACCAGGATCCCCTCTCCGGCCACGTGTTCGCCTTCTGCAACCAGTCAAAGACCCGCCTCAAGTTGCTGACTTGGGACGGTTCCGGGCTCTGGCTTTGCTCGAAGCGCCTGGAGCAGGGACGCTTCACCTGGCCGGGCGACGGCCCCGTGGACACGCTGAGCGCGGCCCAGCTCTGGGCGCTCGTGGCGGGACTCGAGATCCGCGGCTGGAAAAAACACTGGCTGAGGTAAAAAGGTTGTTGACTATCGTGGCGATTGGTATCCTATATACGGATACATGAGCGACGACCTGCCCAACGACCCCGCAGAGCTCCAGGCGATGATCCTGGCGAAGAGGAAGGCAGCCGAGGAACAGTACCGCATCCTCACCCTCCAGCTGCGCAAGATGGAGGCCAAGGTTCAGGCGCTCATGCAGCAGTACTTCGGGCGCAGCTCGGAGCAACTCGACCCCAACCAACTCAAGCTCGCCCTCGGCTCGGTCATGGCCGACGACGCACTGGCCGAGGAGGTTTCCCCCGTCCCCTCCAAGCCCCGCAGCCCCTCCGAGCGCAGGCAGCGCAGGATTGAGGATCTGCCGATCCTGGAGACGGTCCGCTTGGAGCCGCCCCTCGAAGAGCGCACGGCTCCCGATGGCACCCCCATGGTCGTCATCCGCGAGGAGATCACCGAGGAGATCGACTACCGCCCGGGTGTTCTCTTTCGCCGCCAGATCATCCGTCCTGTCTACGCCAGCCCCTCCCACGCCGCGGCTCCGGTGATCGCCGCCTTGCCTGCGAGGGTGATCCCCGGCGGCCAGGCGGGTCCCGGACTCATCGCCCATGTGGTCATCGCCAAGTACTGCGACCATGTTCCGATACACAGGCAGGAGCAGATCCTTGCCAGGATGGGCCCCCCCTTCACACGCCAGGCCATGGGCAAGTGGGTTTCCCATGTCACGGCTCTCTTGACTCCCATCCACGCCGCGCTGCGCAAGGACATCCTCCAGGGCCGCTACATCCAGATGGACGAGACCCCCATCTCTGTCCTCGATCCCGAGCGAGGCGGCAAGGCCCGCGACGCCTGGCTCTGGGCGGTGCATTCCCCGGAGCAAAACAGCGTCATCTTCGAGTTTAACAAAAGCCGTAGCCACGCCCCACCCAAGGCGCTGCTCGAGGGTTTCGAGGGTGTTCTCCAGACCGACGGTTTCTCGGCCTACGGCACCCCATTGGACGCCTTGCCGGGCCACCGGATCGTGCGCGCGGCCTGCATGGCTCATGCCCGTCGGGGATTTGTCGCGGCCCTCCAGGCCGGCGACGACCGCGCCACCCCCTTTCTCGTCCTCTTCGGCGCACTCTACCGACTCGAGGCCGAGATTAAGGGCATGTGCCCAATCGAGCGAGCCGTGTTTCGCTCCGAGCGCTCCGTCCCCATTCTCATCCAACTGCACGCCCGCCTTCGCTCCGCCTCGAGCGACCTGGCAATCCTCTCCCAGAGCATCCTCGGCAAGGCCGTCGCCTACTGCCTGCCGCGCTGGAGCGAGCTCTCGCTCTTCGCCGAGCCAGGCTACGGCCACGTCCTGATCGACAATAACCCTACTGAGCGCCAGATCAGGCCCACCAAGCTCGGCCTCAAAAACTGGCTCTTCGTCGGCCACCCCGACGCCGGCGACAACCCCGCAGTCCTTTATTCGATCATCGGCACCTGCACGCTCCTGAAAGTCGACCCCTGGGCGTATTTCAACTGGGCGCTCCCCAACCTCGCAGCCGCCACCAACATGACGGCGGCCAACTTCACCCCGCAGCGCTTCAACGCTCGCTGAGGTTTTCGCGGATCGGTTCATCCGCGTGAGTATAGCGTCTCTCGGACCCGCGGGCTACCCTGTGCCCGGGTTACCGCTTACGCTACAGTGGAGGCCAGATGTGACACGATTGCGGCATTTTTTTGCCTGATCTCTTACGGGCCTGGGCCCGAAGTCATTCGCTATGCCTTGCGTCCGACCCAATAGTCGGGACGCCGACTGTGGTGCTTAAAAGCTAGAATGCGAATCTCTCCAGGGAGCGAACGATAATAGATCGCGTAAGGAAAACGTGGCATAAGGTAACGGCGCACCTCGTCGTCAACGATGCGCCATCGCTCAGGAGCATTCGAAATGATCGCCACCGCATCATCCACAGCGTCCAGAAATTGCGTCCCGAGCGAAGGGATCCTCTGCTCGTAAACCTGACTTGCCTCAGTCAACTCTGCGGTGGCCTCGGGATGCTGGGTTACCTGCATCCTATTGCACGTCGCGCAGCTTCCATCGCCTCCTGATGGCTGAGGGCCGACACCTTGCCATCGGAAAGCTCTTTGTCGCGACGCACAGCCTCTTTCAATGCGGCCCCTTCATCGAAGTCGGGTAGTCCCGAATCGATGCTTTGCCACAGGGCCTGCGCTAACGACACCTTCTCAGCGAGGGGAAGGGCCATGGCTTCAGCAGTTAGCTGCTTCGTGGACACACCTAGAAATTATCTCCGAGATTCCTCCTGTCAAGATGACGGGCAGGTGCCAGAACGTGGCAAAGAGGAGGCACGATCGAACATTGAGGACACCGCCAACCAGATAAGAGGATCACTCTTTTTCAGAGGGGGATCTAAAATGGGGCGGCCAACGGGACTCGAACCCGCGACCCCAAGATTCACAACATTGTGCTCTCTTTGCAAACAAACGTCTTACAAAACACCCTCTCTTCGCCGTCTGCTCTTTGCCTAGGGATGGGGTGTGTCACGATGTGGCACGATAAACACCAATTGTTCATTCGCGCCGATCCGTGTGCATGAAAATCACCAGCTAGTCCTGAGGGGCGTTAACCAACGCGACTCACTCGTGATTAGACGACCGCAAAGGTGTGTTTGGGCCACGCAATGAGTATACCGTTGTCTCTGGTCGCTAGCACGACCTCGTGCTTGGCCGCCGTTTGCACCAGATAAAAGTCCATTACTTGCTTATGTCCTTCCGCCTTCTTCAAAAAGGCATCATCTGGCGGCCCGCCAAACACTATCTTCCCGGCTCGAGGACCTGTGAACTCGGCTCGAACCACTCTCAAGGCATCATTGGTTCGCAGGCCATGGCCCTTCATGACCTGTTGGTTCATGAGAAGGCGCACGCTTGCCAGGTAGGTCTCAACCGCGACACCCCAGCCATCCTCCTTTATCGATTCCAGCCACTTTCGGCACGCACCATGCCGCTCATGCGCCGTATTGATCGCGGCAAAAAGGACATCGGTGTCCACAAGCCATTTCACAGCATCTCCTCCAACGCTACGGCGACGTCGGAATCTGTTATCCTCACTCCTTTGGGCATAACAACCATTCCCTTTCCAGGGCGCGCGAGCACTGTAGCACCGTTGCCGCCCCGCTTGGGCCTGTACACCGTCCGAATGGCCTCGGAGATCAGCTGATTCATGGGGGCTTTGGCGCGTCCTCCCCGGCGGGCCGATTCACGGCGAAGGGTGTCGGTTACATCAGGTGGAAGGTCAAACGTGGTCCTCATGAATATGCTTTTATGCCTCACATTCTTGAAGTCAAGATTGACCTAGATGACGTGACGCGGACAGCTTGGCGCCCCGCTTGTCCGCGTCATGTCATCTAGTCTTTTGAAGCTACGCAAACCGTCACGATCGTAGGTGCGGCATTTACAAGTTTGCTCGTCAGTTCCGCGAAGCGGGCTGAGAAACGGTTGCCGTATTAACCGTTGGAGCCTGCGGCGACCTTTTTGGGTCAGCTTCGGCGCGAGCTAGAAGGGCCTTGAACCGTGGGCTGTTTCGCAGCGGGTCATATTGGGGATTAAGGCGCAATTCCGCGGCGGTGTGATACTGCTCCGATTCCAGAATGTCCATGGCGTCGTCGAGCTGGCCTTCGGCGACTCTGAGGTCAAAAAAGCCCGGATACATCTTCGAAAATTCCGCAGACAGTTTCAGGGCCTTCTCTGACTCGGCATAATCTCCAAGATATGCGAGCACCTTGCCTTTCAAATAAAGCAAACCCGCATCTGCGGGCAGATCCTCCAGGTGGTGCTCGACCTGCTTCAGTGCCGTCTGCCATTCAATCCGTGCGGCTTCGATCCGCCCCGCCATCTGGTGAGCTTCGCCATTATAGATTGAAATCGGTCCAAAGACATTGCCGTTTGATTGTATCCAATCGCGCCCGAGACTGCTGCTGAACCGGAGCCAGTCGTCGGGCTTCCTTTGCCAAGCAAATACGTCATACGCAAGCGTCACACCGAAATCCGTTTGAAGAACCGTTGACGGAAGCTCGTCCATGGCGGCCCTGGCCGAGGAGGTATCTCCATGCAAATAGAGGGAGATAAACACTTTGAGGCCAAGATTCCCCCAAAATGGCTGAATGGCGAGCGAACGCGCGAGTGGTATCTCAGCTGCGGACATCGAGCCATTTTGGTATTCTATCCATGCAAGTTCGCTCCAGGCTGTTGCAGCAAATTTCGGATTGTTGACGAGCCTGGAGAACTCGATCCGGGCCTCGTCCGCGTGGCCAAGATTTCGCTGCAGAATCGCCAAGGCGAACAGGGCCCGCGGCTCGTCTGGGTTCTCACCAAGCAACTGGTGAAGCAGCCTATTCGCCTCCGCGGCGAATGGAGAAACCTGCCCAAGCCCGGTTCCCGCAGCCGCGCCTCGGACCAGATAGCAGGCTTGCGCCAGGCGCGCCTCATACGAGGATGGCGCCAGCTTGAGTGCGCGGGCCGCGCATGAGCGGGCCGCATCCCGACGCCCGATGCTTGTGTCAAAATTGTGATAGATATACCACGAATCGACCTGCGACCACGCAGCCCAAGCGTCCGCGTCCGCCGGATCGATTTCGGTGGCTCGCTTGCAGAATTCGTCCGCCACTCCAAGTTCCTCCGGGCCTAACTCCGCTTTGTTAAGTTCCTCCCAGGCTCTTGCGACAAGCTGCTGTGCCCCAGAAAGGGACGGGGCGGCTTGAACCGTATTGGACGGATTCTCTCCCTTGCGCCACGGTGGCCAAGGCCAGGCACGCGATCAGGCCGACGGCGGCCAACACTATCCACGTGCGCGATGCCTTGGCGGGGCGAGGCGCGGAAGGGCCCAGCATTGCAGGGACTTGGTGCGCGGTCTCTGTTTGTGACCCGGCCAAGAGCTTCCTCACCCGCTCGCCAAAAGGCGGGGGTGTCTTGCCTCCGGGTAACTTGGTCCATTGCACGGCGAGAAACGCATCGGGAACCTGCGCCTCGCGGTCGCTGGTCTCGTCCACGGTGACCGGAACAAGGAATGCCTTCCCCTTGGCCATCAGGTGCGAACGGTCCTCGGCAAGCTTCCATTCCAAGCGGAAATAGCCTTCAAGCCGTGTCTGGGTGTGCGCGGAAATTATTGGAATGAACAGCGCACAATTCTTGATCTGCTTGCGGATGCTCTGGTCCCAGGCGTCCCCACCGCGAAGCTCGCTCTGGTCGAACCAGACCTCGACCCCGGCAGCGCGCAGGGCCTCGCAAATGTGCCGAGCTGCTTCAGCGTCCTGAGAGGCATAGCTTAAAAAGACCGCGCCTTTTTGGGATAATGGGGTATCGGGCATCAAGCGGGGAGCAGGGGGAAGCTGGGGAAGCTCGATGCCAATAACAAGCCCTCGTCGCTAGCCGGTGGGGCCTGCTGCCGAAACGCCCAAAATTATGGCAATTTTTTAGCCTCTAGATTTGATCCGTGCCCAACGCATTCCTTCGGATAACAATCGAAGTTGCTGAAGTTCTTCGCTATAAAATGGGGCGGCCAACGGGACTCGAACCCGCGACCCCAAGATTCACAATCTTGTGCTCTAACCAACTGAGCTATGACCGCCGTAAAGTTGAGGAAGGGTGACATTCCCGCTCGCCGAAAGCCCTGTCAACCCGTTTCCCGGTTGTGTCCTGAAGGCGCCGGGCGGAGACTGTGCCCGTGCCTTCGCAGCGCCTGCGCCTCGTAACATTCAACATCGCGCACGGGCGCGGGCTCACCCCGATCCAGGGGCTGACCTCCCTGCGCAAGCTGCGGATGAACCTGCGGCGGATCGCGGACCTGCTCGGCACGCTCGGGGCCGATCTTGTCGCGCTCCAGGAGATCGACGAATGCTCGGTATGGGCGGGGAGCTTCGACCACCTGGATTACCTGCGCGCGCACGCCGGCTTTCCCCATGCGGCATTCGGGATCAACAACCGGCGCGCGGGGCTCGTCAACCTTTGCTACGGCAACGCGATCCTTTCGCGCTTTCCGATTTGCGAGACGGAGACGATAGCATTCGGCAAGCGAAAGCTGGGCGAGAAGGGGTTCCTTTTCGCTGAAATCGACGTGGGGGGCAGAATCGTGCCGATGGTAAACCTCCACCTGCATTTCGGTTCGCGGCGCAAGCGGCTCCTGCAGCTCGACCATCTGGTGACATGGCTGAGGGGCAAGGAGCGGGAGCGCGGCTGTGGGTGGGCCGTCCCTCCCATCGTGTGCGGCGATTTCAACAACCCGGACACGCGCGACGACGCGACGGCAGCGCTGCTGAGCCACCTGAGCGATTACGGCGACTACGCCCTGCATCCGCTCATGGGGCTCACGTTCCCTTCGCCCCTTCCCAGGCGTGCCCTGGATTTCGTGTTCATCCCCCCGGGCTGCAAGCTGGTTCGCAGCGAGGTCGTGCGCTCGTTCCTCTCTGACCACCGCCCGGTAATGGTAGAGTTTTCGGTGGCGTGACGGGCCGAATTGCTCTTGAAACGACATCCCATGTCACGGATCGACGACGCCTTTGCCCGCGCCCGCGCCAGGAACCGGGCGGCCTTCGTCGCGTACCTTTGCGCGGGCGACCCCGATTTTGACACGTCGCTTTCGGCATGCCGCGCCGTCATCGCGGCCGGCGCGGACATCCTGGAGCTGGGGGTTCCCTTCTCGGACCCGCTGGCCGACGGGATCACCAACCAGCTCGCGGCGCAAAGGGCGCTGGAGTCGGGCATGACCGCGGCGCGGGTGTTCGAGCTTGCGGGAAGGATCCGCGAGTCAAGCGGCGTCCCGATCGTCTTCTACACGTACTACAACCTCGTCTTCTCGAATGGCGTCGAAAAGTTCCTCGGCGCCGCGCGCGCGGCCGGCGTCGACGGCATGCTCATCCTTGACCTCCCGCCGGAGGAAGCCGGCGAGGCTGCGGCGGCCTCCAGGGCGCACGGCGTCGCCACCGTCTGCATTGTGGCGCCCACAACCCCCGAATCCCGGCTTCCCAGGATAGCCGCGGCGGCGACAGGCTTCATCTACTACGTGTCCCGCGAGGGGGTCACCGGCGTCAGGGACCAGCTGGCCGGCGGCATTCCGGAGGCGGTTGCGCGGATCCGCCTCCACACGGCGCTCCCCGTTGCGGTCGGATTCGGCATCTCGACGCGCGCCCAAGTGGCGCAGGCGGCCGCCCACGCGGACGGCGTCGTTGTCGGGAGCGCCCTCGTCAACGTGATCCGCGACGGACTCGGGGCGCGCGCGGGCATCGCGGCTGCGCTGTTCGCCAGGGTGGCCGATCTCGCCGCCGGGACTGCAAGAACATGATCAAGGTGCTTGTCATCGACGACGACCGGATGCTGTTCCGCCTGCTTCAGGCCCATTTCAAGAATTTCCGGAGCGGCGCGTACGAGCTCGACTGGGCCGAGACTTACGAGCATGGCCTCATCCGGCTGCTCACCGGAGCCTACGCGATGTGCCTCCTTGATTTCCGGCTGGGCGAGCGGACCGGCCTCGAGCTGCTCCGCGAGGCCTCGGAAAAGGGCTGCCGGACCCCGGTCGTCTTCCTCACCGCCGAGTCCTATGGAAACGTCGACATCCAGGCCCTCGAGGCAGGCGCGATCGACTATCTGGTCAAGGGCGAGATCACCCCGCGCTCGCTCGAGCGCTCCCTTCGCTACGCGCTCAAGCTGGGCGAGACGCTCGACGCCCTGCGCCGCCTCGCCACGAGGGACGAGCTGACGGGTCTCCTCAACCGACGCGAGTACGAGCGGATACTCGCCGACGAGCATGAGCGAGCCCTGCGCTTCGGGCTTCACCTGGGGCTCGCGATCATCGACATGGACCAGTTCAAGGCCATCAATGACACGCACGGCCATGCCGCCGGGGACGCGGTGCTAAAGGAGGTGGGCCGGCGCCTAGGGGACTCCATACGAACGGTCGACCGGGTCGCGCGAATAGGGGGAGAGGAATTTGCCCTGATCCTCGTCCAGACCGACGAGGCGTCGGCGCTCGAGGTGGCGCGCCGGGCGGTCCTGGCGGTGGCGAAGGAGCCGGTCCCTGTGGGTGACGGACTGCTGCTCGGGGTCACGGCTAGCGCCGGGGTGGCTGCGTTTCCTTCCGACGCGGGGACGGCGGTCGAGCTCTTCGCCGCCGCCGACAGGGCCCTGTACGAGGCGAAGAAGCGCGGCCGGCGCGCGGCGGTTTCCGCGCGGGAAGTGCGAGAGGGGTCGTGAGCGGTAGGATTGAGCGGGCAGGGACGATCCACGTCCTCACGGGATGCACGGCGGTCGGCAAGACGGAGTGGGCGCTCCGGTGGGCGGAGACCCATTCGGGGGAGATCATCTCCTGTGACTCGCTTCTCTTTTACCGAGGGATGGACATAGGGACGGCCAAGCCGTCGCCGGAGGAGCGCCTGCGCGTGCCCCATCACCTCATCGACATCCGGGACGTCGGCGAGCCGATGAACGCCGCGCTTTATGCCTCGATGGCCCGCGCCGCCGCGGAAGAGATCGCGGCGCGCGGGCGCGCGATCCTGGTCGTCGGCGGGAGCGGGTTCTACCTCAGGACATTCTTCGCTCCCGTCGCCGACGAGGTGCACGTGCCGGCAGAGCTTCGCTCCCGAGTCGCCGCCATCCTGGAGGCGGGCGGCCTGCCGGCCGCCATCGGCGAGCTTGGGCGCCTCAACCCCGGGGGGCTGGGAGGGCTGGACACAGCCAATCCCCGCAGGGTCGCGGGAGCACTCGGGCGCTGCCTCGCCTCGGGGCGGACGCTGGCCGACCTTTCCGAGGAATTCTCGCGCGCGGTTCCCCCGTTTGCCGGCTGGGATGTGAGGCTCGCGCGCCTTGACCGCGCGGGTCCCGGCCTGGAGGCCAGGATCGACGGCCGTGTCGAAGCCATGCTGCGATCAGGCCTCGTGGGCGAGGTGACGCGCCTGCTCGGGATGGGACTGCGCTCAAACCCGAGCGCGGCCGGGGCGATCGGCTACCGCGAGACGATAGAGGCCCTGGAGGGTCGGGCGCCCATGGCGGGCCTGGCGGCGGCCATCGCGAAGGACACGCGCGCGCTCGTGAAGAAGCAGCGGACCTGGTTCCGCACTCAGCTGCCGCCGCACGGGGTGGTCGACGCCTCGCAGCCCGTGGACGCGTCGCGCCTATTCCTTCGGTGACGGGCGCCTTCTCTGGTAGACGTCCTTGTAGTAGACGATCGTGTCCCCGACAAGGTCCACGACGCCGCTGTCCGCCGTCGAGAGGCAGAGCAGTCCGTCGTGGCGCCCGACCCGGTATGTGTCCCTGGTGTCGTTGATCGGGCCCTTGGCGCCGACCTCGTAGAATCGCACCTGCCCGGCGGCGTCGATTACGATGACACGGTCGCCCGTCCGGTTGCCCGTCATGTACGTGCCGGACAGCGCCGCCTGCCTCGATCTCACCTCGTCGGCGTCGGTGATCAGCTTCACGTCCACCTTCTTGTTGACGCTCTCGACGTAGAATACGGAGTAGAGGATGTAGCTGTTGAGCGCCAGTCCGACGATCAGCATGGCGAATGCGATGCCGTGGTGGGGCGCCGACGGGGCGGGTTGCCCGGCGTCCTCGGGAATGGGGGAGGCGCTCTCGGGCGCCTGGTCGAGGCGCTCGAGGATGCCCTGCGCGGTCATTTCGACCGCGGGGGCCGCGTGGTCCCTCCCGTCGTAGACCTGCAGCCGGCCCCTGCTTGTCCTGATGATGAGCTTGGCGCCGCGCCCCGTCGCTAGGATGTGGGGGTCGTGCTCCTCGTTGTCCGCGGGGTCGATCTCCGTGAACGCCTCCAGGAGCACCGCGAGGTCGGCCGCGCTGAGCTCGCCGCGGTCCGCGTTCTCGCTGGCCGGATTCGCCCTGCGGCCGTCGGGCCCGAGGTGGGATGTCGTGATTCGGTACATCTAGTGCTCCAGCACAAAGACCGGGTAGTTTCGGTATCCGAGGAAAAAATTGCCGGTGTTGAGGTTGCCGTCGTCCAGCTTGCGGTCGATGTCGGAAAGCTGGATGGAGTCGGATGTGACCTGGTCGCTTCCGACCGTGGCGATGACGATCACGGCCGCATAGCGGCCGCCCAGCTGCGGGCTCTGGGTGGCGAACTGGTAGTAGCCCCCGATGGGCGTCAGCCGCGACCAGTTGGTCTGGCTCAGGTAGCCCTCCATGCCCGCGGGAAACGTGCCGGGCGCCCCTCCGCCGGGCGGCCAGTCGCCGTGCTCCTGGGCGTAGGCCTGGAAGGCGCCGGCGTAGACGCGCAGGTCGTTCATCACCACGCTCGACCGCGCGTTGAGCCTGCTCTTCATGAGCGCCGGCACCGACACCGCAGCCAGTATCCCTATGATCAGTACGACCACGCCCAGCTCGACCAGGCTGAAGCCCGAGGCCCCCTCGGATTCCTTATTCCGGAAGGTTGATGCGGTAGAGCTGCAGCGAACTGCCCTCGAGGAAGCGCAGGTCTGCGATTGCCGAGAGTAGATTGACCTTCGCCTGCAACTCGCTGACGCGGGCGGTTTCAAGAGTATTCTGAGCTTGGAGCACAAGGTAGCTGGTTGCAAGACCCGCGTCGAATTCGGCCTTCTGCAGCTCGTACGCCTTCTGGGCAAACTTGGTGTTCTCGGCGGATGAGCGCACGCTGGCGACGCTAGTCTGCACGCTGCGGACCGCGGCCCTGACCTGCACCACCAGGTTCTGGTCGGCCTGGTCGTAGGCCACCTCCTGGCTGCGCACGCCGGACAGCGCCTGCCGGTAGATCGCCCTGTTGGCGCGCATTTCCCACGGAATGCTCAGGGTCACGCCCGCGTTCCAGTTGTACCCGGGCCAGCTGCCGATGATCGACTGGCTGGCGTTCGCCGCATACGAGTTATACCCGAGGCCGCCGTTGACATTCAGCTCGGGGAGCGTGTTCCGCTTTGCCTTCAGCGCGGTGAGCTTGAACTGGTCTATCGTCGCCTGCGCGACCGCGAGGTTGGGTCCGTTGTCCCTGGCGAGCTTGTACGAACGGTCGAACGAGACGTCGGGTTCGCCGATGAAAGGGAAATCGATATTGCCGACGGCCGACTTGAACTGCCGGTCGCCGAGCAGCTGCAGGAGCGCGTCCTCGCTGTTCTGGACCGACTGCTCGTCGAGGATCAGCTGGTTCTGGGCGGAGGCCACGCCCGCCCGGGCCTGCATCACGTCAAGGTCCGTGAGAACGCCGGTCTGGCGCTTGATGGTGTTCTCATCAAGAAGCTGCTGGGCCTGCTTGAGTTCCTCCTCCTGCACCTTGTACTGCTCCCGCTGGTAGAGGAGATTGTAGTACGTGGTCTCCACGTTGTAGACCATCGTGAGCACCGTGCTCTTGAAGTTGAGGTTGGATATCCTGACGCCGAGCTTGGCGCTCTCGATCGCCGCGCGGTTGTAGTCGGTGCCGGCCCCTTGGAGGAGCGGCTGGGCCACCGAAATGGAGGCCGTGCTCCCAAACGCGGGGTTGGGCAGGAAGAACGTCGG
>Ga0302304_10000937_pt1 | contig 15754 bp, 3 predicted proteins | sample III_Palsa_E2_2_FD_198769 | JGI IMG/M metagenome (GOLD analysis project Ga0302304, IMG submission 198769) | Peat permafrost microbial communities from Stordalen Mire near Abisko, Sweden - III_Palsa_E2_2 | ecosystem: Environmental > Terrestrial > Soil > Palsa > Peat permafrost | place: Sweden...
ATGTCCGTTTAAGAAGTCAAACATTTCGAGGCGCTCATTATCCGAAATATCTACGAATACCTCAGCTAATATATTAGGGTGATATTTTTCTATTAAGCTACTTAGCGTTTTTAAAATCTTTAAATCAAAACCCTCTGTATCTACCTTTATCAATGATAATTTAGGTAACATATCAGCATGATTATCATTCAGGTATTTTTCCAGGTTAATGCTTTGTACCTTTTGTTTAAATACATGTTTACCAAGTTTGCGGCCATCTTCTCCGTTTTTAATACCCCCATTGCTAAAAGATGCTTCGCTAGCCATATAAAAAAATTCTTCTTCTTTATCTGAGGCTGCATAAGGTATAGTAACAATGTTGGATTTATCCTTATTTAAAAAAGCATTGGCCTGTAATATTTTGTATACAACTGGATTTGGTTCTAAGGCGAGCACTAAACCATCTTTGCCGGCAGCAATAGCCATCGGTACAGTTGTATCACCAACGTTCGCTCCAATGTCTAATGCCAGGCTCCCCTTATATACTGATTGAGCGTAAAAATCAATTTCCTCCTGTACGATACCTTTTTGGTGCATTAACGGATTATCCCAATTGGCATAAGCTACTTGCCCATCTTTTGCGAGGTTATAAGTAGAAACAGTAAATCCGTATTCTTGAAATACCCGGCGAGCTTTTTTACGGGCAAATGATTTTTTGAAATATTCAAACATGGGATCTGGATTAGGCGATAAAAGTAAAAAAATAATATTTATATTCACTCTTTCCGAAAGGATTTGATTAGGCAAAGATTAATCCTCTTTGCGATCAGAAACCCCGCTTACCAGCGCAAATTTCTTTTTAGATAGCTTTTCTATTTCTTCGTCCATCCTGTAAAGGTTAGCTAATTCGGTAACAGAATTAGCATTATAGGAATATGCTTATGATAGCCAAAATGAGGGTATTGGGCCGAGAATTTTGGTTAAGCAGATAAAAGGGCAGTTGAAGAAAACATTGGATCGATACAATAATATTGATAATGACAAAGATATAGCTGATGCTTAGGTTTTATTGAATTTCTCATCCGCCGCGCATCTTTATTAAAAAATGCTTATTATTATAACTCTGTTCTAAACCTGTATTTATGAGCCAGCGCAGTTTTAATATACTTCGTTACCTGTTAGCCTTAACCTTTCTGTTTGGTTATAAGATCGCCTGCTGCCAGGTAAGTAATCAAAACATCTCTACCGATTCGCTAAAAAAAGCCGGCCTGCAAAAACCAAACACAGCTGAAACCGACCAGTTTGAAAAACTGGGAAAAGCCATCGGCGGCAAAGAAGCGCTTCAGCAAACGCAACGACAATTACTGCTTTTAAAACAGCAGGCCATCAAATCTCATGATGATATTATGCTGGCGCGATCACTGTATGAACTGATGAAAATAAGCGATCTGCGTACCGAAGATTCCCTGTATTTTAAAAACAGCGCGTTTATGGATACACTGTTGAACGACAGGTCTTCATCTCCAGGTCTTATAGCCATCATGCATATGCTGCGTGCGCAACGCATTAATAACTTCAATTACCGTTCGCTCAGGTTTAATCGTGCTGCATACCGTTCAAAAAATATCCCCGTTGATTACGCCTCGCTCACAACCGATCAGCTTGATACTATCTGGACAAAAGACCTCACAGCCGCGTTAGCATACAACCCGTCAATAAGCGATGCAAAAAGGCTGCTATGGCTATCGTCTAACCCCGACGTTTTTTTGTTTGATCCCCGGTTCGCCGATATCGTATTATCCGAATACATTAACCAGGCTGCGTTAAAAAATTACTATAATTTTCACCCGGGGTCTACAGCTAATATGTGGCCCTCGCTGCCCTCCGCTGAGTTCAGAAAGAAATTAGACAGCATTGCAAAAAACGAAAAGGGTATAAGCATCCTGGCAGGCTATCAGCATTGGCTGTCGTTCAATAAAGGTAATAACGCTACAGCGGCTTTTATCGAATCGCTGGCACGTAAATATATCTTTTCATTCACCTCGTCAGATTCACTCAGCTACCTGTCTTACATCGGCTACTTGCAATCACAAACAGCATCGCCCTATCCTGCAGTTAAAGCACATTCTGTTTACCAGCTGTGCCTTATATGGAACGAAGACGGTAACAAATACTTTAACAACTCTTTGGGGTACGCATATTTAAATAGCATCGCTTTCGACAAAAAATACCAATACCTGCCCGACAGCGCGTTGCGATTATTCGAAAAAAACAAAGCATTGATGAGCGGATATCCCCTTTTCAATAACATACTTACCTTAATGGCCGACCAGGTACAAGCGCCCGGCTTAAGTATCAGTATGGAAGATAAATTTATACCCAACGAAGATATCCCCATCAAAGCACTCTATAAAAATACCGATACGCTATATTATCGCATCATTACCATAAATGCGGCCGAACAGCCGGTGTACTCAAATGTAATTGCTACCCCGCAACTGATGGCCCGAAAGCCGGCCGCTTCCGGGTTTTTCGCGCTTCCCTTGCCAACCGACCATAATAAACATGCCGTATATTTAAAACTGCCTGCTTTGCCTGCGGGGCGTTATCGCCTGCTGTTTGATTATTCGGGGCTTAAGGCTGATGGGCGATCAATTAGCAACGTCCCTTTCCAGGTAACCTCCATAGCCGCCATCAACTCAGATGAGAGAATATATGTGCTTGACCGCAAAACAGGTACACCATTAGCCGGTGCAGGGATACAGGCATTCAAAAAAGGCATAAATGTGACCGATAAAGTGCCGGTTAAGGTTAATGATCTGGGATATCTCACTATGCCCAATTATATTGCCGATAGTGTTACTATAGCATACAAAGGCGATACCCTGGGCTATAGCTTTGTTGTTCACGATAACGATAGGAGCGACGATGACAATGTTTATGATAAAGATGAGTATGATGACTTTGTCGATTTTTATGATGACAAACTTACGATGGATATTTTTACCGACAGGAGCATATATCGCCCAGGGCAAACCGTTCATTACAAGATCATACTATTCACCCGTAACCCGCAAACAGGCGAGCCTATACTATTTACCCGGCAAAATTTAGGCGGTGGAATTTTCAAAAATCGTGTTAACGCGTGGCTCAAAAAAAACCATGCCGTTATCACCCTTTCCGATCCTTTTAATCATAATATAGACTCTGCACGAATGGCACCCAATGATTTTGGCAGTTTCGCCGGCTCATTTAACCTGCCCAAAACCGCCGCGACCGGTGAATGGGGTATTGACGGGAAACCCGACCGGGATTATCAGAATGAGGGTAAATTTAGGGTTGAAGAATACAAAAGGCCCACCATTGAACTGAGTATGGAAAAACAGAAAGGAATGCTGCGCCCAGGCGAACCCTTTACCATAAAGCTAAAGCTACGTTCATTTAGTGGTGGCGATCTGGGAAACATTCCCATAAAATACACCATTAACCGCAGTGGAGTACTGCCTTCTTCAAAAACTATTCATACCGGTTATAGCAACAATTATTTGCAAGGAACGCTAAGTGATACCGTTGGTTATACTAATGAAAAAGGCGAACTGAGTATACCTGTAAACGACACTTTACTTGCAAAATATAAATGGGGTGATACCGATGCCGACAACTATCGTTACTCCGTTGATGCTACCGCGACAGATGCAACAGGAGAAACATCGGTGATAAATGAAAGCCTTAATATTTCTTCCCGCCCGGTAAAGATCAATATTCAACTGAGTAAAATTTACGACCGCCAGTCACTCCCTACATTAAGCGTTAATACTTCTGCCGATTTCGAAGGTGTTACAGGCCGTAAAGTAGCCATAAAAATTTATGCTGTGAGTGATCCCGAACTAACCGGCATTAGCTTTAAATATACCGACCAATGGTATTACCCGGAAGCTGAATGGAACAAGTGGTTCCCCGCGCTTGCAAGCAATAAACCACTTGCACCCAAACGTACATTGGTAATGGACACCATTATAAATACCGGGCTATACGAAAAACTGGTGTTGCCAAAAGAAAAATTAAATACCGGTTTCTATGAGCTTATTGCCGATTGCCGCGCCGATGATGAAACGCTTATTGGCCGGTTAACCTACAATTTTAATGTTTTTGACAGCAACTCAGGTACAGCGCCGGGCGATGATCTGGATTATATCCCCGTAAATACTGCAAAACCGGGTGAAGTAATAACCTGGTATAATTTTAATAAGGTTAATACCTACACTATTTACCAGGTGCTTTACCAGGCAGGCAAAAAAAAGATCATCAAAAATATTTACAAGCAGGCAGCTGAGCAACAGGGCTTACAACGCTGGACTTACCATGTACCTGCCAATGCTACGGGCAACCTGGCCTTTACCCGTATTTATGTGTCAAACAATCAAATTGTTAAAAACAATAAAACTGTCTACCTCTACAAAGCTGAAAATGCGCAGCCCGAAATAATAATTGAAAAATATCGCAAAGTTATGGCCCCTGGTGCCGAAGAAACCTTTACGCTATCGGTTAAAACCAAGGATGTAAACACCGCTGCCGAACTGATGACAACGCTGTATGATGCTTCGTTGGATAAGTTGAACGAACACACATGGAACATACCCAACCAGCGCGAATATCATCCCGACCCGATGGCTGAATGGCCATATTCACTTTCTTCGCAAAAGCAAGCTGGTAGCTTCGACCAAAATACACGGGTATTAATGAGGGAGCTCCGTCCCCGGCAATATGGTTATTTTTCTGAATTAAATGGCAAGGCTGCCGGGTTAAGTGTAACCAGCGCTCAAGGCCTGGAAGAGGTAGTTGTGGTGGGTTACGGTGAACAACGTAGTCTTTACGCCACCGGGAGCGTAGGCTCTGTGATGATCCGCGGAGTCAACAGCCTTTCCGAGTATAAGCAACCGCTAATAATTGTTGATGGCGAAGTTTATACCGGTGCACTGGATAAGCTTAGCCCCGGGGCCATAACACAAGTCATGATTTTAAAAGGTGCCGAGGCCTCGGCGATATACGGTTCAAGGGCTGCTGAAGGGGTACTAATCATCAGTACCAAAGGTCCCATAATATTACCCGAAGCCCCGGAACCCGTAGTTAAAATACGAAAGAACTTTAACGAAACAGCATTCTTTTTCCCGCAGGTACATGCCGGCACCGATGGCTATTACTCATTCAGTTTCACCATGCCTGAGTCGGCTACCGAATGGAACTGGAAAATATTGGCGTATACCAAAAAAGCGCAATTCACCTACCTCGAACGCAAATTGCAAACCCAGTTAAACCTGATGGTGCAGCCCAACATGCCGCGGCTTTTATACCAGGGCGATAAGCTAAAGCTCCAAAGCAGGATCACTAATCTCGATACCATAAGCGTTGCAGGAAACATTACCTGTAAAATTGAAGATGCTGTTACCGGCGAAGATATTACATCGATATTGTTAGCTAATAACAAACAGGCTTTTAATATCAATAAAAAAAGCTCGGGCACCGCTTCCTTCCAGTTAAACATACCGGCAGAACAATTAAACCCGCTAAAAATAGTAATTACCGCATCGGTACCCGGCGCTGCGGACGCAGAGGAACATATCATTCCTATTTTGTCATCAAAAATATTGGTAAGGCAAAGCGTTCAGGTTAAATTTGATAAGCAGTCGGCCATTACCATACCATCAGTAAAGCTGCCGGCGGATGCTCAATTATTTGGTATTGGCGTGTCAATAGCGCAAAAACCCCAGGCAGCACTTATCAACGCCTTGCCATGGCTGGCAAATTATTCCTACGACTGCGCCGAACAAACCTTTAATAAACTGAACGCGCTGGCAACTGCATTAAAGTTGATGCAAAAAGACACATTGGCCCAAAAAATGTTTGCCCAAGCGTCCCGTAGTATCGAAAAAGAAAAACTCAAAGATGCCCCGCTGCCCGATGAAATGGCCGCTGAGTCGACCCCATGGTTAAGCCTGGGCTCGCAGGTGGTAACTCAGCAACAACAACTGTTTAAGGTCCTCGACACGATCGCCTCCAAAAACAGTATTGAAAAATACTTAGAAAGGTTATATAAACTGCAACAGCCCGATGGCGGTTTAACATGGTTTGAGGGCGGCAAAAGCAATGAATATATATCTGCTTACGTACTGGCGGGCTTTGGCCGCTTAAAAGTGCAAGGCTGGAGTGTAGGGGTAGATCAAAAGGTTATTTTTCACCAGTTTATTAACGATTTATACAAGTATAACAAAGATGAAATATTAAAATCCGACAGCATCAATTACGACGCGTACCAGGTTTATGCTTTGTCTTATTGGTTGAGTGATAATAATGCATCCAAAGCTTTAATTAACCATGTTAACCTGCTACTAAATAAAGCCTGGAAAAATGTGGATAGCAGCCCCCTGGAAGAGCAGGCCTTGCTCGTTATTAACACCTTTAGGTACACTACACCCGGTAGTGCACTTTATCTGAAAGCGCAGCATCAGTTAGAAAACATAAACCAGCTGGCGATACAGGATAAACAAAACGGGTTGCGATGGAAGGATATATCGGATGCTGAAGAACTAAATACCTCGGCTGAAGAGACCATGGCTCTGTTAGCTGAGGCTTTTGAGGGCAGCGCTAAATATCCACAAATGAACGCGGGTATGGTAAAATGGCTGCTCACCACCCGGCAGGACCAACATTGGCAAACAACCAAAGCAACCGCCTCAGCTATTGATATGCTTCAAAAAGAAAAAGGCAGCGTCATAGGCGAAAACAAATCATTTTCTGCTGAGATCGGCGGGCAGCATTTATCCGTTTCAGATGATTTACTTAATGGCGTTCCAACGGCTTTTGCCACTAGTAAACAGCTAACTACAGCTATAACACTACAACAGCATGGAACTAACACCTGCGGGGCTCTTACGTGGTATTATTTTGCTAAGCCGACAGATTTGGATACGCTTAACAAGGCCGTTCATATAAGTAAACAATTTTATAGCTACGATAAAATCAAGGGCTGGATCCCGCTTACAAACGGCACTCATTTAAAAACAGGCGATAAGGTACGTGTTAAACTAACCATTGAAACCGCCTCAAGGCTAAAATTTGTACATATTAGCGACCCCCGCGCGGCCGCGTTTGAACCCGCTGACAATAACAGTGGTTATCAATACAATGATGGACTGAGTTATTACCAGTCGGTAAAGGATAGCGGCCTCGAAGTATTTACTGAATCTGTTCCGCGAGGTATTTCTGAGATCAGTTATGAGATGATTGTTGCTATGGATGGACAGTTTACCAGCGGACCCGCAACGCTGCAATGTATGTATCAGCCATCAGTTACTGCTTATAGTTCATCACAAAAATTTGAAACAAACTAACGCAAGTTTTTAGATAGACGGTAACAATATTAATGCGAATCACCAAGATTTAGTGTAAAATAAATATTTTTTAACATTTATATTAATTGTAAAATTCTCGCTTTTTCATCATTATATTTGATAGGCCTGTCCCATTAAATATGAACCTCTTACCTTATCTGAAAAAAAATCGCAAGCCCGTGTTGGCGCTTGCCGTAATTTTTGTTGTTTTCGCATCTGCTGTACTTTTATTAGTAAAACATCAGCACAAAACAACAGTAAACCCCGCGTTTAGTAAGTATATCCAATCCTATACTTCTGGCGTTATTTCCCGTACAAATACTATCCGCATAAAGCTTTCAGGCGAGGTGCAGACCAGCCATGCGCAAAACGAACCTGTGGATGATGATGTTTTCAGTTTCTCGCCGGCCATAAAAGGTAAGGCTTATTGGGTTGATGCACAAACTATCGAATTTAAGCCTGCGTCAGAAATGCAAGCCGATATATTTTACGCGGCGGACTTTAACCTGGGCAAAATCACCGGCGTACCTGCCAATATGAAACATTTTGCCTTTTGGTTTCAAACCATTAAGCCCGATTTCACAGTCAGTTTTAATGGCCTGGAGAGTGCCACCAGCACTTCGGCTGATAAAATGAAGCTTACCGGCGTTATACAAACCGCCGATAAAGAAGACCCTTTAAAAGTTGAAAAGATAATTACTGAGGAATATCCATCAACGGTGGTAATTACCTGGCAGCACGATAATGCTAATAACACGCACACCTTTACTATTGATAATATCAGCAGGCCTGCAACGGGCTCATCGCCACTGGCGGTACATTGGAATGGTTCGGCACTAAATGTGGATAAGAGCGACAGCCAAACATTTGACGTGCCTGCCATCGGGGTTTTTAAAGTACTGGATATACGCGCCGTTCAGGATGACGATCAATATGTGGAAGTCCAATTTTCGGATCCGATAATGATTGGGCAGGAATTAAACGGCCTGACAGGCATCACCAATATAGCCGATGCTGCTTACACTATTGACGGCAGCAAAGTAAAAATATATGCGCCAAGCCATTTGCAGGGTAATTATACAGCTTTTGTAAACGAGGGTGTCGAAGATATTTATCATAATAAAATAACGGTGCCCTATACGGCAAACTTGTTTTTTGAGAACCGTTTGCCCGAAGTTACCATACCCGGCAAGGGTGTTATCCTGCCGGATTCCGGGAGGCTGATGTTGCCTTTTGATGCCGTTAACCTTAAAGCTGTGGATGTAAGCATTATCAAGGTATATGAAAATAATGTACCCCAATTTTTGCAAAACAATGATTTAACCGGCGACCAGGAATTGCGTGAGGTAGGTAAACCTGTAGTACAAACCACCATACGGCTGGATAAGGATAAAAACCTGAACTTAAACGTTAAAAACAGGTTTATGCTGGATATAGACTCCCTGATGCATACCGAACCGGGCGCCATTTACCGTGTAATTATCGGCTTTAGGAAAGATTATTCCCTTTTTAATTGCAAGGTGGGTAGTCATACTGTAGTTAGCGGTAATAATGACCAGGATGAAGGCGATGATGAAGAAGACGGAGGTGGTAATTCATCGGGCGCAGGGCTTGATGATGACGATGCGTTTTGGAGCCGGTACGATAATTATTATCCTGAAGGGTACAGTTGGAAGGACAAGGACGACCCTTGCAGTAATTCTTATTACACCAGGGATAAATGGGCTTTTCGCAATATTATAGCATCCAATATCGGTCTTATTGCCAAATACGGCAATGATAATAACATGCTGGTTGCTGTAACAAGTATATTAAATGCCGGGCCGATGCCGGGTGTGGAATTAACTTTGCTGGATTATCAGCACCAGGTAATTACCAAAGTTGCATCTGATGCAAACGGCTTTGCCAATTTTAATGTTAAGCGTAAGCCTTATCTTTTGGTGGCTAAAAAAGGTGATGAACGCGGCTACCTGAAACTGGACGACGGCAGCGCCCTGTCGCTTTCAAAATTTGATGTGGGTGGCGAGCAGATACAAAACGGGCTAAAGGGATTTATTTATGGCGAACGCGGCGTATGGCGACCCGGCGATTCCATTTTCACTTCATTTATACTGGAAGATCAGCTAAAAAAGCTGCCGCCGGATCACCCTGTACAGTTTGAATTGTATAACCCAACAGGGCAATTGTATAAAGTTATTACCCGCACCAGTTCGGTTGATGGTTTTTACAGCTTTCATGTAGCCACAAGCACATCATCGCCCACCGGCACCTGGACAGCTAAAGTGAAAGTTGGCGGCGCCGAGTTTGAAAAAAACATCAAGGTAGAAACCATAATGCCTAATCGCCTTAAACTGGAGCTTTCTTTCGACGGAAAAACAGCGTTAACTAAAGGCGGAAACACCAACGGTACGCTTAAGGCTACCTGGCTGTTTGGCGGCATAGCCCAAAACCTGAAAGCCAAGGTTGATGCTTTTGTAAGCCCGCAGGTTACGCAATTTAAAAACTTTGCAGATTATGTTTTTGACGATCCTACCCTGGCCTTTAATACACAAACACAAACAGTGTTCGACGGGCGGCTTAATGCCATTGGCACTGCTACTGTTAATGCCAATATACATGTAGATAAACAAGCGCCGGGGCAACTGAGGGCTAATTTTGTAGTAAAGGTTTTTGAGCCGGGCGGCAATTTTAGCATACAGCAGGTCGCATTACCTTATAATGCTTATACTGGCTACGTAGGTATCAAAACGCCCGACGGCAGCGCCTTTAGCGGCATGCTGGGTACCGGCCAGGATAACCCTATTGATATTGCTGATGTGGATGTAAACGGTAATCCTTTTGCCGGCAGCCGCGATGTTACCGTTGAGCTATATAAGATACAATGGCGCTGGTGGTGGGACCAAACCGGTGATGAGCTAAGCAATTTTACCCAAAACCAAATGAATAAATTAGTTAGCACCGAAAGTGTTAAACTGGTTAACGGCCGCGGCAAATGGAATTTAAATATTAAGCAGGACGATTGGGGCAGGTACCTTATCAGGATAAAAGACCCGCAAACGGGACATTCTACAGGCAAAATTGTGTATATAGATTATGCGGAACGCCAGCAGCAGGATAATGCTACCGATGCCACGATGCTGTCATTTACCTCCGACAAAAAAAGTTATAAAGTTGGTGAAACTGCAACCCTTACCATACCAACCGCTAATGATGGCCGCGCCTTAATCAGCTTTGAAAACGGCAGCAAGGTTATTAAAACCGTTTGGATTGATACATACCAGGGGCAAACGCAATATAAATTTACTGTGGATGGCAGCATGGCGCCTAATGTGTTTGTTAATGTAACCATGCTACAGCACCACTCGCAAACCAATAACGATTTGCCCATACGCATGTACGGCGTTATTCCATTAACGGTATATGACCCGGCTACGGTACTAAAACCTGTTATCGGAATGCCTGATAAAATACGGCCCGAAACAAATACGGCCATTACCGTATCAGAAGCCAATGGCAAGGAAATGACCTATACCATTGCTATTGTTGATGAAGGCCTGCTCGACCTCACTAACTTCAAAACCCCCGACCCGCATGAAACTTTTTATGCGCGCGAGGCGCTGGGCGTTAAAACATGGGACCTGTTTGATTATGTTTTAGGCGAATATGGCAACGGGTTGGATCGCATACTCAGCATAGGTGGAGATGAGGCATTAAGCAAAAATAAAAACATATCTGTTAACCGTTTTAAACCGGTAGTGAAATTTATGGGGCCGTTCCACCTTAATAGCGGCGAAAAGCAAACACATCGGTTTACATTGCCGCAATACATTGGTTCGGTACGAACCATGGTTATTGCCGGGCACGATGGCGCTTATGGTTTTGCCGAAAAAGCCGTAGCCGTAAAAAAACCATTAATGCTGCTGGCTACATTGCCCCGCGTTTTAGGGCCAAATGAGCAGATCAAATTGCCGGTAACCGTTTTTGCAATGGAGAAAAACATCAAAACGGTTACTGTACAGGTGCAATCAAACGCCTTTAGCAATTTGCAGGGCGCTGATAAGCAAACGCTGACCTTTAATTCGCCGGGCGACCAGACCGTTACTTTTAACTTAAATGTTAAAAATTTTATAGGTGTAGGAAAAGTTAAGATCATTGCCAACAGCGGTAATGAAACGGCCGATTATGATGTGGAGCTAAATGTCCGTAACCCCAATCCGCCGATAACCAAAACGTTCGAAAAAGAATTGAAACCGGGTGAAGTTTGGAACACCACTTATTCGGCTATAGGCATGGCGGGTACTAATAAAGCTACATTAGAGGTATCATCAGTACCCGCCCTTAATCTGGCTAAACGCCTGGATTATTTAATTGATTATCCTTATGGCTGTGCCGAACAAACCACTTCTGCAGGTTTCCCGCAGTTGTACCTCGATCAACTGGTCGATCTTTCACCTCGCCAAAAAGCGGAAACGCAGCGTAATATTAAGGCATCTATCAACAAGTTAGGCAGTTTCCAACTGCCAAGCGGTGGCTTAAGTTATTGGCCGGGAGAAAGTGAGTCCGATGAATGGTGTACTAACTATGCCGGCCATTTTATGCTTGCCGCGCAGGCCAAAGGCTACTCGCTGCCTGTTGGATTTTTAGATGCCTGGCGAAGGTACCAGCAACAAAAAGCGGTTAACTGGGAACCCGATACCCGTAATTTTTATGGTGCCGACCTTGTACAGGCCTATCGCCTTTATCTTTTGGCTTTAGCCCGATCGCCGGAGTTAGGTGCCATGAACCGCCTGAAAGAGTTTAAATATTTAAGTCCGCAGGCAAAATGGCAGCTGGCGGCAGCCTATAAGCTGGCGGGCCAGCCCGAAACAGGTTTGCAAATGATTAGCGGCCTGCCTACAACTGTTAAACCTTACGACCAGCTATTTGGAACCTATGGCTCCGATTTGCGCGATGAGGCAATGATACTGGAATCATTAACCCTGCTTGGCCAGCATCAGAAAGCGGCTGCGATGCTGCAAACTGTAGCCTCCCGCTTATCTGAGGATGATTGGTACAGCACACAAACCACAGCATGGTCGCTGTTGGCAGTTGCCGAATATTGCGGGCAAAATAAAAATGGCAGTAAGCTGTTATTTAATTATGGCAGCCTTGCCGTTAATTCGGCCTCCTACATCTGGCAAACGCCATTGGCAGTTAATGGCGGCAGCATGAGCATCAAAAATAAAGGCAATAATATTTTATATCTGAGGCTTATAGAACAAGGGCAGCCCGCACCGGGCCAGGAACCTGCAAGCACCAATAACGACGATATTTTACGGATGCAAATACGGTATATAACCCTGAAAGGCGAACCAATAAATATCACCAGCATTAAACAGGGCAGTGATTTTGTGGCGCAGGTAACCATTAAAAACCCCGGGCACAGGGGCCGTTATGATAATATGGCGCTCACACAGGTATTTCCTTCGGGATGGGAGATATTAAATACGCGTATGCTGGATAATGATGAAGCATTTAAATCCTCGCCATCAGACTACCAGGATATAAGAGATGATAGGGTAAATACCTATTTTGGCTTAGATAAAGGCCAGGAAGTAACGTACTATGTGATGCTGAATGCCGCTTACACCGGGCGTTATTACCTGCCTGCAACTTATTGCGGGGCTATGTACAATGCATCAATAAACGCGTTGGAAAAGGGACGATGGGTAGAGGTTGTAAAGTAGCGGGATATGCGGTTTGCTTATAAAAGGCCGGCATGGCTTACAAAATCAAGACTGGTGCTGATGGCATCGGTCTTGGTTTTGTTTTTGCTGTTCTGGTTTTGTTTGCCTAAGCGCCTTTTTAACAGTCCTACATCCTTCATAATTGATGATGACCAGGGGCAGCTGCTTGGCGCCGCCATAGCTACTGATGGCCAATGGCGTTTCCCGTACGATACGCTGGTGCCCGAAAAATTTAAGCAATGTATTATTGCTTTTGAAGATAAACGTTTTGAACATCACCCCGGTGTGGATTTTATGGCTTTGGGCAGGGCTATCCACCAAAATATAAAAGCCGGCCATATAACCAGCGGCGGTAGTACCATTACTATGCAGGTAATACGCCTGGCTACCAGCCATCATCGCACATTTTTGAATAAGATGCTGGAGATGGCGATGGCTTTTCGAATGGAGATTACTTACAGCAAACCCGAAATTTTAGCGCTTTATACAAGTAATGCACCTTTTGGCAGCAACGTGGTAGGTTTAGATGCTGCATCGTGGCGTTATTTCGGGCGAAGCCCAACACAATTATCGTGGGGCGAAATGGCCGCGTTAGCCGTATTGCCTAATTCGCCTTCGCTTGTACATCCCGGTAAAAACAGGGCTATCCTGCTGAAAAAGCGAAACCTATTGCTCGATAAACTTTACAAGCAAGGCATCATCGACAAAAACACAGCCTTCTTAGCCAAACTGGAACCTGTGCCCGACAGGCCTGTACCCTTGCCGATGCTGGCCCCGCATTTACTGGAGCGCTTTAAGGAGGATTACCAATCGGGCGATTATACAGGCCCCACCCGCATCACTACTACTATAAAAGCCGAACTACAGCAACAGGTAAATGATATATTGGAGCGGCACCATGCGGTGCTGGCAGCTAATCACATCAACAATATTGCAGCGGTGGTGCTTGATGTAGAAACCGGGGCCACTTTAGCTTACGCCGGTAATATTTCGCATCCCGAAGATACAAGTATGCAAAGCGATGTGGATGTGGTAAATGCACCCCGCAGTCCCGGTAGTACCCTTAAACCGATGCTATACGCTGCCATGCTGCATGATGGATTTATATTGCCTAATAGCCTAATTCCTGATATTCCCACTCAAATAGCAGGTTATCACCCCGAGAACTTTGATTTGGGGTACGATGGTGCGGTACCGGCATCCATGGCATTGGCGCGATCATTAAATGTACCGGCGGTAAAAATGCTGCAAAAGTATAAGTACGACAGGTTTTACGACCTCCTGAAAAAAATGGGCATAACCACCCTAAAACAACCTGCCGATCATTATGGCCTCTCATTGATATTAGGTGGCGGCGAAAATACTTTGTGGGAACTATCCGGCGCTTATGCGGATATGGCGAGGGTACTTAATAATTACAATAAATATAACGGCAAGTATGATCCGGCAGATTATCATTCGCCCGTATATACAATGGTTGGGACTGCAAAGCCTCAACTCCAAAACTCGGGATTGCTGGATGCCGGCTCCATTTATTATACCATGCAGGCGATGGAAGAAGTAATGCGCCCCGGCGAGGAAATGCTTTGGCAGCAGTTTGGCTCAACCCAGCGCATTGCCTGGAAAACAGGTACCAGCTTTGGGTTTAGGGATGGCTGGGCAATTGGTATTACGCCTAAATATGTGGTGGGTGTTTGGGTAGGTAATACAACAGGTGAAGGGCGAACAGGATTAACAGGTATAAATACAGCTGCACCGGCCCTTTTCGAGATATTCAGGTTATTGCCTGTAACGCGCGACTGGTTTGATATGCCTGCCGGCGAAATGGTAAAAATCAGCGTTTGTCATGAAAGTGGCTATCGGACTGGCCCATATTGTACCGATACCGATGAAATGTGGGTGCCTGTAAGCGGGTTACGATCGCCGGTTTGCCCTTATCACCAACTGGTGCACCTGGATAAAAGCGGTCAATGGCAGGTAAATAGCGATTGTATACCACCAGACCAGATTGTAAACAAAAGCTGGTTTGTACTGCCGCCTGCCATGGAGTATTATTATAAAAGCAAAAATTACCAATACCATACGCTGCCACCATTTAGGGCCGACTGTACAACGGCGGATAAGGGCCAGCCCATGGAGCTTATTTACCCCAAAGAAGGCGCAAAAATATATATCCCTTTAGAAGCAGACGGAAAGCGCGGGAGGATGATTTGCAATGCAGCACACCGCCAGGCAGGCATGAAGATTTTTTGGGACTTAGACAATCAATACGTTGGTGTTACGAAAGATTACCATCAGATAGCGCTTAACCCTGCCCCGGGATTACATACCTTAACATTGGTTGACGGTAACGGGAATACGATACAAACAAAGTTTGAAATTTTGGATAAAAATAAGTGATTCGACCTTTAAAACAGTTCCTCTTCATTTCACTATTTTCTCAATATCTTACTATCTGGATATAGCGATCTATCAGGCCTTGAACGGAAATCGAACCTGTAAATTGACTTTACAGCTGTTTATGGACGTTTTTTATTAAATAATAATGAAATAGGATAATATTTTGAAAATCTCGAACCGCTTATTGAGGTTAAAATATAGGAATAATCGTCTTGTTTTCAGTGGGTTATATGAAACAAAAAGGAAATGATCTTAATTGAC
>Ga0302304_10000944_pt1 | contig 15661 bp, 13 predicted proteins | sample III_Palsa_E2_2_FD_198769 | JGI IMG/M metagenome (GOLD analysis project Ga0302304, IMG submission 198769) | Peat permafrost microbial communities from Stordalen Mire near Abisko, Sweden - III_Palsa_E2_2 | ecosystem: Environmental > Terrestrial > Soil > Palsa > Peat permafrost | place: Sweden...
TTTTTTTTTTTTTTTTTCTATTATATTATATTTTTTTTTTTTTTTTTTTTTTTTTTTTTTTGTTTTTTGTGTTTTGTGTTTTGGTTTTTTTTTAAAACCCCCCCCCCCCCTATTCAGAAAGGGAAATGAGATATTTGGGAGGGGTGGAGGGGAGGGGCGAAGGTACTTCACCGCGATGGCGTGCACCGGCTCGATGCCCTTCAGGGCCTCTAGAGCAACTTTTGCCTTGAATTCATGGCTATGGTGACGTCGTTTTGTGGAAATTGGCGGGATCGCATTTCTGGTTTGGAATTAACGATCCGACCTGTCCAGATTCCGGGGACCACCTCAAGAAGAGGCATGAGTGTATCGTTACAAAATCGCTTTCGAAAACATTAGAATACCCTTTTTGACAGTGGCTTAAGGCGAAAATTACAAAGGAATCGCGCCAACTATGCCGGTAGCCCGAACTATCATAATTCTGTAACGAGGCCATACGCGCCCCCGGCGGGGGGGGCTCGACAGCTCACAGGGTATCAAATTTGCTGACTCAGAGCCAAATTCACACCTATGCGGCGGCATGATCAAACCATGAAGAAGTCGGTTACTGCCAAGACTCTGAAGCGACCGTCGGTCCGTGACGCGGCAAGAACCGCGCCCAAGTCACCGGTGAAAGGCAAGGGGAGCGTGTACCGTTCCTTCCCCATCGTGGGCATCGGTGCTTCCGCAGGCGGACTGGAGGCGTTGGTGCAATTTTTTGAACACGTGCCAGCGGGCAGCGGCATGGCTTATGTCATCATCCAGCATCTGGATCCGACGCAGAAGGGAATGATGCCGGAACTGCTCCAGCGCGCCACCAGCATGATGGTGATGCAGGTGAAGGATCGCACCAGGGTCCGACCGGACTGTGTGTATGTCATCCCGCCTAACAGCGACATGTCGCTGCTCCACGGGTCGTTGCACCTGCTTCCACCGGCCGCGCCCCGTGGGCTACGCCTGCCGATCGATTTCTTTTTTTATTCGCTCGCCGAAGATCAGCACGAGCGCAGCGTCGGCGTCCTTCTGTCGGGCATGGGCAGCGACGGCACGCTGGGCCTCAGGGCGATTAAGGAGAAGGGCGGCATCGTGCTGGTTCAGGATCCGGCCACCGCAAAATTCGAATCCATGCCGCGCCGCGCCATAGAGGCGGGGCTGGCGGATTTCGTGGCTCCCGTCGAGGACCTGCCGGATAAGCTCATCACTTATTGCCGGCAACTCCCGCGCATCGGCAAATCCGATCTGCACTTTGATGGAAAAACCCAGGGTGCCCTGGAGAAAATTGTGATCCTGCTGCGCTCCCGTACCGGCCATGATTTCACCCTGTATCGCCGGAGCACGCTGCATCGGCGGGTCGAGCGCCGCTTGGGCGTTCATAAGCTGGGAAAGATCAACGCCTACGTTCGGTACCTGCAGGCGAATCCCCAGGAGCTGGACATTCTCTTCAAGGAATTGCTAATCGGGGTGACGAGTTTTTTCCGCGACCCTGCGGCCTGGCAACAATTGGCGAAACGAGCGGTCCCGGCGCTGCTCTCTGGCCGGCACGCGGGCGGCACGCTGCGTGCATGGGTGGCCGGGTGTTCGACGGGCGAAGAGGCTTACACGCTGGCAATTGTGCTTTCCGAGGCGATCAGGGAGATCAAGCCCGAGAGCCATATTTCCGTCCAGATCTACGCCACCGACCTGGACAAGGAAGCTATTGACAAGGCCCGCCAAGGTTTCTTCCCGGAGAACATCGCCGCCGACGTATCGCCCGCGCGGCTCACCCGGTATTTCGTCAAGCAAGAGGGTGGCTATCGCGTGAGCAAGGAGATCCGGGCGATGGTGGTCTTTGCTCCGCAGAATCTGATCATGGATCCCCCGTTTACCAAGCTGGATATTTTGTGCTGCCGGAACCTGCTGATTTACCTGACGCCGGAATTGCAGAAAAAGATTTTCCCGCTTTTCCACTACAGCCTGAATCCTCGCGGCGTGCTCTTTCTCGGCAGCGCGGAAAGCATCGGAGGCTCCGCCAAATTGTTCACCCCGTTGGCGCTCAAGGAGCGTATTTTCCAACGGAGTGAATCCATTCTGCTGGGCAAGCAGCTCGATTTTCACCCCGGAGCCCTGCCGGTGCGGCCGGGACGGACATCCGCGCCGCTTGCGGCGCCCCGCCCCGCCCCCAGCCTCCAGTCGCTGGGGGATCAGTTGGTCCTGGCGCGCTTTTCCCCGCCGGCAGTCCTCGTCAACGACCAGGGCGACATCCTCTACGTCAGCGGCCGGACAGGAAAATATCTGGAGCCGGCGGCCGGCAAGGCCAACTGGAACATCATTGCCATGGCCCGCGAGGGGCTGCGCTACGACCTGGCCGGCGCCCTCCAAAAGGCGCGCGTGAAGAAATGCACGGTTACCATACATGGGATCAAGGTCGGAATCGGCGCCGACTCCCGGTTCGTGGACCTCATGGTGCAGGCAATCGAGGAACCCGAGGAACTCGGCGGGATGGTGCTGGTCGTTTTTTCCGACGTGGTCATCGCGGCCGATAGCAGGCCGGTCGGCGGGATCGCAAAAACCTCGGGCCGCGGCGACGGAAACAGGGATTTGGAGCGGGAATTGCAGCGCTCGCACGAAGAGGTGCTGGCGGCCCGCGAGCAGATGCAGACGTCGCAAGAGGAGCTCAAGTCCATGAACGAGGAATTGCAGTCCTCCAACGAGGAACTGCAGTCCACAAACGAGGAGCTCACGACCTCAAAGGAGGAAATGCAGTCTCTTAACGAGGAACTGCAGACGGTCAACGCCGAGCTGCAATCCAAGCTGGATGAGCTATCCGGAACAAACAATGATATGAAGAATTTGCTCAACAGCACGGACATTGCCACGGTATTCCTAGACAACGATCTACATGTGCGGCGGTTCACCCTGCAGGCGCAGGCGATCATCAAGTTGATCCCGAGCGACGTTGGCCGGCCAATCACCGACCTCGCCTCCGACCTGCTCTACCCGGAACTGGTAGAAGACGCGCATGAAGTGCTGCGGACGCTGGTCTTTTCCGAGAGATCGATCGCCACCAAAGACAGGCGTTGGTTCACGGTGCGCGTCATGCCCTACCGCACCATGGATAACCGGATTAACGGCGTCGTGATCACTTACGCGGATATCACAGCGGCCAAGAGGGTGGAGGCAGGCCTGCGCGCGAGGCAAAGCGAAATGGCCACGCACTCGGCGGAGCAGGGCCTCACGCTGGATCGAGCCCTGGAGCGCCTGAAGGGTCGGGACCCGAAGGCGCCCCTTCGCAAGGCGAAGGTCGAAACTATCCGGACGGCGCCTGGCGCCGCAGGGGAGACAAGAAGATAAAAAAGGCCGCCCACACCCCCAAAGCCGCCCGCGAGCTGCGCAGGCTCGCTGAATCTCGGCTGCGTAGGCAGCCGAAAAAACGGGGGCGAATCGAAACAAGGGCCGACACGCAACGCCTCCTGCAGGAACTGCAGATCCATAAGATCGAGTTGGAGCTGCAAAATGAGGAACTGAGACAATCCAAGGCCGATGTTGAAGCTGGGTTTCAGAAGTTCTCGGATCTCTATGATTTCGCTCCGGTGGGTTATTTTTCCCTCGATGAGCAAGGCTTGGTGCATGAGGTGAACCTTACCGGAGCCGCGTTGCTCGGAACGGAGAGATCCCGCATAGCCGGACGGCGATTCCAGCTCTTTGTGGCGCCGCAGTGCCGCCCGGCATTTAATGTCTTTTTGGAGGGCATATTCGCGGGACACGAAAAGCGGGGCTGCGAGGTGTCACTTATGAGCGCCGATCACGCGGCTTTCTGGGCCGACCTGCAGGCGATGTCGGCCGTTTCCCGCCGCGCCGCGCCGCAAATGTGCCTTATGGCGATCGTCGACATCACGGCTCGAAAGCAGGCGGAGGAGGCGCAACGCCGTATCGATATCCTCGGCGCCACGAACCGGAAGTTGCAGGGCGAAATCATCCGGCGCCAGGCCGTGGAGCTTTCACTCAGGAAGAGCGAGCAACGCGCCCATCAATTGTTGGGGCACTCGCGCCACCTGCAGAATAAATTGCGCCAAATGTCCCATCAGATCCTTCTCGTGCAGGAGAACCAGCGAAAGGAGATCAGCCGCGAGTTGCATGATGAAATCAGCCAGCTCCTGTTGAGCATCAACGTCCATTTGGCGATCTTTGACAGCAACGCGGCAAATAATCCGCAAAGTATCCGGCGGAGCATCACTCGCGTGCGCTGGCTTGTGGAAAAATCGGTGCGAGTCGTGCATGATTTTGCACGTGAACTTCGGCCGCCGATGCTGGATGATCTCGGATTGATCCCGGCGCTTGACACGTACATCGCCGATTTCTCCAAGCGGAAGGGCCTGAAGATTCAATTCACGGCCTTTAACGGCGTCGAGGCCTTCGAAGGTGACAAACGGACGGTGCTCTACCGCGTCACGCAGGAAGCGCTCGCCAACGTCGCAAAGCACGCGCGCGCCAGCGTGGTGAAGGTGCTCATAATCAAGGTTCGGGGGGGCGCGTGTTTGGAAATCTCCGACAATGGCAAAGCTTTCGATATTGGCCGTCTCTCGTCCGCTGAATGGGGCGACCGCCTCGGATTGACGGGCATGCGCGAGCGCGTGGAAATGGTCGGCGGCCGATTCAGCGTCGAATCCGCGTCGGGCTCGGGCACGACCATCCGGGCCGTGCTACCATTTGGCAAAGGCGGCCTGCAGGCAAAGGGGTCGGACCCAAGGCACTCCTCCGTCGGGGGAGGGGGGGGCGGCGCAGTGAAGGGTGGGAGGGCAGCACGGATCACGTTGTAGCCTGCCGGATTGGGTCTGTCCGAAGGCGCCGAGAGGGCCGGAAAGGCGCAAGCTATGTTCCAGCAGCAACTTCCATTTGGCGCTACATGCCGGTGCGGCGCCGGTGCATCGGCTGGATTGGTTGCACCGGCCTCAAATCAACCCTTATTTTGTCCGGAACGGCCCTTTTCTCCTCCGCCCGAAAGATTGCTGGCGGCGGCCCGAGCCCGCTTTTCCGAGGATTTTTTCGCCGACAGCCGTTTTCCGTGGCTTCTCCCGATATGTGCCGCCTGACGTTTCGTTTTTCCGGTGCGACTGGATTGTTCGCTCTTGGGCAACGTGGTTTCCTTCTTGGTTTCGCCGGGGTTGTCCTTGAGCCAAGCCCGTTCCTCGCCGATGCGTCCCAGCTGGAATGCGATTTCGGCCGGTTGCAACAGCCTGTCGACACATCCCGTCTTAACGGCACTCTGCGGCATGTCCGGCTGCTTGGCCGTTCGGAATTCCTGTGCAAACACGAGTCCACCCGCTTCCTTGATCGACTTGAGCGCCGCCGCCCCGTCGGAGTCGAATCCAGACAAGATGACCGCGATCGCGCGCTTCTGGCGATCGTCTGCCAGGGATTGCAGGAAAATGGTGATGTTCTTGGGCCAACCTGAGGTCTTGAGCAGGGTCCTAATGCGGAATTCGTCTCCATCCATGGTTACCTGCATACCGGCGGGTACCACATAGACGTGGTCTGCCCTCACGCGTTCACCGTCGGCCACCAGCACCACCGGCATATCGGTCATGCGGGGGAGAATTTCGACGAGAAGCGATTTTCCGTCGGCCGGCTGGTGATGAACGATGATGTAGGCCATCCCGGTGTCTGACGGGAGGAGGGATAGAATGGTGCAATACGCCTCGAACCCGCCTGACGACGCCCCAAAGCAGACCACCGTCAGATGATCATCCGATTTGCCATGCGCATGAAGATTCGCCTCCCCGCGATCCATGCGAAGGCGAGGTTCGGGCATCTTCAAGCCTGGGTGCCTCCTCTGCGGATCTGTTGGCATTCGCCTTGGCGGGCTCGCGTCTTGCATGGAGGATCAAGCCTTGGGGTGCGACCGATCGCGAAGCGCCACCCGTTGGTCCGCATCGCCCGAGGCTGCGGTCACGGAAGAACGCCAAGAGGGAGCAAGGAAGGACATGGCCAAGTGATCCCAGCACGGTACGCGCAGCGGCCGTGCGCCGCTATGGGGTGTTATTGGGGGATGGCTGACCAGCTTGCTGCCGGTGCTTGAGCGGCCGGCGAATCAATCGGTTGCCTGTTGACTCTGACCCGGGCGACGAGCAGGGGATCCGAGCCTGCGTTTTCCGAGCCGCTGCCTCCGGAGATCAACAGGCTGTCGACCCGCTTGGCTTGCAGGACGTTGCGGGTTCCGACAATCCGGCCTTATCCGGCGAGGGGAAGGCCCAGCTGCACCGCGGCTTGCAGCATGCGGACGTCCTTGGTGAAGAGGCGGCCCGTCTCGATGCTGAGATAGGTAGCCAGGTGAAGGGCATCCTGCGTGCGCAGGCGCACGTCGGGATGCACTTCGCCCAGGAGGTCTGCGGCATCCTGGAACAGCATGTCGGACAGGGAGACGAGAAGGATCTTGCGGGCCGCGACGTCCTTTTCGAATTCCCGCCACACCTCGGTCGCCAGCCCGTCGGGAATTATCCCGCGGGATACCTTGCCGAGAAGCGCGGATCGAAACTCGCAGCAGAGGAGCCGGGATGAGACCAGGGTCATCCCGGCGACTGTCGCCTCGCATGCCTCGGAATCAGGTTCGCCGACATAGAGCTTGATGGCTGCCGAGGCGTCGATGTACATGGCTTCAAGGGCCGCCGTCGCGGATGATCGTGGCCGAATCCTCGGAGATCGGTGTCTTTTGGCGGAGAGCCCGTTGCGAAGTCCACGTGGCCCCGTGGGTCATCGGCCGGTAGCGCACGATCATAGCCTTGGGCCGGCCATCGCTGGTTATGATGATCTGTTCCCCACGCTCGGCGCGGTCCAGGAGGCGCGAGAGCTGGTCCTTCGCCTCGCGCACGTTGACCACGTCGCATTCCACCCCGTAGGCTGCCGCGGCTTCCTTGATCTCGAGGGCACACGCCTTCGCCTCGGGGTAGGTTGAGCGCACCCTGCGTTTGCGGTTCATGTGGCCACAAGTGGCCACATGATGGTCGAAGTCAAACCAAAAGAACGGGTCGCGTCATTTGGGACCAGCTGGCGAGTTCGGCATCCGCCCGCATCGGCGATCACCAGGGCCGCACTTCCAGCCAATAGAACAGGCAGGGATAGGCGCTCAGGAACGGCCAGACGAAGGAGTTCAACCCCATGAAAACGGCGATGGTCAGGTGAAAGGCGATCCCCAAGCCCAGGTACGCGAGCGCCACGGGACGCGGGGCCAGCATTCCGAGGATGAACGTCGATTCCCAGAACAGGATCCCCACCGAGAGCGCGCGAGCCAGGGCCGGCTTCCGGTTGAGGCGCTGGGCAAACGGCCGCAGGCCGTAGCATTCCGTCCCAAGGATGCCGCATAGGTGGTCACCGGTTCTCCATTGGCGTTCCGGAAGCTTCGCGATCCCGGCAATCGTGTACGACAACGCGCATTGGAGGGCGATGAAGGCGACCGCGGCCAAACGGACCCCGGGCTGCGGGACGAGGGCGGCGACCGCGAGGGCGCCGAGCACGATGTTGGACATGTGGTCCGCGCCGTCCTTGCCATAGGGCGAGCGAATGCAGAAGGCGACGGCCAGCGCGAACGCGGGGACGGTCACGATCCATCCGGCCGGCCCGGCAACCAGCATGATGACGGCGAGCACCAGCCGGCAGGCGACCAGCGCCAGGACGTTCGGGTAGCTGAAAAGCGCGTTGAAGATCCGGGCACCGGGCCCCGTGACCCCCAGGCGCGTGCGCGTCCTTCCGAGTTCCCAGTCGATCAGGCCGGCGTTGGACAGGACCCCGCGCTCGGCGATGTACTCAAGGCAGGATATGACCAGGCCGACCGACACCAGCCTCGCGCTCCAGAGCAGGCATGTGCCGGCGGAAGGCACGCCGGTCACAGCGAATGAACGGAGCTCATCAGGACGGGCGCCATCTCGATGGCGCCCGCCAGGCCATCCCTGCTCACGATAAGGAACTGGACCGAATGGCCGGGATGGGATGCCTTCGCCTCGCGGGACACGGCGCGCAGGATCGCAATGTAGGGGACGCTGGCCTGGGCGCCCGCGTTGGGTTGACCCTTATAGACGTCGAGCAACTCGCTCACCATATCGAGCCAGGCCTTGCGCTCGCGCCGGCACGGATTCCAGATCACATTGTGGAATCCGCGATCGCGGGAGAGACTGACCTCCTTCCACGGCGTCGGCTTCCTATCCGCATCATGGCAGCGATAGAGCAGAAAATAATCGTTCCGGCCAGGCCGGGGAGCGAAGAACCGCCACTCCGGGATGAGCTGAAGAAGGTCCCAGGCGCGAATCGCCTCCCGGGCTTGGGGTATCAGGACGATCACCGTCGAAAGCAGCCATGCCCCGAGGAATACTATCGCGATTGAACCCATGGGCGTCCTGCGTGAATGGCGGGGAGATTTGCGGGGCCCCCTCGCTCCGGGTGCGGGCGTGCCTTCCTCCTCAGCCGGCCATGACCCGCGTGCGCAGGCGGAGCAGCTCGGCGGCCGAAAATCCGGGCAAACCGGCGTCGAGCCGCTCCTCCAGCAGGGACTCGAGCTTCTTTGACGCGTCCTCGTGGGGAGGAGCCACCTTGTTTCCCGCGGCCCAATACCCGAAAAGTCCGCCCGCGATGGCGCCGGCGAGCGCTCCCCAGGGCGTGCCGACCGCAAGGCCCAGCACTCCCGCAACGATTGCGCCGGCCGCGGCCGCATAGGGCCGGGGTTCCAGCTTCGCGACCACCGCGCCTAGCTGCGAGGGGGTGAAGACTTCGTTGGCGTATTTCTCCGCCGGGGTCACGATTTCCTATATCGCCGGACTCGGATTGCCGGGCAACAAGAAAATGGCGCCCCGGGATCAGACATTATAGCTGCGCGACGAGCAGCTAAGAAGATAAGTGTGCTTGTCCCCGTTCACGCGGGTTACTTCACGTGAGTGAAGCCTATCCGCATGGATGTGGTTGTTACCAGCAATCCAAAACCCGAGGGCAAGCACATGAAAACTGAAAAATATGTGGGCCTGGATGTCCACAAAGATACGACAGTGATCGCGGTCGCCGAAGGCGACCGCTGTGGTGAGGTTCGTCAGTTCGGCGCCGTCTCCAGTGACCTGCGTGCGCTGGAGAAGGCGCTCAAAAAGATTGGCGGTGAGGGTATTACGCTACACGTGGTCTACGAGGCCGGACCCACCGGGTACGTTGTCTACCGCCGCCTTAAGCGGCTCAAGATCGACTGTATCGTGGTGGCGCCGTCACGGATCCCCCAGGCCAACGGAGCCCGTCAGAAGAACGACCGCCGTGACGCGCTGATGCTGGCCCGCCTGCACCGGGCTGGCGAGCTGACGGCGATCCACATTCCCGACGATGTCGACGAGGCCATCCGCGACATGACGAGGGCGCGGGCCGATGCCGTGCATGACCTCACACGCGCCAAGCAGCGGCTCAAGTCGTTCCTCCTGCGCCAGGGCATGCACTATCCAGGCAAGGCCAGCTGGAGCGCCGAGCACCAGCGCTACCTGCGAGCGTTGCAGTTTCCCATTCCCTCGCTGCGAGCCGTGCTCGAGGAGTATCTCTTCGCCTACGATCAGATCGTGCAGCGGGTCCAGCGTCTTGAGGAGCTTCTGGAGGTCCACGTGCCGCAGTGGCGCATGTATCCCGCCGTCCAGGCGCTCATGTGCATGCGCGGCTTTCGGCTCACCGCCGCAGCGATGCTTGTCGCCGAGCTCGGCGACATCCGCCGCTTCTCCCACCCGAGGCATGTGATGGCGTTCCTGGGCCTTGTGCCCAAACAAAACTCAACAGGCCAGACGATGCGCATGGGAGCCATCACCAAGGCAGGCAACCCCCATGCCCGATGGATCCTGGTCGAGGTCGTGCAGCACGCGCTCATGACCCCAAAGGTGTCCCGACAGCTTGGCATCCGTCAGGAGGGACAGCCCGCCCTCTACAGGGACCTCTCCTGGAAGGCCCAGGTGCGTCTCCACAAGCGTGGGTGGCACTTGCTCCGACGAGGCGTCATGAAGGCCAAGGTGAACATAGCCTTGGCCCGCGAGCTGGCCGGCTTCGTCTGGGATCTGCTGCGGCAGGCCCCTACGCCAACGGCATAGATCCAGGGCCCAAACAGCCGCCTCGCGCTCCGCGACTCGGCGGCACGCACCCAGATCGAGTTCTTTGCCAGAGCCGTCTAAAGAGGCGGCAGACTTCAGGGACCGAGCAGCCGGCCCATACCTGATTGCCTTGGGGACAGTCGCAGCCCTCCAGCTCCGACTATGTCCGATATCAGACTAGGTGGGCATGACGCACCAATGAACGGTCGTACCCAATCGACGAAGATTAGCACGCTCAACGGATCACACCTTGAGACGCAACCAACGCACGCGTTACTCAATCCAGCTCGGTCCCTGTCCTCTGCCGCATCCCTGGCGGAAGCCAACCCGCAGCAAACTTCGCCGCGGGTTGGCTTTTATTTATTTGGCTTGATACCGCGCAACTAGATTAGGGGACGTCGTAGACCTCGACGAGCGCGACCCCGGAATCGCCCGACACCCCGGAAACCTGGGCCGTGTAGGCCCCCGGCGGCAGGGTGACGAGTAGCGCGGAGTCATTGCTCGACGGGTTGGACCAGGCAAAGGCTCCGACCGAGGCCGCGGCGGCCGCTATCTGCGCATTGCCGGACCAACCCGCGTTTGTCGCGACCAGCGGGGCGGGGCTTCCCTGCCCATAGAGCTGCACCTCGGGATCCGCAAGGGTCCCGGGCACGTTGAAGGGCGCCGCGGCGATCGCGGGACCCGACGCGCGGATGAGCACGGTCTTTGACGTCGTGCCGCCGACCACGAATCCGGCGATGAGGATATTGGCGCCTGTTCCGACCTGGCCCCGCGTTGAGATGTTGATCAGGCGGGGGGCGGGGGCCGTGGCGTCCACCGCAAGGGTGGCAGGCGCGCTGAGCACCGAGCCGGCGGAATTGATCGCGGTGCAGGTGTAGGTGCCCGCGTTCGCCGAGGTCGTCCCGGTGATGACCAGGGTCGCGCTCGTCGCCCCTGCGATCGGCGCCCCGTTGAGATACCACTGGTAGGCGGCCGCCGGCGCGGAGGTTGCCGCCAGGGTGAAGGCGACCGTGCTCCCGGCCGAGATCGTCTGCGAGGCGGGCTGGGCGCCTATGATCGGCGGGGCGAGCGTTGCGGACGGCGCGCTGAGCTCCTGGATGAGCCCGGTGCCCAGGTTGGCGATGAGGAGGTCCCCTGTCAAAGGCTGGACCGTGATGTCGGTGACCCCCATCGTGCTGGAGATCTGGCTCACCTGGGCGGCCTGGAAGGGCCGCGTGGCGGGGGAGCTGGCGGCCCAGATTCGGCCGCTGATATAGTCGCCAAAGATGTATTGACCCTGGAGCTCCGGGAAGCGGGCGCCGTGGTAGAGGACGCCGCCGATGACGCACATGTCGCTGGCGTCGTGGTTGTACTCCCAGACGGGGGGGACGAAGGCTATGCCCGCGGGCAGCTCCGCATAGTCGGGTCCCGGGATGGTGCCCTCGTAGAAGCTCCAGCCGTAGTTCGAGCCTGCCGTCACCACGTCGATCTCCTCCTCGGAACTGAGGCCGACGTCGCCGGCCCACAGCTCGCCGTTGGCGGAGTCGAACGACATCCGGAAGGGATTTCGCAGGCCGACGGCCCAGAACTCGGTGCGCACGGAAGCCGGGTTGACCGGCTTGCCGTTGAAGGACGTCGCGCCGACGTAGGGATTGTCGGCGGGAATGAGGTACCCGGTCGGCTGCTGCCCGAGATGGGGATTGGGAATCAGGTTGCCCGGGTTCTGGTCGACGTCGATCCGGAGCACGGCGCCGAAGAACCCGACGTCGATGCGCTGGTGGCTCGCGATCGCCTCCGCGCCCGCCACGCCCTCGTCGCCGTCGCCGATCGACAGGTAGAGGTAGCCGTCCGTCCCGAAGAGCAGCGTTCCCCCGTCGTGGCCGCCCGAGCCCACCGGCTGGTTGATGAGCGTGAGCTCCGAGGCCGGGTCCACCGTGCCGCCTGCCGACAGGGTGTATCGCATCAGGCGCGTGAACCGCGACCCGCCTTCCCATATCGACGTCCAGACGTAGAAGTAGCCGTTTTGCGCGAAATTGGGGTGGAAGACCATCGAGAGCATCCCGTGGCCGCTGTCGTTCACGCTTGGATTGACGCTGCCCGAGAGGTCAAGGATGACCTGCCTCGCCGGGTTGGTGATGTCCGGCACCATCGCGATCGTGCCGGCGCGCTCGACGACGAAGGCGCGCGTCGTCTCGCCGGGTGCAAAGACCACCTGGACGGGCTGCTGGAACGATATCCCGCCAAAGGCCGCGACGACGGGATAGGCCGCCGCCGCCGCGGCCTCGGTCGTGACGCCGAGGATTCCCGCCCACAGGAGCGCGGCGAGGACGAGCGGCGGCAGTCCGCTTCGGGTGGCATGGCGACGAGGATGGGGAATGGGCATGGCAGGGCGTCGGGGGTTCATCTGTCTTAACATAAGACAACCAAGGGGATGAAATCCACTACTCTCGGGAACGAATGTCCGCCATCCCCGGCGGATGCCTTTGCGTCTGCCGCCCCTATTCCCACGGCCGCCAGCCGATCATGCCACTGAGGAAGGGGGTGTCCGGGCCGATCTACGGGCCTTGGGATGAGATGCCGGGCGAATTTCGGGGTGGCGCGGGGGCTCCTTGACGGAATTTCGGGCGGCGGATTGAATTCCGCATGAATTGGCCGCCCTGGTTTAGAGCACGTCGAGTCCAGGCCTGGACCGGCGTCGCTGTCCTCATCGCATCGCTTGTCTGCACCGCCGGCCGGGCCGACCCGGCTGCCTCGGGGGACGAGCTGCGCCTGGCGATCATACTGACGCGGCACGGCGTCCGCTCGCCCCTGCAGACAAACGAGGCATTGGCGACGTTCGCCGCCCAGCCCTGGCCGAGGTGGGAGGTCGCGCCGGGAATCCAGACGCCCCGGGGCAATGCGCTGATCGCCCTCATGGGCGATTATTACCAGGCGCGCTTCGCCGAGGCCGGCGCCCTGTCCGGCGATCCCGCCGTCGACGGGCCGCGCGTCTTCATCCGGACGGACAACGACCAGAGGACGATCGAGACCGGGCGCATCCTCGGCAAGTCCCTCGTCAGGGTGGTCGAGCCCGAGGTTCATTCGCTTGCGGCGGGCGCAGCCGACCCGCTGTTCCGGCCGGTCACGGCCCACGTCGGCCATCCCAGCACGCAGCTCGCGATCGCGGCCGTCCTGGGGCGCATGGGAGGCGATCCGGCGAGGGTCGATCGCGCCTACGCCTCGCAGCTCGCCCAACTGATGGGGATACTCTTCGGGCCCGGGGGCGCGCCGGCCGGGCCGTCGCCCTTCGACCGCCCGACCGCGGTTGTCTCGGGAAAATGGGACAGCGTAGTGACGCTCACGGGCCCGATCCATGACGCGGCGCAATGCACCGAGGGCCTCGTCCTCGAGTACGCCGACGGGATGGCGAGCGCGGACGTGGGCTGGGGCAGGGCGGACGGCCGGGCGCTCACCGACCTGCTCGCTCTCCACGAGCTCTATTTCGACCTGGCGCAAAGGACCTTCTACCCCGCGCAGGTCCAGGGTTCCAACCTGGCGAGCCATATCGTCGACACCTTGGAGCATGCGGCCCTTGGCGACCCCGTCCCGGGCGCCCTCGGGCCGCCCGGCGAACGCATCGTGGTCCTCGTGGGACACGATACGAACATCGCCAACATCGGGGGACTCTTCGGCATGAACTGGTGGATCCCGGGAACCCAGGCGAATCCCATGCTGCCCGGGGGCGCGCTCGTGTTTGAGCTATGGAAACGCGCGGGCCAGACGAGCGCGTTCTATGTCAGGACAAGCTACGTGGTCCAGACGCTCGACCAGATGCGCGAGGCCACCACGCTCACGCTGGCCAATCCCCCGGCGCGGTCCCCCATCTTCGTCCCGGGATGCAGCGGGGAGGGACCGGCCTTCGACGCGCCCCTCGCTTCCTTCGTGCGGGTGGCGCGGCACGTGATCGACCCCTCGTTCATCGCCGAGGACCAATGAGGCGGTTGCAAATCCCGGCGGCCGGCCGATAATGGCGGAATGGTGCGGATAACAGGCGAATACCAGGGCGACCTCCACTGCTCGGCCATCCACGATCCGTCCGGCAACGCCCTGGCCACGGACGCTCCCAAGGACAACCAGGGGCGGGGCGAGGCGTTCTCGCCCACCGACCTTCTCGCGACCGCCTTCGGGACATGCATCGCGACGACCATGGCCATCGCCGCGCGCAGGCACGGCGCGGACATCGCGGGCATGAGATACGAGGTGACCAAGGAGATGGCCGCGGATTCTCCCCGCAGGATCTCAAGGCTCACCGCGCGCCTTTGGCTGCCCGCGTCCGCGCGCGGCGTGCCGGCCGGCGTCCTTGAAAAGGCGGCCAACACCTGCCCCGTCCATCAGAGCCTGGCGCCCTCGGTGGAGAAGGTCATCGACTTCGCGTGGGAGTGACGGGCGCCGGAGCGGCACCCTCCAGCACGTAGGTGGTGTCGAAGGCGAGGAAGATCCTCCTCGACACGAAGACCCGCACGCGGATCCTGCCGCCCGAGGGGCCGGTCGGGGTCGCGCGCCCGTCGATCTTTCGCTCGTCGCCGGACTCGCTTATTCCGCGGCCCGTGAAGTCGACGGCCTCGCCCTGCACGACGCGGCGGATCTTGTCGGCGGGAACCACGATCCAGATGCGGCCGCTCTCGTTCCAGAAAAAATAGGGGAACACCTGCGCCATGTACGTGGACGAGAAGACGGTGTCCCGCCGCACGAAGGGGGGCATGGTCATCGTGACCGTCCCGATGAAGATGGACGACGTCGTCGGCCTGATCTCGACCTGGTTGAACCGCGGGGGGATGTCGTCGGCGCTCCGGAGCGGCGCGGCGGCTGCAAGCAGGATGGCGGCGATGGCGGCGCTTCGAGGCACCCGCCAAATCTGGGGCGGCTGCGCCGTGGGGTAAACTGGAAAGCGAGTGGGAATCTTTCGCGTTGCGCCTGCGCGCCGCGGCGGGTCATCTCGTTGCCCGTCATCCATGGCCAAGCCTAAACATGCCACATGGGGTGGGCGCTTTCATTCGGGCCCCGCCGATCTGATGCTGAAGTTCAGCGAGTCGGTCTCGTTCGACCGGCGCCTGGCGCCGTTCGACATCGCCGGGAGCAAGGCCCATTCCGCGATGCTGGCCCACGTCGGCCTGATCACGCCGGGGGAGCGGAACGCGATCCATGCCGGGCTCGACGCGATCCTGGCGCAGATCAAGGGCGGCCGCTTTGCATGGGACGAGAAGCTCGAGGACGTCCACATGAACATCGAGCGCGCCCTCGCGAGGCGGGTGCCCGCCGCCGCGAAGCTCCCCACCGCGCGGAGCCGCAATGACCAGGTGGCGACCGACATGAGGCTTTTTTTCAAGTACGCCTGCGCGGCCCTCGGCGTCCGGGTGCTCGGGGTGCAGCGCGCGCTGCTGGGCGTCGCGGACGCCAACCGGGGGGTGGTCATGCCCGGGTACACCCACCTCCAGAGGGCCCAGCCCGTCTGCGCGTCCCACCACCTTCTCGCGTGGATCGAGATGCTCGAGCGCGACCGGACCCGGCTGTCGGAGGTCGCCGGCAAGGCGAACGTATGCCCGCTCGGCTCCGGGGCC
>Ga0302304_10000958_pt1 | contig 15529 bp, 14 predicted proteins | sample III_Palsa_E2_2_FD_198769 | JGI IMG/M metagenome (GOLD analysis project Ga0302304, IMG submission 198769) | Peat permafrost microbial communities from Stordalen Mire near Abisko, Sweden - III_Palsa_E2_2 | ecosystem: Environmental > Terrestrial > Soil > Palsa > Peat permafrost | place: Sweden...
GATCCCGGCCAAAGGTTCAGCGCAGATCAACCCCGACGCCGTCAAGACGTCTGCCGGCGCCTTATATAAAATCCCGGTATGCCGGCATGATAATTTTATTCAAACCGTAAAATTTCTCCAGGAATCCGGTCTCCAACTGGTTTGCTGTACCGAAAAAACGAACGAGTTTATTTACAAACCCGATTATACCGCGCCAACCGCAATAATTATGGGATCGGAAGATGACGGTGTAAGAAATGAGATCATCCGCATAGCCGATCACCTCGCAAAAATCCCCATGTTCGGAGAGATCGAATCGCTGAATGTTTCGGTTGCGACGGGGGTTATTCTTTATGAGGCGATTAGGCAGAGAACCAACGCCCCCCAACCCCCTAAAGGGGGAGTTTGATTGGGTAAATTATAAAATTTGTTCCCATAAGATAGTTCCAAGGGATCGCACAGCCCATAAAGGAAGAGCGCTACGGTATTTAAACGACTTAAACTCCCCCTTTAGGGGGTTGGGGCGCGGCTAAATATACTTCACTCCAAACTGTTGTTTTACATCCGCTACAACCTTTTTAACGTTTTGTTCCTGGTCGCGGGGGCAGATCAAAAGGGTATTATTGGCCTCTACTACGATGAAATCATGCAGTCCCTGCAGGATCACCAGCTTTTCGCCCGGCACGTTCACCATGCAATCGGTTGAATCGTACATGATCACTTTGTCCGAGGGGATTACCGCATTCCCAACATAATCCTTGTCGGCCAGCTCGTAGATCGATGCCCAGGTACCTAAGTCGCTCCAACCGAACTCAGAGGGCAGCACGTACACGTTATCTGCCTTTTCCATGATACCGTAGTCGATAGAGATATTAGCGCACTGTGCGTACGACTTATGAATAAGCGCCTTTTCATCAGGTGTGTTATAGACTGATCGCGCATCTGCAAAAATTTCGTGCATATCGGGCAAGTGCTGGCCAAAAGCGCTGACGATCGCTTTGGCCGACCAAACAAATATGCCGGCATTCCATAAAAAGTCGCCGCTTTGAATAAAAGTTTTAGCTATTTCGAGTGTGGGCTTTTCGGTAAAGGTTTTAACTTTATGGAAATCGTCGGTCAAAGTGCTCTCGGTAAACTGGATGTAGCCATAGCCCGTATCGGGCCTGGAAGGCTTTATGCCAAGCGTGATCAGGCAGTTGTTTTGCGATGCTACCTTTAATGATTTTTCGATCGTTGCGACAAACGCATTTTCATCCAGTATCAAATGATCCGAAGGCGCAACAACGATGACAGCATCCGGGCTCAGGCTTTCAATTTTGAAGGAACCGTAAGCAATGCAAGGTGCAGTGTTGCGCATCACCGGCTCGGTAAGGATCTGGTTGTCGGCCATCTCGGGTAGTTGCTTTTTTACCAGGCCGGTATATATTTCGTTGGTAACTACATAAATATTCTCTTTAGGGCACACTTTCAGGAAACGGTCGTAGGTGTTTTGGATAAGTGTTTTACCCGTTCCCAAAATATCGATAAACTGTTTAGGGTGCGAGGTACGGCTGATAGGCCAAAAACGGCTTCCGATACCCCCGGCCATAATAATGGCGTAGTAATTTTTATTCATTTTTTGAACGACTTTTAATTTGGTAAAAGCAACGCAAAGTTGGCTAATAATTTGTAATTTGAGTCTTAAATAAAATTAAATCAACGCTGCCCAAAAGTAACGTACAGTAAATGGCGAAATAAACAAATTGTTTTTAACTGAATAATCATTTTTATTTAAAATTTTAACTAAATTCCATCGTTTATTGAGAAATTTTTGTTACTTTAAACTTTTAATTTAAGACAAGCATAAGCAAATAATGATAGAAACGAAGAAATCGCTTTTTGACAACCTCCAGAATTTTTTTGGGTTCGATAACTTTAAGGGGGAGCAGGAAGCGATCATTACGAACATACTGGCAGGTAATGACACTTTTGTGATCATGCCGACCGGTGGTGGCAAATCCATGTGTTACCAACTGCCCGCTTTAATGAGCGAAGGCACCGCGATTGTAATATCCCCCCTGATCGCATTAATGAAAAACCAGGTTGACCAGTTACGGGCCTTCGGAGGCTCGGATAGTATAGCCCATTTCATGAATTCATCCTTAACCAAGGCTGATATCCTGCGAGTGAAGGATGATGTACTGGCCGGCAAAACCAAGCTGCTTTATGTAGCGCCGGAATCACTCACCAAGCAGGAAAACATCGACTTTTTACGGTTAAATAATGTGTCGTTCGTCGCGGTTGACGAGGCCCACTGTATCTCGGAATGGGGCCATGATTTTCGCCCGGAATACCGCAAGATACGGCAGGTGATCAGTAATATCGGCGATGACATCCCGATCATCGCATTAACAGCCACCGCAACGCCTAAAGTTCAGCAGGACATCCAAAAGAACCTGCAGATGAATAACGCTACCATCTACAAATCATCCTTTAACCGCTCCAACCTGTTTTACGAGGTTCGCGCCAAGCGCAACGTCATCAAAGAGATCGTAAAATTCGTAAAGCAAAATACTGGTAAATCGGGCATCGTGTATTGCCTGAGCCGCAAAAAAGTGGAAGAAGTGGCCGAAGTGCTCACCCTTAATGGTGTTAAGGCCCTGCCCTACCACGCAGGGCTCGATCCGAAGGTGCGTGCTGACACACAGGACAAGTTTTTGATGGAGGACGTAGATGTTATCGTCGCAACGATTGCGTTCGGCATGGGCATTGATAAGCCCGATGTGCGCTATGTGATCCATCACGATGTTCCGAAGAGTATGGAAGGCTATTACCAGGAAACCGGACGCGCTGGACGCGACGGCGGCGAGGGCGTTTGCGTTGCCTTCTACTCAGAAAAAGACATCGATAAGCTGCAGAAATTCATGAAGGACAAGCCGGTATCGGAACGCGAGATCGGCACCCAGATATTGAAGGAAGTAATTGATTATGCGGAATCGTCCGTATGCCGGCGCAAACAGCTGCTGCATTATTTTGGCGAAAACTTTAACGAAGCGGGCTGCAACAATATGTGCGACAACTGTTGTGCACATCATGAGCATTTTGACGGCGAAGTACACCTGCACAAGGCATTAAGCCTGATAAAGCTGATCGGCGAGAAGTTTGACGATCATCATATTATCAGCATCCTGCTTGGCGAAGAAACGGCCCAGATAAAGAATTATGAACACGATCTGCTGGAAGATTATTATGGTACCGGTAAAGAAGACGGCAAAAACCTATGGAACTCGGTGCTCCGTCAGGCATTGCTGAACAATTTTCTGTCGAAAGACATCGATCAATACGGGCTTTTGCGATTAACAAAGACCGGAAATACATTTATTGAAAACCCATACAGCATCAGGTTCGTACTGAACAGGCCTATGGAAGCCACTGATGAGGTTGAATCAGACGAAGGCGGCCCGAAACAAGGTGGCGGCGCCCTGGATGCGGAGTTATTGCAAATGCTGAAGGACCTGCGGAAAAAGCTGGCCAAGCAAAAAGGTTTACCCCCCTTTGTTATCTTCCAGGATCCATCGCTTGAGGAAATGTGTACGCATTATCCTATTACCAACGAAGAGCTGAAACAAATCTCGGGGGTGGGAGCGGGGAAGGCGCTTAAATTCGGCAAGCCATTTACCGACCTGATCCAGAAGTATGTCGAGGACAACGAGATAGACCGCCCGGTTGATATGGTGATCAAGAGCGCGGCCAATAAATCCGCGTTGAAGGTGTTCATCATCCAAAATATCGACAGGCACCTCGACCTGCAGGATATCGCAGCCTCAAAAGGCATCACCTACGAGGAAATACTGAAGGAGATTGACACCATTGTCAATTCAGGCACAAAGCTCAACCTGAATTATTACATCGACGAAGTGATCGATGAAGATAAGCAGGAAGAAGTATTCGATTATTTCAAGACTGCCGAAGTGGATTCAATCGATGACGCCCTGGCAGAATTGGGCAATGACGAGTACACCCGCGAGGAAGTACAGCTGATGCGGATCAAGTTCCTGTCCGAGATGGGGAATTGATTTGCGGATTTCAAATGTGCAGATGAAGAAATGAAGTATGAGACTTACGAAGTTTTAAAAACTTCGTAAGTCTTTTTTCAATCAGGAACAAACTCCAAAATATCACCCGGCTGGCAGTATAGCACCCGGCAAATGGCTTCAAGTGTTTCTATTCTTATTGCCTTCGCTTTGCCAGTTTTCAGGATCGACAAATTAGCCATGGTAATACCAACTTTCTCGCTAAGCATAGTTAATGACATTTTTCGTCGTGCCATCATCACATCAAGATTTACAATGATCGGCATGGCTATACGGTTAGGTCTTGCTCATCTTTTAACTTTTTTCCTTGCCTGAAGGCCTCAAACAGTGCATAGAAAAGAACGCCAACCGCAATGATTTTCCATGTATCCGCCCAAATCTCAGGATTAAGCTCTACATCATCGTCCAGGTACCTATTAAACAGTAACCTAAGGAATAGATTAAGGACAAATACGAAAAGAGGAAGAGCTAAAAGAGCGTAGGCGATGCGTTTTAGCCTTTTAATGTTTTGAGCTGTAAAGGAAAGCCCTTTTGCTAAATCAAGAGTGAAATTAATGAAGCTCGATATCAGAAACAAAGTCAATATGAGAAACGCAATGCCAGTTATTAAGAAGCTGACCTTTAGTATGCCATAGGCAGTTTTAGAAACGGGAATCATAACGCATTCGTCCTGTTTGGAATAGCGCACATCCCTGGGCCTATTATATTGTGGGTTCGCCTTTTTATAGTAGGGCTCATCGGGATTAAGAATGTACCTGTTGTTACTCATCTTGAATATGTCGGAGTCCCCCCATAAATAGTATTTCTTGCCGGCTGTAATTTTCCAGCCCGGCAACAAAATAAAATATGCTCTTTTTGATGTATCATATATACCGGCTTTGTAAAACCATGATAGGCTGCAGGTGTCGCAATTTATTGCACGTCTTAAGCCAAATATAGAGGCAAAGCTACCATCGCCTTCGTATAGAAAATTGTTATCCCTTAAATCCCTCGTGGTAACTATACTGTCGTGAAGTCTATTATAGGCGTTATAGCCAATACTATCGGGAACATTTATATCATTATGTTTCAAATGGCTGTTCCATCTGTCGGTAGATACTCCTTGATACTCCCCTGTGAAGGTCGTAAATGAATCATGTTTAGTTGGGTACCATGTCCCTAACCAATACCAGGTTACAAGCAGAACAAAGACACCGATAACGACGTTCACGGCTCCTTTAAAGATCGTTTGAATATTCATGACAGGCTCATTTTGAAATGTAAATATATCGAATTTTGACAAACAATTATCGAAACTCAATAAATTATATTTTCGATTGGGCGGGAGAAAATATTGAGACGAGCGAGGATATTACCTAAACTCCAAATAATCGAAATTCATATTCCCGTTTGCTACTACATGGAGGGTAAGGATATGAATGCCTTTTTTGAGTCTAACCGTCGTTAAAGATTCAGATTTATTCCAATGGTGCCATTGCCTCCAGGCAACGGTATCGCGGTCATCATGAGTAGAAGATACTTTTAGCGGACCGGTGATCGCTTTGCCATCAAGATCCAATGAGATGGCGCCATCGCCATTTGCGGTGTACATCAGGCCGATTTTATAAGGCTGCGTTTGCTTTATCCGAACGGTATAATTTATCCATTCACCGGGTTTTGTCCATCCCACATATAACTGGCCCATGTCCCTGGGAACACGGTTGTAGGGATTATCATCGATGCCATGGGGTTTTGTGTAGCTGATGTCGACACCCTCCTTCATCCTGAACTCATTTAAATAAGTACCGTTAGCAGGGTTTAGCTTGCCGCTGCCATTGTTGATGCTGTCCGAGTCGTGATAAGCAATCCCTTCGCCACCTTCGTTATAAAATTCACATTCAACCTTGCCTGGAATAGTTTGGATCTTATTTTGCCATGGCCGCCCTGCATTCATGGTTTTGTAGCGTGGGGCACAGGAGATAAATGCAAGCACGAGGAATAGACTTATACCAGTTTTCATTTTTAGTTCTTAAAATGCTGGAAGGTTGTAATGTTGAAAAGTTGTAATGTTAAGGAGCATGCCTCTTAATCTATAGACCCTCTTTTGAACTCCGGACTCTCCGTCTTTCGGACTTCCGGACTTCCGGACTTCTGGACTTTCGGACTTCCGGACTTCCGGACTTTCGGACTAAAAAAACCACTCACCACTCACTACTTCGCAACTATCTTAAACTCCGTCCTCCTGTTTTTGGCACGGCCTTCTTCGGTATCGTTCGTTTCAATGGGCTGGGTTTTGCCGTAGCCTTTGTATTGAAGCCTGGACGGATCGATCTTGCTGTCGATCAGGAACTGGTAAACGGCCTTTGCACGGTTTTCTGAAAGGGTTTGGTTCAACTCGTCGTTGCCTACGTTATCAGTGTGGCCAGACACTTCAATCTTTATGGAAGGGTTCAAGCTTAAAAAATCCACCAATTTTTGCAATTCGGCAAGCGACTCCGGTTTCAGGTCAAATTTATTCGTATCAAAGAAAATATTGGTCAGGATAACCTTATTTCCGATCTCAATCGGCTGCAGTAAAACGGTTATATTGTAGGGGTCCTTGGAGCCATAGCCGGCTAACGAAAAATTTTGCGAGTAAAACAGGTAACCACTTTTGGAAATATTTAAACCATAATTTTTGCCTGCGGTAAGGGTGGCCAGGAAATTACCCTGGTCAGCATCGCTGTAATCCTGGTAAACGGGTTCATTTTTCTGGAGATCAATAATTTCCACCGCCGCTTCCAGTGGCTGCAAGGTTTTGGCATCGCTAACCTTACCCTTTACATAGGTAACCAAATGCGGCCGGACGACCTCCGGTAGCTCGAAGGTGTAAATATCAAAGCCGCCAAAGCCGCCTTCGATGTTGTCCGACGAATAGAAGGCGTAATTACCCTGCGCGGTTAGCGATATCCCTCTTTCATCCCCGCTTGTATTAATGGGATAGCCCAGGTTTACCGGTTTTTGCCATTTGCCGTCTTTACTCAGGCGGCTTACGAAAAGATCCATACCGCCTAAACCCGGCCATCCGTTCGAGCAAAAGTATAAGGTGCTATCATCGGGATGGATAAAGGGCGACTGTTCATCAAACGAGGTATTGATATTTGGCCCAAGGTTTTCCGGCTCACCCCAGCCTTTGTCGGTTAGTCTGGATTTCCAAATATCATAACCGCCATAACCGCCCCTCCTGTTACTCGTAAAATAAAGCGTACGCCCATCGGCGCTGATGGAGGGCTGCGATTCCCAACCAGGCGTATTCACCGGCGGGCCAAGGTTAAAAGGCTTTACCCAATCATCGCCGCTTTTCTGCGCGATGAAAATATCGCAGCTTCCCAGCCCGTCCGGACGGTTGCAGCCTGAAAAAAACAGGAATCTTCCATCCTGGGTAATCGATTGCGCGCCTTCATTATGATCGGGTGTGTTGATCTTGTCGCTCAAATAAGTAGCCTGCTGCCACACGCCGTTCACTTTCATGCTTTTATAAAAGTCTTCGTTGTTGTTTATTTTCCGGGTAAAAATCAACTCACTTTCGTCCGCGGTTTCCATCGGGTAATATTCGTCATTCGCCGTATTGATGTTCGGGCCCATGTTAACGGGCTTAAACGGCACCGGATGTTGCATGGCGTCGATACTAAAGGTACAATCGTCGATCAGCTTTTTGGCAAGAAAGGCAGTATGAGCGTCAACATCGGGGTAAGTCAGGTATTTCTGAAGATGGGTGAGCGCACTTTCATACCGGGCTAAACTGATCTCTTCCTGGCCGATTTTTAAATAAACCGCACGACTAAAATCCGGGCTCAATGCAATTACTTTCAGGTATTGTGTTACCGCAGCCTGGTGCCGCCGCATCAGGCGGTTCATGTCGCCTAGCTCCGAGTGAGCCTCCACAAAACTGCTATCTTCTTCGATGGCCTTCTGCAACTGATCAAAAGCTTCGTCGTAGGCATGGTCATCGATATCCTGCATGGCTACGGAGTAATATTTTATCGCTTGCCTGTTGGTGGTGGTATATTGCCTTTCCTGGCTGAACAGGTATGCAGGCAAGATAAACAACAGAACAACTACGGAAAGAAATTTCATCGTGTTAGATAGGGCAATTCGTATCCTAAGGTACATTATTTAATTCATAATCGGACAAAAGTCGGTGATTGAAGGGTCGGTTGCAATAATATAAACGGTCGCACCAAATACTGGTGGGCCTAGGGGATATTCAAAAATTTATGCGTTTGCAACGAAATTTCCCATTGCGGGTTGTTCATCACATATTCAACGATCAGCGGCGTCATTTCCTTCGCTCTTGACCATTCCGGCTGCAAATAAAGTTTGCAATCCGGCCGTACCAGTTTGGCATTCTGCTCGGCAAACAAAAAGTCGGATTTATTGAAGACGATAACTTTTAATTCGTCGGCTTTTTCGGCAACCTGTTGCCGCGGCGCTTTGAATTTTTTTGGCGACAGACAAATCCAATCCCAGTTACCTGAAAGGGGGTACGCTCCGGAAGTTTCGATAAATGTCCGGATACCTTTTTGCTTAAGGCCGGCTGTCAGGTAGTCTAAATTATAGATCAGTGGCTCACCTCCGGTAACTACCACGGCTTTTGACGGAAATTTGGAAGCATTTTCCACGATTTGGTCGGCATAGGTAAGGGCATGCAATTCCGCGTCCCAGCTTTCCTTCACATCACACCAGTGGCAGCCCACGTCGCATCCGCCCAGCCTGATAAAATAAGCAGCTTTTCCGGTATTGTACCCCTCGCCCTGTATCGTATAAAATTCTTCCATTAAAGGAAGCTGTGTCCCGTCTTCCGGAATTACGTGTGCCATATAGCCGGCAAAATTACCGTTTTTAGGTGAAAGTGGAAACCTGCCGCGATTGGAGGTCTCTCGCTCTAAATTTGATTGAAACGAAACAGTCCAAAACGATAAACTGTTTGCCATATTTTGTTAATTAATATCTGCTATTCAGAAGATAAATATTGGTAAATTTGGATAAACCCAAACTGATCAATCGATGGTAACATGTACTGTTATAAAAGCCAATGTTATTTTAACTACAATGTTGGCTTTAACTTTTCTTTCCTTCACTACTGACCTCGAATATAAGGAAGTTGCTGGCGGGGAATTGAAAATTTTAATACCCAGGAATTTTGTGAAAATCTCTACCAACCATTTAATTCACTCGAGTCAAGCGTGATGAAGGTGGAAGATTATTATTGCAATAAAGACACTTCGGTAAAAATTACTTTTGCTAAGTTGCAAAAAGCTGATTTGCAAGGTTGGGCGAATATGATGGGTATAATGATCACAACTCAGGCATCAAAAATTTACTCGTCTGAAACGAAGGTTATCAATGGCAACCAAGTTTATATTGCTAAGTATGATGCCAGCGGGAATGGAAAACCATTTTATATTGACTTTTTCCTGATTAATACTAAAAACTACACTGTTTGGGGGACGATAGCCTGCGATGAAAAAATAAAGGAGGGCTTGATGCCTACGAGTGAAGAGATGTTGAATTCAATAAAATTGAACTAAGTTCAGTATTCACAAATCATATCAGGACGACCAAAATCCGACTATCCTAAAAAGGCAGTTTAAACAAGCCTAATACAAAACAGACGACTATACCAATGAAAGTCGATGGCCTAACACCATAATCAATTCCAACCGATAATTTCAGCCCCGGGACCAATCCATCCGAATTGTAACAGATTCTACCTGACAATATTTCATCATAAATAAACAAAAAAAGCTAGCTATTTAATAAACGTATTTTTCGTATACTTACTTAAATTTTCGCCGTATGAAAAAAGTAGTTTACCCAATCCTATTTTTCGTATTGCTTGGCCTCTCTTCCTGCTTCGATATCGAAGAACATTACGATTTTAAACCAAACGGATCGTGTAATGTGTTGTACACTTTTGATATGAGCAGCGCTGTTTCCGTTCTGATGAACCTGATGCCGGATTCAGTTAAAGACACACCCCAGTTCTCGATGGTAAAAGACACGAGCTTAAATTTTTACACAGCACTGCCCGACAGCACCCAGCTAAAGATGACCCCCGAAGAAGTCGAAATGGCCAAAGGCAGTAACTTATCGGTAAAAATGGACCTCAAAAAAAGCATCATGAAAGTGGGCATAAACCACCTGGCCAAAAGCCCGGCCGACCTGGCCTATTACCTGAAGCATCTTTCAAATATATCCTTAGACCGCCCCCTGAAGGCGGCCACCAATACCAAACAACCCAAAGGCTTCGATCCGCAGCAGCTGATTGCCGGGGAGGATTATTACTCGTACGAGATAAGCCCGCACAAATTTTACCGCATCATTGATAAGGACAAATTCAACGCCTTTTTAAAGAAAACGCAGTCGGCCTTCTCCATGGCCAAGGCCATGCTGATTGAAACGCCATACAAGCTGGTTTTGAATTTTGCCACGCCTGTCAAGAAAGTAAGTAACCCAAAAGCCATTGTTTCGGCCGACAGGAAAACGGTAACGCTGCTAACAAATATGGACGATGTGATCAAAAATCCATCCCTTATGAATTTAAAGATCGACTTTTAGCCTATGAAGTGGTACCGTGTACCAATAGACGATATCAATAAGCCTTTTATCAAAAAAATCAAAGCCGGGACTAAAAGCATTTGCCTGGTGGGCTATGAAGGGAAGATCTTTGCTCTCGGCGCCACTTGTCCGCATGCGGGCGGTGACCTGAGCATCGGCTGGTGCAACAATGGCAAGCTGGTTTGCCCTTTTCATCGCTATTCGTACGACCTGGCAACCGGTAAAGGCAGCACCGGGCAAAATGATTACATCAATACGTACCCTGTTGAAATACGCGAACAATCGGTGTATATTGGCGTTTCAACATTTTGGGAAAAACTAAAAGCTATTTTTGAATGAACACGCGCGCGATAGACTACATCACCGAAGATTTTTATGAATCCTTAAGCTTTATGGACGATGAATTGCCCGATCTGGATACCGTCCGGGAGCTCTTTTATGCGCCCGGGCTGCTGATCAATATGAGCTTTGGCAATCCGATTACCTATACCGCAGATTCGTTTATTGCCGGTTTGGAGGAGCAGATTGAAGAACGACAACTTACCCAATTTATGCAGCGGGAGCTTTATGCCAAAACGGATATTTTCGGCCGTATTGCGCAGCGCACCAGCGTTTACGAATATAGCCTAAGGTATCACGAAATCGAAAACCTCCCGCGTGGAATAAATTATATCCAGTTTGTACAGGTAGGGGACCTGTGGCGTATCAATTCAATGATCTGGACCGACGAAAACGCGAATTACCGCGTCCCGGCCAGTTTGTGAGCTTGATTTAGGAGCTCATGGTTGGTGGTTCATAGCGGGAGGTTGGTTGGGTTCATGGCTAATAGTTCATAGCGGATGGGGGAGTGGCAGTAGAAATAGCAATGGGGTTACGGAACGGAAAGCCAAAACAAACTCAAAGACTTACGAAGTTTTAAAAACTTCGTAAGTCTCCCGGCAGTGATTCATAGCCGTAGCACGAAGCTGTAATTTGTTGAAAATCAAGCCGAAATTAAGTCATTTGGCCTTGAACCATCAACTATGAACTAAAGATGCACTTCCTTATTCGCCAAAGCCAACGTATTCTTTAACAACCCTATTATCGTCATCAAACCAACTCCAACCCGGCACAGGCATGATCACGGAAGCTTTTCAACCTTTAACTAAAAAGGCCCCTCGCGGAGCCATTTTAAAAAACTAAAAAAACAATTTAAACAGTGAAAAGGTCAAAAAGCCGCGGCTTCCTGCTTAACGGGCGCAGCCAGGTGTACGCCAGCCAGTTGATCGGCAAAGGCGACAAATGCTTTATTATGGGCGATTTTATGCGCGTTATCGACCAGGTTTTGGAGATTAATCGTCCCGATCACATATTTATAGCTCCCTGAGTAATAGCGCTCGTGGATATGCAAGAAGTTAAGCGCTTCCACCAAATCTTCGTCATGATACCTTAGGTATATATTCAGTTCGATATCGTTTGTAAACTCCAGATCCTTGCGCTCTTTTGCCTTTTTATACTCGTATTGGTAATCATAGCGCAGCGCTGCGATATCCGATAGGACAGCCGACCCGGTAGGATGGCCACCGGCGCCTTTTCCAAAAAAGAATTGCTGGTCGGCGAAGGCAGCCTGCACAATTACGCCATTATACTCGTACTCCACGTTGTATAGAAATTCTTTATCGTTCACAAATTTGGGCAACACAAACAAGGCCACATGCCGGTCGTCGAGTTCTTTGGCAACCGGCACAAGCTTGATTTTCAGGTTCTTTTCCCTGGCGTATTGCAGGTCATGTGCCGAAAGGCTTTGTATCCCGAGGTTAAATACCTCGTCGGGCTGTACGATTACACCGTAGGCGTGTGCGGCAGCGATGACCAGCTTGTATTTGGCGTCGAAGCCGCCCACGTCGCTGGTAGGGTCGGTTTCTGCGAAACCCAGGTCCTGGGCTTGTTTCAGGGCCGAATGGTAATCGAGGCCTTCAATAAACCCTTTCGAAAGGATGTAATTGGAAGACCCGTTAAATATACCGCTGATGGAGTGTAGTAATTCGTTGTCGTAATACTCCTCCAGGTTGCGGATGATGGGGATACTGCCGCAAACCGCGCCTTCGTATAACAGCGATGTGCCGTATTCTTGTTGTAATTCGATGAGCTCCTTTAAATGAAGCGCGATCATCTTTTTGCTGGCCGAAACAACGTTTTTACCGGAACGTAATGCGCGCGAAACGATCTCAAAAGCCGCTTCGGTATCGTTGATCAGCTCCACAATAGTATTGATCTCGGGGTTGTTGAGCAATTCGTCCCTTTCAGTGGTAAATAAAGACGACGGCAGGGAACGTTTTTTATGCGGATCTTTTATCGCGATCTTTTTGATCTCGAGGTTGAGGTTTTTGGTTTTAATGATATCATACAGCCCCTGGCCAACCACGCCAAAACCAAACAGGCCGATATTTAATTTTTTACTCATTATGCGGTGCGTTGCAATTCAATTATTTTTCCTTTTACGTCAGTTTTAAAAAAAGCGGCTATCACATTTGTTAATGCCCCCGTTTCAATCAGGAAGCCGTCATGTCCGTAAAATGAATCCAGCTCGGCAAAAACCGATTTGGGTATATGCCTGAACAAGTATTGCTGTTCTTCTACCGGGAACAGCACATCCGATTTGATACCGATAACAAGGGTACGCGCTTTGATCAAACTCAAAGCCTTTTCAATGCCATGCCGGCCGCGGCCCACGTTGTGTGAGTCCATACTTTTTGACAGGTACCAGTAGCTATAGGCATTAAACCTGTTTACCAATTTTTCGCCCTGGTAGTTCTGGTAGGACGATGCCTTGTAATCATCCACCACGCCGTCTTTGTCTTCCTGCTGGGTTACCGAATAGGTTTTGTAGTTGCGATAGGAGAGGAGAGCAATGCTGCGCGCGGCCTTTAACCCTTTGGCGCCGCCATTAGGTTTATTGGCATAAAAAGTACGGTCGGCAGTGATCGCCAGGCGCTGGGATTCGTTAAAAGCGATACCCCATGGCGAGTGTTTAGCATTGGTAGCCACCAGGATCAAATTTTTAATCTGCGCAGGCGCCATAATTGCCCATTCTACCGCCTGCTGTCCACCTAACGAGCCGCCTACGAGAATTTCTATGATGCTGATCTCCAGGTGTTCAGCTAAAAGCTGGTGTGCTTTAATAATATCCCGCACCGTTAATTGCGGAAAAGCCAGGTAATAAGGCAAGCCGGTAACCGGATTTGTGCTCAGGGGGTTGCTGCTGCCATAGGGCGAACCAAGGATATTGGCGCAAACAATAAAATGATCCTTGGGGTTAAAATAATCGTTTTCGCCAAAAAGGCCTTTCCACCAGTCGAACACGTCGGAATTTGCTGTTAAGGCATGGCAAACCCAAACTACGTTATCCCGTTTTTTATTCAGGGTACCATAGGTATTAAAGCCAATCTGCAAGTCGCGTAGCTGTTTGCCCGATTCGAGCCTGAAGGCTTTTTTGTATTTATATATTTCTGCGTTCATGTTATCATTTGTTATCCCGGTTCCGGCCGTCCGTTTGGCGGCCGGAATACCCGGAACAACATTATTAGATCATCTGTAAATTAAACTAATTCTTCTTCTAATTGCTTGATCTTTGCAAATGCTTGCTCAAAATCCGCCTTTATATCATCGATATGCTCCAGGCCGACAGATACTCTTACCTGGTTCGGCAATACGCCTGCGGACAGTTGTTCCTCGTCCGACAACTGCTGGTGTGTAGTGGCCGATGGCTGGATGATCAGCGTTTTTGCATCGCCCACATTGGCCAAATGACTAACCAGTTTCAGGTTATTAATTAAAGCGGAGGCATTTTCCTTGTCGCCTTTCAGTTCAAAGGTTAACACGGAGCCAAAGCCATTTTTTAAATATTTTTTTGCCAGTGCATGGTGCGGCGATGATGACAACCCCAAATAGTTTACCGTTTCAACGGCCGGTTGTTGTTCCAGCCATTTGGCCAGTTCGAGGGCGTTATCCACGTGACGCTGCACACGCAACGACAATGTCTCCAATCCCTGTATGTTCAGCCAGGCATTGAAGGGAGCCTGGGATGCGCCGAAATCCCGCAAACCTTCCACCCGTGCCCGGATGATGTATTGGATATTGCCGAATGGGCCGCCAATGCCGAACACGCTTGAAAAAACCAAACCGTGATACCCTTCGGACGGCTCGGTAAATTGCGGGAATTTACCATTTGCCCAGTTGTAGTTCCCGGCGTCGATGATCACACCACCGATAGTAGTGCCATGGCCGCCGATCCATTTAGTAGTTGATTCTACCACCACGTTGGCGCCATGGTCGATCGGGCGAAAAAGATAGCCGCCTGCACCAAACGTATTGTCGACGATCAGCGGCAGGTCATGTTTCTTTGCCAGGGCCGATACTTTATCAAAGTCGGCGACATTAAAACCCGGGTTACCGATGGTTTCCAGGTAAATCGCTTTAGTTTTTCCGTCGATGAGCTTTTCCAGGTTTTCAGCACTATCGTCTTTTGCAAAACGCACATCGATGCCGAGGCGTTTAAAGGCAACCTTAAACTGGTTATAGGTGCCACCATACAAGAACGGCGATGTCACAAAATTATCGCCCACCTGGAGGATGTTGTTCAGCGCCAGGAACTGTGACGCTTGCCCCGACGCGGTGGCAAGCGCTGCAACACCACCCTCCAGTGCCGCGATGCGCTTCTCGAACACATCGGTAGTGGGGTTCATGATGCGGGTGTAGATGTTGCCAAACTCTTTTAACGCGAACAGATTTGCGCCATGTTCGGCGTTCTTGAACACATAGGATGTGGTTTGGTAAATGGGCACTGCACGCGCACCTGTTGTAGGGTCGACCTCCTGGCCGGCATGCAGTTGAAGCGTTTCGAATTTTAAGTTTTCAGC
>Ga0302304_10000959_pt1 | contig 15525 bp, 10 predicted proteins | sample III_Palsa_E2_2_FD_198769 | JGI IMG/M metagenome (GOLD analysis project Ga0302304, IMG submission 198769) | Peat permafrost microbial communities from Stordalen Mire near Abisko, Sweden - III_Palsa_E2_2 | ecosystem: Environmental > Terrestrial > Soil > Palsa > Peat permafrost | place: Sweden...
ATCACGCAATCCTCTACACGCCCGCGGTAGACCTTGAAGAGCTTGGGGACGTCAATGGTTTGATCTCCACTCACAACAACAAGCTCTACTACACACATACTCAACGTTGGCTCGTACTCGACAAGGGACACGTCTTCATCCGTGGGTATGAGGATGACACCGTCGCTATCGTTAAGATGCTCCAGGAGTTCGCGTCATCGGGAATCGCCGGGTACACCCAAGCTGTCGAACGCTGGCTCGTTGAGGTACCTCGTGACATCGATGACCATGTTAAGAGGGATGCGCTCAAGCTATTGTTTACTCAATCACGCGTGGCTCTGATCTACGGCGCAGCCGGAACTGGCAAGTCAACGATGGTGGATCACGTCGCCAAATACTTTAACGACAAAAAGAAGCTCTTCCTTGCTCACACGCATCCTGCGACCGACAACCTCAAGCGCCGAGTAACTGCACAGAACTCGGACTTCCGAACGATTAGCAGCCAGATCTATAGAACTGCCACTGATCCGCAGTACGACCTACTCGTCATCGACGAGTGCAGCACGGTTAGCAATGCCGACCTGATTAAGGTATTGAAAAAGACGGCCTTCAAGTTGCTTGTACTCGTTGGCGATGTCTATCAAATCGAGTCGATCCAGTTTGGCAACTGGTTCGGAATCATTCGCTCGTTCATACCGAGCTCGTCGGTATTCGAGTTGACGACGCCTTTCAGAACAAAGAACGAATCGCTCTTGGCCTTCTGGAACAAGGTTCGTAACATCGACGACGACATCGCCGAGGCTATATCGCGCAACGGGTACTCTAGAGTGCTCGATAAGACACTGTTCGAAACCCAGGGCGGGGACGAGATCATCCTGTGCCTGAATTACGACGGTCTTTACGGCATCAACAACATCAACCGATTTCTGCAGAGCAGTAACCCCGGTGCAGCAACCACTTGGCGCGAGTCCACATACAAGATAGGCGACCCTGTTCTCTTCTTTGATACCGAGCGGTTCCGGTCAGTGATCTATAACAACCTTAAGGGTCGGATCGCCGGCATCGAGCACGTCACTGGTCAGATCCAATTCGACATTGAGCTCGATCGTCCACTCAGCGAGTTCGATGTCGACAGCGATGAGCTCGAATGGATCGGTGACTCGACCTTGCGCTTTTCCGTTTATGAGTACGATGCTAGCGATGAGGACGACGACTCCCTTAACACCACCGTGCCGTTTCAGGTGGCTTATGCCGTGTCGATCCATAAGGCGCAAGGCCTTGAGTTCGACTCCGTCAAGATAGTGATAACCGACGCCAATGAAGGCGACATCACACACAGCATCTTCTACACAGCCGTAACTCGGGCGCGTGAACGCCTGCGAATATTCTGGACGCCCGAGACGCAGCAGCGTGTTCTACAACGCCTTCGCCACAGCGCCAATCCAAAGGACGTCGCTCTTCTCGCTAGCCGTCATGACCTTAAGCCGGTCAACAGGTAAGTCGACGCCCAGGTTCTACGTAGCGAAGCGGTTTGGGCCCGATCCGCCTGTACGAAAGAGATTGGGCTTGAAGAAGCGATTTACTGAAGATGGATCACCAACTTCCTCGGTAAGGCGGAAGCCGGCTTTTTGATGAATCAGTTGCGCCGGAGCGTGGCGTTACCTACGCACGCGCAGCTCGTATCAACGCGTGCCTGCGGCACCCAACCGGCTCACCTGGCCTTTCGCCAGTCCCGGCCCCGATCGCGTGTGGGTCGCGGACATCACCTATGTGCCGACGCAGCAGGGTTGGCCGTACCTGGCCGCCGTGCTGGATATGTACAGCCGGCGCATCATCGGCTGGGCCATGAGCGAACGTCCTGACCAGGCACTCGCCAGCGATGCCTTGACGATGGCGCTCGCACGCCGACATCCACCCAAAGAGACCATCCACCACAGCGATCAGGGCTCGCAGTACACCAGCAAGGCCTATCAGCAGCAGCTTCAAGCGGCTGGCCTGATCGCCAGCATGAGCCGCAAGAGCATGCCTTGCGACAACGCCGTGATGGAGAGCTTCTTCGCCTCGCTCAAACAGGAGCTGACGCACCACGAGCGATTCGTCGATCGCGATACGGCCAGGAGCCAGGTCTTCGACTACATCGAGAGCTTCTACAACCGCCAGCGACTACACAGTAGCTTGGACTATCGCTCGCCCGAAGTGTTTGAGAGCATGATCCGAGTGACTAATTAATCCGTCCGAGAAATCGGGGGTGATCCACTCTGACCCCAGTTATGCAGCAACATCTCGCGCAAGCCTATTGGTCGGGCACATCGACCTGCGGATCGTCAGCCCGAATGGAAGTTTGCAAGTGGGCTGGATCGACCTTCTTGCGATGCGCCCACTCAACAAGGTTGTTCGGGCGATACGCTGGATCGGCGCGCCAACGCTTGAACACGCTGGCGTCGATTGTCTCGTTGATGTTGATATGGGTTCCGTCTTCTTTAACTTCAGGTTCTCGACCGATGGTTCGATAAAAGGGCGAAGAAACCCATGTGTATAGTCCATGGGAAAAATCTCTATAGGAGTCCGCAATCGGCGCTTTCAAATCGTCTCCGTCAAGATCGACCTCCGATCGGAACGAAAGCCCTTGCAGTTCCGCCTTCTTCATCATCCAGCGGAGCGGAGCCTGAGCAAGGAGATCAGTTTGATAACCGCCACCGACATTTGCATGAGCACCTATAAACCATCGCTGCTCGACACTAGAGAGTGGTCGTGGCTGCGCAATGACCGCGTTTTTGTCTTTTGGGTGCCTAACGTCCCAAAGTGTGGGGGCAAAGTCGTTACGATGCTCGTCGATGGCAAGGGCGTGATAGGCGTTCAGGATGTGGATGCGTAATCCTGTCTGCAGATAACTGAAGGAAGATCTACTAACGCCCCGGATATTGCCTCCTTTCCAGCCGACGGAGCCGACGGTATCCCACACACCGACTACCTTTACATCCGCCGGCTGGGAGTATTTTAAGAGCCATTTGTCCTGCACGGTAAGCTTGCTCGTGTCACCAGACGCTTCCGATAACTTCAGGTTCCAAATAGTTTCCTCATTTCCTTTCTTGTATCGATCAAACAGTTCGCTTACACCAATGGGTGAGCCGGCCTTCAGGATGCCATCGATGGCGACCAACCCAGCTAGGCTTCTCGCCGTATATGCACCCCGGCTGAAACCGAAAATGAAGATTTCATCTCCTTCGTTGTAGTTTTCGACAAGCCATTCGTAAGCCAGACGAATGTTGTCGTCGAGTCCTACGCCGAATACGCCGCCCAAAAAACCGTTGACCCCGATTCCGTAATAGACAAGCTGAGGCTTGCCATCCTTACCGTTCGCAGCGCAAAGCGCTCGCATGCGCCAGACGTTAGTATTGTTGCCGAGGTCGTTCCAGGTGCCGTCGAGAAAAATAACGAGGCGCTTTTGCTGTTGCTCTACGCCTGCAAAGTTTGGCTGATTGCCGCTCTTCTCCGAAGGACGACCAATAAACACGCCGACCGCGACTATGGCAGCGATGACAATTAAGAGCACGAGCCAATGTGCCAGCCGCTCGATAAGTCGCAGAGCTTTCATGTGGTGCTTTCCCCTTTGCTGCCCGCCTTGCCACGAGAATACCGCAACACCAATCATTGAGCTCAACGACCCCTTCGCGGCGCGCTGTTGACGGCTCTGACCATATCAACGAAAAAAGGTGTCAGGGACAATTCGGCAGGATCAGCGGGACGGCCGCCAGTGGAGTACTTAAATTGTCCCTGACATCATTTTTCTAGTCGTCATTCTTGAAAGGCACGCTACCGCGTCTTGAGAACATAGTTTCGCCGCACCTGATTTCCGATATGACCGGCGCGTACCAACTATGAGCCCCGATCATCAATGTGCCATCACCTGAAACCTGCATCAGCAACGTCGACGCACCTAAACGACTCCTGTCAACGTGCATGAGATTTAAAACAACGAAGCGATCAAAGACGCGCCCTGTCACTCGAAACGTACGGACGTCATCAATTTCCAGACCTTTTCCGGCATGCAAGCTAACAACTGACGCCTGCCCAGACAGCAAGCCCGCCTCTTGTATGAGGTCAAGTGTCGTTTTTTGAGCGCTCGTTTGAGCGTACCAAGCCCCGTGTACCAAGAGTCCAGAGTACGTAATACGCCTGTACCAAGGAAGCACCCAATCAGAAAAGACGTTTTTCCCGAGCAATACGAGCAAGGAAGTGATTAGCCCAGCGATAACGCCGATTAGAACCTCAATCGAACCATTCATTTGACAGTCCGCTTAGTTAGTCCCGGTTCCGAACGACCTCATCCATGGACTCGAGCGCTGTCGTCTTCTTAGTTGGCACAGTTGCGCCAAGACGCTCTACAACCTTATCCATCTTGCGCTTTTCGAGACGCGCTAACATGAGGTCGCGAATTTTTTGTCTCGTCGCAAGATCCAAAATTCCGTCAAATCCAAGCTTCGAGTTTCCGAATATCAGGCTATATGCTAGGACAACTGCCGTCATCCACTCATGCTTCGAAAAGAAGCTGCCAGTCCCCCCGGCCAACTGAACCCAAATATCGCCTGGCGAGTAGAATTCTGCCTTTGTTGCTAGCGTCAATTCGCCCGAGTCGGCCAGAGCGTGTAGCTCGTCGTCAAAGTTCGCTTTAGAAAGACCACTTTTCAACGCTCTTACAATGACTTCAACATCACTTAAAGTCGAAAGGTAAGCCGCCACGTCTACGTTATTGACGTTTGATGCCGTCGTTATCTTGCCAGAGAGATACAAGGTATCTTCTCGAGAGAAGGCCGGGTACAGGGAATGGCAGATCGCCTCCCAGTGTTGATCGACATTGAAGACCGTTTGATTTGCCCAAAGGCTTCTTTGAAGTGGGCTCGTAAAGTCTGCTTTATAGACCACCGGTCCCCATGTCACTTTGCGGCGAATTAGGTGACGAAGTACTAGGTTTGGGCGATCAGGGCGTTCAATAACCAACGGCGACGAATCCCAGAAAGCATCGGACATAACAACGCCTATTCGGAGCTGTTCGTCGCCCGGGGTCATGATCCAATCACCAATGCGAATCTCATCAGCAAACGCTCGAGCCTGACCAACGAGAGAGTTCAGACCACGGAGGGGCCTATCCGCCTTCTCGAAGACCTTAATCAGCTCCTGATGAACACTTGACCAGTTTTCACGACCGTCAAACTTAGGCTGATGCGTTGCACCGAGCTCATCGAGGTGGCCGACGGTTGCGATACCCCACCTCAGAAAGTGTGGCAGGTAGACGCCACCATCGGCGCGAACCACCCAATAGCGCCTCTTCGATGGCACGTTATAGAACTGAAAATCCATTTCGCCCCCTGATCAGCATCCTTCGCACTTTACTTGAAAAATATCACCCGCACCTCGAATACCCCCAGTTCAAACGCTTCTGGCATCCATCTACCAGCACCAAGCGGGTAGCGGGTAGCGGGTAGCGGGTAGCGGGTAGAATTGAGCCTGAGCTTGCTTGCTACGATGTCACTTAGGTTGTCAGCTTGAACAACCTGTTGGGCCGTATCTCGCTAAAGGACAGCTCGAACTCTGTCTCTACGAGCTAGCAGGGATCGATGAAGCGCGATACCTGCATAGCGGTAAGGGCTGGACGTATATAACGGAGGGGTTCGCCGTGGACCGTATCGATCGAGGTGTCCACGAGAATTGGACTAGGACACTTCGGTTCTAATGGCGAACTAGCAACCCAAGCGAATTTTCATCATTCGCCTGCCAACCAGCAAAAAAGCGTTGGCCGACCAAAGTCGGCCTTTCGGTGGCGCATTGCCAGATATGGCGTGTGGCAGCGCCGACGAGGTAACTTAGGCCACCAACAGGGGATGGCAGGATGCTCGTTTCGAAGTTCTTCAAGCTCGGCCGCCATCAGGCAACGCTCGACTTTCTCGATGTGCACATCGACAAAGACTTGCCTGTCTTTGTCGACCCTTCAGCTCTTCGCACATTGCGCTCCGAATGGGGGCACCACTGCGTTTCGCTTCTTCAGATTTATTTCGAGACAGTGCTTGCCGCGATGAGGCGCGGGGACCACGTGAAGGCCAAAGCTCTATTGGCTTGCCTTAGTGAGCGGAACGAATTCCATCTGGGATTTTCCAAGCGGGCCTCCCGAGGCCATGCGCTCGGTCCGGTCTCGGCCGAGCGTATCTGGAAATCCCTAACTTCGAGCAAAGCTGCGACCTCCGGTCTCCTACAGGACCTCGAAGACACTGTGCTGTTCGTCGAGGGTGTTGGTCCGGATATGCTTTCGGATGCCGTCTGCAACATCATTCGCGGGCCGCTTATCAAATACACACAGCAGGCATGCGCCTACTACGGCATTCCACTTACGTCAGGTGTGGATTCGGGTCCCGTATGGAACCCCCAGGCGGAGCAATGGGAAACCCACCTTATCGATCTGCCGGTCGCCAAAACTGGCCCCGTCATATTGGTGCCCAAGGTGATTGTTCGCGTATCCCAAACCTATGGCGCCGACGAATATTACCGACATTTTTTAATGCCCGTCCTTCAGCAGCATCATAAGGACATCAACTCGCAGTTCGTTCATGTGCTCCGGTCCAAGAAGAACAAGGGCAAGAAAAAAGTCTACAAAAAAGATCTCTATGAGACGTATGGTGCGGATAAATTAGCTGCGGCAAAGCTAACGGCGGACCATCCAGGCGCACTTACCAACTATCGTGAGACCAAAAAAAATGCCACCACGCAACCGCTTGATCATATCGCCCTATCTAAGCTGGAGAACACTGCTCCACCCGATTTCGGGTTATTGATTGATGGCGTAAAGGCCGTGAAGCCCGGTAAGGAGGGTGCCTATGACTATGAAGTAGCCATCGAAAAATTACTTTCGGCCGTGCTCTATCCGTCCCTTGCGTCCCCCATCAAACAGGACAAAATTCATGATGGCCGGAAGAGGATAGACATCACCTATCTCAACGAGGCGAAGCACGGATTTTTCGATTGGCTTGCACGGCACCATCCCGCTTCTCACGTCTTCTTCGAATGCAAAAACTACGGCAAGGAAGTCGGGAATCCGGAACTAGACCAGCTATCAGGAAGGTTCTCACCATCCCGAGGCCGCGTGGGTGTCCTAGTCGTTCGTTCGCTGCAAGACCGCGCTTTATTTTTGCAACGATGCAAAGATACGGCGAAGGATGACCGCGGGTTTATTCTAGTGCTTGAAGACTCAGACCTTCCGCGCCTCGTAGCCGACCGAGGTAATATCTTGGCCGATGGCATCGGCGAGAACGTACTCTATCAACAGTTCAAGCTCCTGGTCTCTTAGACAAACACCTGCAGAGCAAGGGGTCGGTCCAAACCACAAGGTCAGATTCACTTCCTAGTGCTCAAAGAAGTCCATCCGAACTGGCCTCTTTATTGGTCGGCAAGAGGCTTCGAGCCTGTTAACGCCGCTCACCTTTTCCGCCTCCAGAAGTGAACCCGCTGCGCGTACCACCAGCGGCCGAAGAGTGTTGCGATGAAGAGCGACACCACGCCGAAAAGGATGCCGGGCATGCGCGTATTGCCCAGATCATCGCGAGTGAGGAGATCGACCAATGAGTAGGCCTGTCCCAACAACAGCACCACAAAACCGGCCCACCACGCGAACAGGTAACGACGGTAGATGCCATAGGCGCACGCCCAAAACATCAGGCCGTTGACGACGGCTCCCAACCGTACGGCTTGCGGATAGCGCTCGATCAGTGCACCGCCAGCATGGACAACGCCTGCGCCCATGCCACGCAGCGCTCCGACAAAGCACATCACACCGAACAGGCAAAAAACGCCGGTAACGATAAGGATGAACCGCGGACGCGCATCGGACGACTTCGATGCAGGCAATACCAAAGCAACCTCTGCCGATACCGGCGCATGCAGCGCCGTGCGGATCACCTCTGAAAGCCACGCGGGGTCGCCGCGTGAGAACCAGGCAAACAGGCGGGTCATGCCAAGCCCCAACGCGAACATGCCGATACCCGCCAACGGCATGACTGCGGCAGCCGAACCTTGCGCGGCGGCTGGCAGCGACAGCAGCACAAACAGCACACAAAACCCGAACCAGTACGCCATGAATAACTTCACGAACCAGCTAAGCCCGAACCGCCCCGTCAGCACCACCTGCCCGTTGACCCGGCTAAAGCGCCCCGTGAACACCGGCTTGAACGAATTGGCGAACATCGGAATCACGCGTCGCAGCGAGACCCGCGTCTCGCTCACGCGACCGACCGCCGCTTGCTCGGAAACATTGAAGAGCGACCACAGCTTCGTCGCCGCCTTCAACCGCGCCACGGATTCCGCCAGCCCGTAGGCACTAATGAACTCAACGGGTTCAGAACCGCCCCAGAGATGCTTGATCCATCGCAACATGACGCCCCCGCATCCCTTCCCGTTAGTGCTCTGACCCGGTTGGCCAGCTGACCCGGTCCGCTAGCTATGCTGCCATATCTTCGCGGCAACCCGTGGCGATCTCGTCCGACACATGGCGCACACCGATGTATTTGATCAGTAGAACCCATCGATCATGATCAGCACGCCGGGGTTCTGTCCAGAGCAAGGCCACCGGCCGGTCGACCTCTTCAAATACACGCCGCAAAGCGGACGTTGAACCAGGCGCTTTTGATCCCTTGACCGGCCGACTTCAGTGCGGTCGAATGCAAGAGGCTACGGAAAAGATAGAGGGGGTTGTAAGGCGCATCTGGAAAGCTCCACCCCAAGTTCAACCCTGCGTCATCTTGGCATGTACGGAACTTCCCTTAGCTTTTCAGGAGAGCGTCGGAGAGTCGGTGTTCGTATATGGAAACATCACCTACATAAATCCGACGGCTATTCATATACACGCCATACTCAATGATGCTCAGACTGGCCGTTGAGCACTCAAGGAAATATTACGAAACGCTGCCTGTTGTTTCTCAAATTCGGCTTTATTTCACTATTGTTCGTTTCGGCCTTCGCGAATGGACAGAGTGCGAGCGTGGGATTTGCAAAGTTGCAGATCAACAACGGAACCGAGCCGGCCCTAAAAGCAGGCATATGGTATCCGACCGACGCCAAACCGAGCTCTCATTCCGTGGAGTTGATGGAGCAAACCGTTGCCGAGGGAACTCCCGTAAAAGGTCACGGCCTCCCGCTGGTGGTTCTCTCGCATGGCGGTGGCGGTTCCTATGCGAGCCATTACGACACTGCGCTCGCGCTCGCTCATGCCGGATTTGTCGTCGCCGCCATAAGCCACACCGGCGACACATACGACGACCAGAGCAAGGTGCTGCAACTTTGGCGTCGCCCACAACAACTCCAGACGCTCATCAGTTACATGTTGCAGGACTGGCCGCAACATGAACTGTTGGACATAAACCGCATAGGAGCGTTCGGCTACTCTAATGGCGGCTTCACCGTTCTTGTTGCCGCGGGAGGTGTCCCCGATCTTCGTATGATCGGCCCTTATTGCCGGATTCATCCTGGCCAGGACCTGTGTGTGGCTCTGAAGGGAGCCAATGTCGATATCGCTCATTTGTACAAAGGTGTTCCCGCGTCCTACGGCTGGGCTGCAGATCCGCGCATCAAGGCCGTTGTGATCGCTGCGCCCGCATTTGCGTTCACGTTCACGAGAGATGGGCTTACGAATGTCCATATCCCAATTCAGTTATGGCGAGCGGCTGACGATCATCACCAGCCAAATCCTTACTACGAGGAGACACTCCGTCGTCTGCTGCCGCAAGCGCCCGAATACCACGTCGTTTCCGGCGCCGGCCACTTCGACTTTTTGCCGCCGTGCAGTACGCGCCTTGCAGCAATCAACCCTCTGATATGCAAGGACCCTTCTAATTTTAATCGCATCACGTTCCACGAAGACTTTAATAGCGAAATCGTTCGATTTTTTAGCGAAAAACTGAAGCTATCCCCACGCTGAAACTAAAGTTGCTGTGGTGTTGTTCTGGTGAGCGCGCTGCCATCAGGTGCAGTTGCTGACAAGAAGCCGACTTGCGATCACAAAGTGTATGCGGTTATTTCAAAAAAGCTAACCGGGTCAGAGCGGTCAGGTCCGCTTTGGGTTGGTCAGCGACCACCGGGAAAGAGCTTCCAACCGACCAGTCGGTGCCATCCAACCAAAGGTCGCTGACCGGCCAGTAACTGCCAACCAATTCACTATTTCTCTAGCCCCAAAGCAGCCAGTCGTTGATCCGCCTCGTCAGAGCGGTGCCTGTCCGAGGGGGGCAGAGGCAATAAGCTTAGGATGGTGTCTACGGAACCAGCAGCAGGCCAGTGAGGCCTGACAGCGCGTAGACGGGCTCGTGCCGGGAGCGTGCCGTACCCATTTCGGGTCGCTGTCGTCACGGATAGCAGGCGCGAGGAAGGATGATGTCGGAGAACCGAGCACCTACATGCTGAGGAGCACATATGCACATCAATAGCACCCGACTTCGTGAGCTGCGCGCCGCCCGCCAATGGTCGCAGGAGCAATTGGCCAAATTGAGTGGCTTGAACCTGCGCACGATCCAGCGCCTTGAATCAGGCACAAAGGTTTCGACCGAGTCCTTACGGGCACTCGCTGCCGTCTTCGAGGTGCCGGCCGAGAGTCTGTTGATGGTCGACCAGACACACAGCAAGCCGGCCCTGAAGGCAATGTGTGAAGGCGTACTGCGTGGCCTGGAATTCACCGGCGTTACCCCACGTGCGGATTTCTGGTGGTTCGCACTCGCCGTGGTAATGCTACTGGCCTTTGCAAAACTGCTCGTCGAGGTCATCGGTGTGCTGCCGCTGCAAATTGCTTCATTGGTTGTGTTGCTGCCGTGGATCGCGGTGTGCACTCGGCGCCTGCGCGACGCCGGCCTCAGCCCTTGGTGGCAGCTCATCAGCTTGGTGCCGGTTGCGGGCATCCTGGTGTTGCTCTATCTGCTCACCTACCCGACCGAAGCAGAGGAGCCGGTCCAAGCGACCGCAGGATGAGTGCCCCCCAACATGGGACGTTCGTCAGGGTTGGCCTTGTTTGATGTCTGCACGCCGCAGCTTGTATGACCACCGCTGGAACCGCGAGGGCGGTCAGCCCACGGCCATGAGCAGCCAGTGGGCGAACCGGGTTTGAGAGCACCGGGGGTCGCCGGATTTGAAGACATGGAAAGCGTTCGGCTCCAGTCGGGGGGATCTACTGTTCTATGGGGTGAGGCAAACGGTGCGTGGGCGCGAAGCGAAAGAGCGAAACGGTTTCCTTCGCAATTTTGCTTTGCGATTAAGATAGTCCTAGGTGCGATTTCGGGGTGCACTGCTCGGGCCGGCGCCGGGCGCACTTGGAAAATTACGCCTGTCGCTTACCATCGATCATGATGTCTGCGACCTTTGCCGCGAGAGCCTCCATCGAGAATGGCTTCGTCAACAGTTCCATCCCGGGTTCGAGGAAGCCGTTTCCAACAGCCGCGTTCTCCGCATATCCGGTGATGAATAAGATTTTCAGTCCTGGGCGCAGCACTCGCGCGGCATCAGCCAACTGTCTGCCGTTCATCCCGTTTGGAAGACCCACATCGGTTATGAGCAACTCGATGGGCGTTCCGGATTCGACAACCCGGAGCCCGGAAGCGCCGTCCCCAGCGTTAGTGACGGTGTATCCCGCCTCTCCCAGCACCTCGTCGATTAGATGCCGAATTGTTGGCTCGTCTTCGACGACGAGAATAGGCTCTCCCGTCGCTCCACCGATGGGGCGTAGGGGCTCCGCCGTCACTATTTCGCCCGACTCGCCAAAGTGCCGAGGCAGATACACGCAAACCGTCGTGCCATGTCCAAGCTCCGAATAGATACGAACCTGACCGCCCGACTGCCTGGCAAACCCGTAAATCATCGACAACCCCAGACCGGTTCCTTGCCCGATCGGCTTGGTCGTAAAGAAAGGCTCGAACGCTCGGGCGATCGTCTCCGCAGACATGCCGCAGCCGTTGTCGGTTACGCAGATCGATATGTATTGACCTGGCACTAGGTCACGTTGTTTGCCCGTTCTTTCATCAAGCCATTTGTTCGCGGTCTCGATGGTGATGCGTCCACCATAGGGCATGGCATCACGGGCATTGATGCAGAGGTTCAGCAATGCGCTTTCCAACTGCCCGGCGTCGATATTCGCAGCCCATAGCCCTGCTGTCCCCACCACTTCGATCTGCGCCGTTGCACCGACAGTCCGGCGAAGCAAATCCTCGATTCCGGCGATCAATCGATTGACATCGGTAGGCTTGGGATCAAGGGTTTGGCGGCGAGAGAATGCGAGCAGTCGTTGAGTCAGCGACGCTGCGCGCCGACCCGCTCCCTGCGCGGCATTGACGAACCGGTCGATGTCGTCCAGCCGACCACGCGCGACGCGCATTTGAAGCAATTCCAGATTGCCCATCATGCCGGTCAGCAGATTATTGAAATCGTGCGCGAGACCGCCGGTGAGCTGACCAACGGCCTCCATTTTTTGCGACTGACGCAGAGCCTCTTCGGTGCGCGTCAACTCGTTACTGCGCTCTGCGACCCGCTGCTCTAGCGTTTCGTTAAGAGCGACCAGCGCCGCTATCGCACGGTCGCGCTCTTCTTCCACCGCGCGTCGTCCTTCAATGTCGATCAACACACCGGGAAAACTGATTGGCGTCCCGTCCGGTCCGTGGTCGACCCGTCCGTTTGCTTCGATCCAGTGGTATCGCCCGTCGGCGCGGCGAACCCTGTAATGGTGAGAATAGGCGCCACCCCTAATCTTCGCCGCTTCGATTGCCTGAGCCAGTCCATCCTGGTCATCCGGATGCACAGTCGCCAAGATGGCGGCGAGTGGCATTCCTTCTTTGGCAAGAATAGGATCCAGTCCGAAAGCGTGTGCAAACGGTTCGTCTGCGGTGAAGCGATCGGCGGGTATGTCCCAGAACCAGGTCCCGATAATGGCGCCTGCGGCGAGGGCGAGCTGCACACGCTGCGCGTCCACCTTCGCCGCGGCCTCGCTCGCCGCAAGTGCAGCTTGTTCTTCTGCAAGACGGCGTTGGAGCAATACGCGGTCAGTCGTTTCAGGCGTGATGTTGAGCACAGCGACTACGCTTGCGTCCTCACCACGCAGCGGAGACAGCGAGTAGTTGAACCAGGCGGTTTCGGTGTCACCGCCTTCGAGCCTGGCCATGACGAAGGGCGCATCTTCAAAGTGGACCGGGTCGCCTCCTGCTCGCACACCGTCGAACTGGGGTTGAAGTTCCTCCCAGATTTCGGCCCACACGATAGACCCCGGCTGCCCAAGCGCTGCCGGATGTTTTGCCGCAAGAATGCGACGATAAGCGTCGTTGTAAATTAGGGCGTATTGGGGGCCAGACCAGAGGCAGATAGGAAATGGAGATTCGAATATGGTTCTCGCCATCGTGCGAAGGGCCGGAGACCATTCAGCGGTCGCGCCAAGGGCCGTCTTTGACCAGTCCAGCTGCCTGGCATGTGAACGAACCTCACCCGGGCCCGCAAACAGCTCGGCAGCATTTTCACGGCTACTGTCAGAATTCACGGCGCTCTCGTTTCGTCAGGGCGGCTGATGCCTCCGGCGACCTGCTCGGTAGGGACTCATCCGCTAACGTAAAAAATCGACGTGAGGATAGCAGCAACTCTGTGGTGCAATATCCGTCTCCGCTAACCGGATCCCCGCCGTGGGCCAGAGCATCTATCTTCAATCTCACCTCGCAGTGGATCGAACGCCACGCATCAATGCGGTTTTTTTCCCAATAGGCCGAAAAAGGAAACGAAGTAATAAATCGTATGGTTAGTGGCAAGAATCAAACGAGGCTGTTGTATTACATGACCGTCAAATAGCCGCGCCATGAGCGGCGTCTGCGGTGTGACAGCTCGCGAATACACATGATAAATGACCCAGTGCCCGCGTCGGCTATGGGTCGTACATTGACCATCGCCAGCAACCGCCGACCGCGGAATCGACGTCCCAGTTAATAGTCGCTGACCGGCCAACTCCGGACATTCTCTCTATCGACCAAATTGCCGCAAAGCGGCCGGTAAAGACCGACATTAAGAGGTCGGTTGCAGAATCGTGCGCAAATCGACGAGAGCTTGCCCAGGCTGGAGCAGGCGCTTGAGGCGCTGAGGTAGTTGTACCGACGGGTGAGCGGTGCTGGCACCCGGCCTTGCGCAACGGCATACCACTGTCCCACTGTTCCCGGTACCGCTCTTCAACCATTGTGTCGCCGTGCCCAACTCTTCCCTGCCCCGCTGTTCGTGTCGACAGATCTTCGCCTTCTCGCTGCTGCTCTTGCTGGCGCAACTGGCCCGCGCGCAGGCCCCGCACACCGTGCAACTGCAAGACCTCACTTGGACCGAGCTGCGTGCCCAGATTGCCGCGGGCAAGACCACCGTCATCATACCGATCGGCGGCACCGAGCAGAGCGGGCCCTACGTCGCGTTGGGCAAGCACAATGCGCGGGCGGCGTGGCTATCGGAACGCATCGCCCAGCAGCTGGGTAATGCGCTGGTGGCGCCGGTAGTGGCCTATGTGCCGGAGGGTGGTTATGCGCCGCCGACCCTGCATATGCGATTCCCCGGCACCATCACCATCCCTGACGCGGCGTTCGAGCAAATGCTGGTGTCGGTCGCGAACAGTTTTGCGGTGCATGGTTTCCGCAACATCGTGTTCCTGGGTGATCACGGCGGCTACCAGAACGACCTCAGGCGGGTGGTGGCTGAGCTCAACAAAGCGTGGGCGCAGACCAAGGCGCGCGCGTTCGTGCCTCCGGCGTATTACGAAACCAGTTCGACGGGCTTTGCGCAGATATTGCGCCAGCACGGTTTTCACGATGACGAGATCGGTACGCATGCGGGGCTGGCCGATACCTCGCTGCAATTGGCGGTGGCGCCGCAAATGGTCCGGCTGGATAGGTTGCAACATGCCGTGAAACCAGGCGCCATCGATGGCGTCTATGACGGCGATCCACGTCGCTCCTCCGTGCAGCTTGGTAAGCTGGGCACCGATACGATCGTGTCTCGCACGGTCGCGGCGATCCGTAGGGACACCGACGGCCACTGATCTCCGCGCAGGTCAGCCATCTCCCGATCATTGACGCTCGACGAAACCAGAAAACAGGACACGCAAGACATGCCTTTCCACCGTTTGATGCGTCGCGCGGCTTGCGCGAACGTGCTGTGGGCCAGCCTGGCGCTGGCTGGCACCGTAGCCGCGGCGACGCCCGTCGTCACCGTGCCGGGCATGCCGCCGGTGAGCAACCCGGCAAACCTCTACAGCCAGTCCGCCGCCAACGATTTCAGCCCGGCGGTGAAGGGCGCACTGCAGCGGGTGTATGTGCCGAACGTGCGTTCAAAAGACGTATACGTGATCGATCCGGCCACGTTCAAGGTGCTGACCACGTTTAAGGTCGGGCGCAGCCCGCAGCATATCGTGCCGTCATGGGATCTGAAGACGCTGTGGGTGACCAATAACGCCGAGGACGGTAGCGAAGGCAGCCTGACCCCGATTGATCCGCTGACCGGCCAGCCGGGCAACGCGATACC
>Ga0302304_10000965_pt1 | contig 15473 bp, 14 predicted proteins | sample III_Palsa_E2_2_FD_198769 | JGI IMG/M metagenome (GOLD analysis project Ga0302304, IMG submission 198769) | Peat permafrost microbial communities from Stordalen Mire near Abisko, Sweden - III_Palsa_E2_2 | ecosystem: Environmental > Terrestrial > Soil > Palsa > Peat permafrost | place: Sweden...
GTGCAGGCTCACGTTGACGTCGAGATCGGTGCCGCCCTTGGGCAGGCCCCAGCTGCGCGCGATGTGCGGCGCTTCGCCGCCGCCCAGTTGCGCATGCGCCACATCGGTGGTGCCGCCGCCGATATCGACCACCAGCGCATACTGCCGCTGTGCCAGACTCTTGTGATAGTGCATCGCGGCGGCCGCGGGTTCTTCCAGAAAGCTCACGCTGTCGAAGCCGGCGGCGGCGGCCGCTTCGCGCAGAATCTCGATCGCCTGCAGTGAACCTTGCGCGCCCATCGAGCTGCGAAATTCCACTGGCCGTCCGATGACTGCGCCGCGCACGGGCGTGCCGAATTGCTGGCTGGCGGTGAGACGAATGTGTTCGATGATGTGCGTGGCGATATGCACAATGACTTTGCGCACCTGTGGGTCGAGCCTGTAACCGAACATCGACTTGGGCGATTCGATCAGGTTGCCGCCGCCGCTTTCCAGATAGCCTTCCACCGCGGCCTCACCGAACAGTGCGTGCTGAAAGCTGGCGACCGATGCGGTGGCGTTGCGCGTCTGCTCTTCCATCCACTGTCGACGCACCACGCGCAGCGCTTCACTGCGCAGTTCGCTCTCGCTGCGCAACACCGGTGCCTGTCCGCGTGCGCTGGTTGCGGCGGCGAGCTGACGTTGCTGTTGTCTGGCCAGACGCAATTGATTTTCTACCTGCGCGTCGAGCGCCGGCGTCAGCGTGAAGTCGCTGGGGTCGGGAACCAGTTCCGGGAAAAATACCGCGGTACGAAACTGCTCGGCGTCGCCGAAGCGTACAAGCTTCAGTTCGCCGTCGATGATGGCGGCGGCAGCCGAGTAGCTGGTGCCGAAATCGATACCGATATGCATAGGGTCACGCGATCGCTGCATGGCAACCCGTCATTATGCCGGCTGCGTCGGCAATGTTCGCTATGCCACCGGATCCAGGTGCGGCGTCAACACCTGCGTTATCCAGGTCATGAACGCCTGCACGCGTCGGGGCAGGTTGCGGCGGTTGGCATAAAGCAGCGATACCGGCATCGGTTCGGCGCGGCAATCCGGCATGACTTCCACCAGCTGACCGGCGTCGATCAGAGGCTGCAGGCCGGCCGCGGGGCCCTGGATCAGCCCCAGGCCCGCAACGCATGCGGCGGTATAGGAGTCGCTGTTATTGACGGTGATGCTGCCGGTCATCGGCAGGCTGGCATAGCCTGTACCGTCGGGATATTCCCAGCCTGGAGAGCGCGCACCCAGGGTGGATACGTAGTGGATAAGCTGATGTCTCGCCAGATCGTCGAGCGTCTTCGGCGTGCCGTGGCGTTTGAGGTAGGCCGGGCTGGCGCAGTTGATGATCCGGAATACGCCAAGTGTTCGTGCGACCAGGCTGCTGTCGACCAATGGGCCGACGCGCAAAACACAGTCGAAGCCTTCGCGTACCAGATCCACCAGTCGATCCGTACTGCTCAGCTCCAGCTCGATCAGCGGATGCGCCTGCATGAATTCCGGTAGCCGCGGCAGAACGAAAATCCGCGCGACGCCGCTGGACATGTCCACACGTAGCCGTCCGCGCAACGATTGCTCGCCTTGCTGAAACATCGCCTGCAATTCATCGATGTCGGTGAGCAGATCCTTGCTGCGCTCGTAGAACGCCTGACCATCGTGTGTCATCTGCACTTTGCGCGTGGTCCGGTGCAGCAGCCGCGCACCGAGCGTGGCTTCCAACTGTTGTACCGCGGTCGAGGCGCTGGCTTTTGGAATGCCGAGGCTGTCTGCGGCACGGGTAAAGCTGGCCAGTTCGGCCACCCGAATGAAGATCTGCATGGCCTCGAGCTGGTTCATGGTGGTGCGGTCCAGTCCGGCGAGGGTTAATTAGTCGATTTTTATGAACATACAAATCATATATCGACAATTTATCTATCACTAGTCGACCAATAGAGTGGGCCTGCCGAATCAGTCCCACCATTCAAGGAGCCATTCATGAGCAATCCATCCATCGCCATCATTACCGGCGGAAGCCGCGGCCTGGGCCAGAACACCGCGATGAAACTGGCTGAGCAGGGTACGGACGTCATCCTGACCTACCGCAGCGGTCAGAAAGAAGCAGCGGCCGTGGTGGCCGCTATCGAAAAGCTGGGTCGCAAGGCCGTGGCCCTGTCGCTGGATGTGGGCAAGAGCGCCAGCTTTGACGACTTTGTCGCGCAGGTTCGCGAGGCGTTGAGCAAAACCTGGCGGCGCGACAGCTTCGATTTTCTGGTCAACAACGCGGGCACAGGGCTGCACGCCAGCATCGCCGAAACCACCGAGGCGGAGTTTGACGAGTTGGTGAACGTCCACTTCAAGGGCGTGTTCTTTCTTACCCAGAAGCTGCTGCCGCTGATCGCCGATGGCGGCCGCATCGTCAATATCTCCAGCGGGCTGGCGCGCTTCACCTTGCCTGGCTCGTCGGCATACGCTGCAGTGAAGGGTGCTGTCGAGGTGCTCACGCGCTATCAGGCGAAAGAGCTGGGTGCGCGCGGCATTGCCGTGAACACCGTGGCGCCGGGCGCGATCGAGACCGACTTCAGAGGCGGCGCCGTCCGTGACAATCCCGAAATCAAAAAGATGATCGCGTCGCAGACAGCACTCGGCCGTGCCGGTTTGCCGGATGACATCGGCGGTTTGATCGCCTTGCTGCTGCTTCCGGCCAATGGCTGGATCAATGCTCAGCGCATCGAAGCTTCGGGTGGCATGTTTATCTAAGCAAGCTTGTTCGATGACGGTGCCAGCGGACGACCCCCGAATGGCCGTCTATTCAACGTCGTCGGAGCGCGCTGTTGGGATTCGCGTGCCGCTCGTCCCAACCTACGATGGCATCGCGATGTCCGATGGTGAAATCTGCGGCGATGCATGATGAGGCGCAATCGCCAGGCAAAGTTGCTTTGTGACGGCGTTAGCCCGCGAGTTGATGGTCTGATGGCATCCCGGTCGTTGCATCGCCGCGTTGGAATGGCTGTGCAAAAGAACAGTAATGCGTAGGTTGGGATGAGCATCAGCGAATCCCAACGCTGTCGGAGCGTGATGTTGGGATTCGCGTGCCGCTCATCCCAACCTACGATGGCATCGTCGATGTCCAGCGGGTGAGGAACCGGTGGATGTACCGTGACATGCAAGCACCATGTGAAGCGTCTGACAAAAGGTGCTTCAAGCCAGGCGCACCCCATGCTTCGGCAGGATGATCTGCGTCACCACGAAGCGATGTTCCTTGATGGCATCGTGGAATTTTCGATAGTCAGACCGTTCGAAGGCTTCTGACCACACGGGCTTTTTGTCGCCATCGGCGTTGCCGTCGATGATGCCGGTGGCTTTGTCCTTCCAGGAATCAGGGCCCTTGCCGATATACGGTTTAACCGTTTCGGCGAAGCCCGGGACCTGGCCGCTGGTCAGTGCCTTGATCAGCGCATCCAGTCGCACGCTGGGATCATCGTTGCGATTGGATGCAAGCAGTGACGCGAGCGCAGCCTTGGTTTCTTCCGGCAATCCTTCCTCTTGCGCAAACGCGGTATTGCCGCGGCGAAATCCCTTGATGGCGCGATAGGCCATATCCGCCGCCTCCATGAAGATGGGCAGATTGTCACGCTGGAAGGTCAGGCCATGGCCGTTCTCGTACTGCCACTTGGCCCATGGCTGGTCAGGAAAGTGCAGCGCGGCGCCGTGGCCAAGCTTGACCACGAAATCGAGAAAATTCGATTGCGTGGTGTGCACGATATCGTCGACGAACTGCCGCAGTTTTCCAAGCCAGGTTTCATGCGAGTAGTCGTCGCTGGTGAGCGACTTCACTACGTTGTGGTCGCTGATGGTGCCGGTGAAATTCTGGTGCGCCCATGTATCAACGTAGACGTGCAGGGTCACACCCAATCGATGCAGGGCGTTCTCCGCTTCGCGATTTTCGATGGCGTGCGCGACCATGTCGCGTGCGATCGCACTGTCGGGTTTGCAGATGGACTTGTCTTCCAGCGTGCTGCCTTCGCCAGCCGGCAGGAAGTGAAACGGCGCCCAGATCCGCTTGTCGCTGGTGTCGCTGATATTCATGTAATCGAACATCTTGTGCGCGCTGGCAAAGCGTTCGTAGCTCTCGCCGCCGCCGAACTCCAGCATGCCGCTGACCGTCGCGTCATCCACGTACTGGCAACAATGCGCGACGGTTTCGGCATCCGACTTCTCGAGCCCGGCGAGTCGACTGACGAGATAGATCACACCGTAGTGGAAATCGATATTCATCGAATGGCCTTTTCCCGGGGTTTGCGTGACGTTGGCAATGTGTTGGTACCGCGTGATTCCTGCTGACGCAGTCTCGACCGCAGCGCCTCAATAAAGGCTGAAAGCGCCGCGGGAGTCTGTCGGCGGCTGGGGTGATAGAGGTAGTAATCGGGCAAGGTGGAGCACCAGGGCTCGATTACCCGTACCAGCCGGCCTTCGGCGATGTGCTCGGCGTGGACTGTCATGCGTTCTTCACTCGACCGAGGCCATTTTAGCTATCCCTTTCGCCAAGGTATTTCCCCATGACAGGCTCCACACCCCAATCGCACGAGCGGACTGTGGACGGTATCGCATATACCGTGGAAACCTCCCTGCACGAGCGTGGCATCTCGATCGTCGTTACCGTACCTGGCATCGGGCCGGAGGAGGAAAATGATCGCACCTATGCTTCAGAGGACGAGGCGCTTGCCGCTGGTGACGAGATCGCACGCTCGCTGATTCATCGGCAGGGCCCCAAAAGATAAGTTGATGCAACACGACGCAAGAGGCATCCGATGAGCAACGCATCCGGTTACAAGATTTTTCCTTCATGTCAGCGCGAGTCATCCAAGGATGGCCGGCTCGTCTACGAAGCTACTTATATCATCCAGGACGACCAAGGCCTGCGCGGTGAACCCATCACGGTCGCGGGCCAGTTCGAGTCCGCCGAGGAGGCACTTGCCGCTGCCCAGGCAGCAGGCGAAAAACTGCTGTCGCAAATGCACTGAGTCTCATGGTGCTGCTCAAGGCGTAGCCGGCAGTGACGTCGACGCATGTTTTTCGCTGACGCGTACCTTCTGCCGGGCAGGCCATGCCAGCACGGCCACAACCGGAAAATGATCGGACGGATAGCGATCATCCTGCTGCGTGGTGACCGTCTGCGCGGTCAGCGCGCGAAAGTCACGGTAGAGAATCCAGTCGATGCGGCGATCCGGAATGCCGGTGAAATTGTGGAAGGTCTTTTCCGGTCCGCCATGGCTGCCCGCACTGATCCATGCATCGTCCAGCAGTGAGGTGAGTACCGCATGGTCGGGTTTGTCGGGCGCGCTGTTGAAGTCGCCCGTCATGACGATGGGTAGGTCGGCCGGTAACGCATTCAGGCGTGAGAGAATTTCCTGCGCCGAGCGCGTGCGCGCCAGCTCATCCTGATCGCGATACGGAAAGTGCGTGTTGCAGTAGTAGAAACGCCGGCCATCGGCTTTGCGCTCGAACAGCGCCCACGTGACCATGCGCGGATATGGGTTGCCCCAGGTGATGCTGCCGGGTTTGTCGGGTGTGTCGGACAACCAGTAATTGCCGGAGTCGATCACGCGCAGGCGGTCGCTGCGATAGAACACACCCATATGCTCGTCGCCATCATCGCCGCGGCGACCGATACCGAACCAGACGTATTGCGGCAGTTTGCTGACGATGTAATCGCCCTGGAATTTGTTCAGCTCCTGCGTGCCGAGCACATCCGGATGCTGCTCGCGGATCGTGCGCACCATGATGTCGCGTCGGTGGTTCCAGTCGTTCGGGCCATCGTTGGCGATGCCTGTGCGTACATTGAACGTCATCACACGCAGCGTCTGCGCACGGAGCCTGGCGCTGGTCAGACCAAGCGACACAAGCAGAACGGCAATCAGCAGCTTGAAAAAACGCATGGCGAATGCTCCGTCGAATGCGGGAACCAGCGATTGCCGCGAACGTACCACAGCCACGCGATGGCGCAGTCACCATCACACCGAATTACTGGTATCGAAGAGACAGTGCATCGGTAATGGCTAGCCTCGTCATGATGCGGTCGACAATCATGCTGATGTTGCAAAGCAGTGACCACGTATGCCTAAGTAAAGAAGAAAAGCCGGATCCGAGCACCATTCCGTATCCGGCTTTTATCGGCAGTGCTTGATCTGCTCCAACGGAGTAAATCTCTTAGCGAGAAACAGTACTCATTGGCACGCCGGTGTCCTTCGAAGCGCCAAGAATTGCGCCGCCGGCCTTGATCTGCACCAGTGCGGCGGTGGAGAGATCGGTCAATTTCGCTGCCGGTATGTTGAACGTCTTGGGGCTTCCATCCCACGTGCCGAGGTTGACGAGTTCGCGCACCACGTTGCGATGGGGAAGAGTGCGACCGCCGTTTTCGCCGGCGCGAATAGCGACGTTGATCGTGCGCGGGTCGTAGCGCACCAGCCAGACATCAGCCGGTGCAGCAGGCTTGCCGGAACCCACCCGCAGTTGGCCGTTCTCCCATGACAGGGAAGGTCCTTGCGTATGCGCCTGTGCGATCACGTGATTGAGTTGTGCGCGGTCCGTGCCGACGAGATCTTGTTGTCCATTCACCACGACCTGCGGGGTGTAGACGCCATTCTGTTTCTGGTAGTGCGAGTAGTCGTATTGCCGGTCGGTAAACGCTTCGCTGGCGAAGGTGTCTTTCCAACCGAGGTTGTCCCAATAAGTGACAGCAAACGATAGCGCGAGAATGTTTGCTTGCCCCGCGATGGCGTTGAGGTTGGCTTCGGCCGGTGGGCACGACGAACAGCCCTGGCTCTGGAATAGTTCAACCACCACAAGCGGTGCGGGCGCGGGATGATCCTGTGCGTAGCCGATTTCGCTGAAGGCAATCAGCGCAAACGCGCCGAGCAGGAGTTTGGCGGGTAATTGAATGAATGTGTTCATGGCGGACTCCAGCCGACACGGCGGATAGGATGAGTGCAGTGATGCGTGTCGTTACCTTTGTTCTTCGTCGGTGCACGGGGAAAGTTACCTTTCGCAGTGCTAAAGCTGACGCCCTTGGTCTTACGCCAGCGTTGAGATTCCCTCACGGCAGCAAGTCCAGTCAATGCCGCATTAGCTGGCAGGCAGCCCAAGCCGTGGTAGCGCTGGCGCACTTCGGGTGCTTCCAGTACGTTTGTGAGACTTCAGGCGCGGGGAGTCGTCCATGAAATCTTTTCTAGCGATGCTGTTGGCAGTTGTCCTGGTATTTGGTGTCACTTCTGTCTTTTCGGCACCGGCCGCTGACAGCACGCCGGTGACCGCAACAACGTCAGCGCTTGCCACCTCGCCGCATTTCGATGTCGACGCAGCTACCAACACCTACATGTCGCAGCTATCGCCGGAGGCGCGGGCGAATTCCGATGCGTATTTCGAGGGCGGCTACTGGTTGGTGCTGTGGGATTGCCTGTGGGCGTTGGGTGTGGCGTGGTTGTTGCTGGGTACGCAGTTATCGGTGCGCATGCGCAACCTGGCCGAGCGCATCACACGCTTTCTCTGGCTGCAGACGGCCATCTATGCGATCCAGTACATCGTGCTGACGAGCCTGCTGACGCTGCCATGGAATATCTACGAAGACTACGTGCGTGAACACAAGTACGGCCTGTCTACCCAGGATTTTGCGCAGTGGTCTGGCGATCAGGTGAAGGGTCTGATCGTGGCGCTGATTCTCGGTACGGTGGCGCTGGTGATCGTTTACGCGGTGATCCGCAAGGCAACGCGCACATGGTGGCTTTGGGGTTCGCTGGTGGCCATCGTGTTCATGATGTTTGTCGGCACCACCGCGCCGGTGTACATCGCGCCCGTGTTCAACACCTACACATCGTTGCCGGATAGCCAGCTCAAATCACAGATTCTGTCGATGGCCCGCGCCAACGGCATTCCAGCCACCAACGTCTACGAGTTCGATGCGTCGAAGCAAAGCAAGCGCATCAGTGCCAATGTCAGCGGCATGTTCGGGACCACCCGTATCAGTCTCAACGACAACCTGATGAACCGCAGCACGCCGGCGGAGATCAAGGCCGTGCTCGGCCACGAAATGGGCCATTACGTGCTCAATCATGTTTATAAGGGTCTGGTGTTTTTTGCCGTCATCATCGTGATCGGCTTTGCGTTCGTGTACTGGAGCTTTGGCTGGGTCATGCGACGCTGGGGTACAGGCTGGGACATACGCGATCCGGGTGATGTGGCCGGCTTGCCGCTGTTCGCGGCGCTGTTCACGATTTTCGTTTTCGTGCTGACGCCGGTGACCAACACGATCACCCGCAGTGCCGAGGCGGAAGCCGATGCATTTGGCATCAATGCCGCGCGTCAGCCGGATGGCTTTGCCGAAGCGGCGGTGCAACTGTCCGAATATCGAAAGATGCATCCCGGCCCGATCGAGGAATTCGTGTTCTTCGACCATCCCAGCGGTTGGAACCGTATCCACCGGGCGATGGTCTGGAAGGCCGAGCATCTGGACGATGCGGATATTCGTGCTTTGCAGGTCATCACACCGGTGACTTCGCGCTGAGGTGCAGGGCGACCGAGTCAGGCGGTCTGTCTGCTGTTACGACTTCGGCGTCTTGTTCGGCGCGCTGCTGCTGCTGTGGTTCGGCAGGGTGAGAAAATAGCGGCTTTGGTGCCCGCGATCGACAAGTGATTGGGCGCGGCGTGCTTGAATCAAGGGCCTTCAGCTTTTGCGTGTGCGCGAGACCAGGCTCGCCAGCTGCAGCACGGCGGCTTCCGACACGGCGCGATTCGGTGTTACGTCGCTATTGTTGAAGTTGCCGGTATCGCCAAACGCCTGCACCAGCAGGCCATCGCTGCGCGGCACCATGCTGATGTGCTCGCTGCTTATGCCATAAGTGACCTCGGGCTGCGGAATCAGCCGTGCCGTCTGTCCGCGCACGGGAATGATCGAGTTGTCATTGAACAAGGCCCTGGCGCCATAGCCGGTGGCATTGATCAGCGTTCGCTCGGGCAATTTCAGCAGCTCGTGCGGATGGTCGAACTCGCGCACCTCGATCTTGCCACCGGCGGTCAGGAAGTCGGTCATCAGCATGCGTGCATAGGTGCTGATGTTGAACATCATGGTTGTATAGCGATGCACGTACGGCTGGTGAAACGGATGGCTTCCGGCAGGCATGTCGATCGTGCGCGGTGTGAGATCGCGCACGCGATCGCGGAACTCGCCGTAGTCCGGCTCGTCGGATACCTCCGGCGGCTGCGGCTGATTGAATGGCGTATCCGATAGCGAGTAACCGTCGATCCATTCGATTGGTCGGCCGGGCAAACCCAGCAAGGTTTGATACATGCCGTAAGACGTGCGCGCCATCGTTTCCCAGCGTGCGCCAAAATCCGGTGCGTGTTGGGCGTCGCAGATGCGCGAGTCGGGCGTCCATAGTCCGGAAGCACGCATCGAGTAAACGTCCGGTGGCAGTGCCTTGGCGTAAATGCACACCGACATGCCGGCACGCTGGGCCAGCAATGCCGAGGTAAGGCCGAGTGCGCCGCAACCGATGACGCCGAGTTTATGCACGCCGGTGTCCTGTGCCATACGCAGGGCCAGCATGCTCGATCCCCACGACAGCGACCAGCCGCTGCCGCCGTGCCCGTAGTTGTGCACGATAGTTTTCTCGCCCAACCTTTGCGTTTCGATGCGCGGCCCGGCGGCGCGGAACGGTCGCGTGCAAACGTACACGCCGGTGATCCGGTCGGTCTGCGCCCGGATCGGTGCCAGCTCGACCATGCCCGGCGTGCCCGCGATCGGTGGCGAAACGAGGGTTCCCGCTTTCGATGTGGGGGCCAGGGGCTGCCGCGCGCAGGCCACCAGTCCTGCCGTTGACGCCACCGCCAGCGTTGCACCGGCGTTGCGCAGAAATTGCCGTCGTTGCATGGATCGATCCCCGAATGTGATTAAAAAACCAGCCGCTGCTTCTGCAGAATGCATCGCGCCGACTCTTCTTAGCCGATCGTTCTGGCGAAATCAAAGCCTTCGTCTGGCACCGATGTGACGCGACACCTTGAGGCAACCACCGTCATACTGCCTCGATTGTGCTTCAAAGCATTCGTTCAACACCGAGTTGCTGTCTATGAGAACACTGTTCCGGTATGCACTGGCCTTTGCCGCGATGCTGCTCGCTACCAACGCATCGGCAGCACAGCCCGATCCACAGAAAACGCGCGCCTATATCGACCACGCCTGGGACACGCTCACACGTGCGATGGACGATTGTTCGGCGTTGCGCGAGAGCAAGGTGACCACGCATCCGGTGCTGTATCTGCCTGCAGATATGCCAACGCCGCCTGGACTCGCCGGCGTAGTGAAACACTGCAACGTCGATGTGCGCGTGTTACCGCAGGTGATTGGCAAGCTGGGTGACTTTTCGCCCGCGGCGCTCTCCAAACAGGGTCTGCTCTATCTGCCGCACCCCTATGTCGTGCCTGGTGGCTTTTTCAACGAGATGTACGGCTGGGACAGCTACTTCATCGTGCTTGGCCTGATCGCCGATCATCGCGAGGCGATGGCACGCGACATGGTCGACAACGCGCTGTTCGAGGTGCAGTACTACGGTGCGGTACTCAACGCCAACCGGACCTACTATCTCACGCGCTCGCAGCCGCCATTCCTCGGTGCGATGATTCGCGCGGTGCTGGATGATCCGGCCAGCTTCAAGGACAAGGCCGAAGCGCGCGCCTGGCTGGCGCAGGCGTATCCATTGGCGGTACGCGACTACTCGACCTGGACACGCAAGGAGCATCTCGCCGGCGATACCGGCCTGGCCCGCTATTACGACTACGGTGGCCCGGCACCCGTGCTCGAGATGCAGGACAGCGACTACCTGCGCGGCGTGATCGTCTGGCTGATCGCGCATCCATCGGATGATCCCGGCTATCTGGTCAAAGCTTCCGAGCATCCTGACGATGCGGAAGCCATGCGTCTGAAAGTCACCAGCTGCGATGTGCGCGCATCCAAGGTGTGCGCCGGTGCGTGGGTCAATGGTTATCGTCTCAGCGCTGACTACTACCTCGGCGATCGTGCGATGCGCGAGTCGGGTTTCGACACCACCTTCCGCGTCGGTCCGTTCGGCGGTTCCACCCATCAGTACGCCACTGTCGATCTCAACAGCCTGCTGTATGGCTACGAGCGCGACCTACATGATTTCGCTGCGCAGCTCGGAAACGATGTCGACGCAAAGCGCTGGACTGCGGCGGCCGTTGTCCGTAAAGCGGCGATCGACAAATACCTGTGGCGCGCCGACAAGGGCATGTACATGGATTACGACGTGGTTACCGGCAAGCCATCGGACTACCACTTTGTCTCGACCTATTATCCGCTCTGGGCCGGTGTGGCCTCGCAGCTGCAGGCAAAGGCACTACGAGGAAACCTGGGCATCTTCGAACGTAAGGGTGGGCTGCAGATCAGCGACCAGAACAGCGGCGCGCAGTGGGATGCGCCGTTCGGCTGGGCGCCAACCAACTGGCTCGCCATTGCCGGCCTCGATGCCTATGGCTTTCACGACGATGCGCGCCGCATTGCCCGCGAGTTTACCGGCACCATCGATCGCAGCCTCGCCGACGATGGCACCATCCGCGAGAAATACAACATGGTCAGCGGCAACGCCGACGTAAAAATCAGCGCAGGCTACAAGGACAATGTCATCGGATTCGGCTGGAGCAACGGCGTGTACCTGAAGCTGCAGCAGTTGTTGAACGAAACGCCCTCCGTGCATTGAAGGAGGGCGGCGCCATGCCACCAGCCTGACGTCGTCGAGATGTCTGACGTGGCTTCAGTTCGTCGAGTGTGACTTGGTTTATGGTCTGCCCATGGCACTTCGTCGGCCGAGCTATATGATGGGGCGACTTAAGCACTAGACTTGTATCAAGCTTTCTTGCAGTCACTTAATCTCGGTGGCGATCGCGTTGACACAAGACACTCCTCAGAGCAGTGATTATCTGAAGGCTCTTTCGTCGGGGCTTAAACACCAATGATCGCCCTGTTCTTTAAATGTCTGCTCGGCGCACTTGCGGTTCTCGTAATCGCGTTGCTGTCCAAGTCGAAGAGTTTCTACATTGCCGGCATGGTTCCGCTGTTTCCGACGTTTGCGCTATTGGCGCATTACATCGTTGGGTCGGAGCGGTCGATGGTGGCGCTAAAGACAACGGCGCTATTCGGGTTGTGGTCGTTGATTCCATATGCCGTCTATCTGTTCGCCGTCTATTTGTTATGCACACGGGTCGGGCTGGTCGCGACGCTCGGTTTTGCCACGCTGGCCTGGACGGTGAGCGCAGGCATGCTTTTAATCGCGTGGTCGCGACTGCATCTCGAAGCCGGTTGAAGGCAAGGTTCATCGAGTCTCCTTTACGCGCAGTGCTGCGGCGTAGACAAAGCCTCTCGCCTGTATAAGGCGCCGTATACGTTTATCCAGTACGCCTGACCTGCGTACGATTGAAGCCCCGATGGTGCCCGGGCTCCCCTATTTGGCCCCGCGGGCTAAAACCTCGCGACGCGCACCAATCGACATCGGAGCTTGCAGATTCCGCCGCATAGTCATGTCTGGCTGTTTAACTGTGTTTGTCCCCCCTTCGAATTCACGAATGGGGTTATGGAAAGGAGTGGAACCATGATCACGTTGGGTGTGGAAGAGGAAATCCAGATAATCGACGACCAGGGACAACTGGTCGCACATGATTTTTCGTTGGATTTTGCGGAGGCGAATATTCCCGAGGGCTTGATGGATAAGGAAATCCATCGATGTGTTATCGAAACCAAGACGCGCATTTGCCGAACCGTGCCGGAGCTGCTTTCCGCGGTTCGTCTGCTGCGCGGGCAGGCACGGCGCAGGGCCGCATCGCAGGGGCAGCGCATTCTGATCGCCGGTATTCATCCTACGTCGGCGTGGCAACAGCAGCCGCTACACGAAGGGACGGACTTCCCGCACTACGCGCGGCTGATCGACGAGTACCGCGATGTGTCTCGCAGCGCGCTGAGCTTTGGCATGCACCTACACCTGGGTTTTGCTATTGGTGCACCGCGCATGGCCATCATGAATCGGTTGCGGCATGTACTTCCAGAGGTACTTGCGTTGTCGGCCAGTTCGCCATTTTTTGAAGGCCGCGATACCGGCCTGCATTCGTGGCGGCACAGCCTGCTGGATCGCTATCCGCGGATGGGTACGCCGGATGTGTGGGAAAGCGAACAGGATTATCAGACGCATGTGGACCGGCTGCGCAAGGTCGGCTGCCTCGCTGAAGATCAGGGGCTGTGGCAGGACATCCGCTTGCATCATCGCTATGGCACGCTCGAAGTGCGCGTCATGGATACACATCCAGACCTGGCACGTATTGGCCTGATTGTGACCTTGTTGAAATGGGAGGCCGAAACGCTGCTGCTGGAGTTGCAGGCCGACAGACAGGGTCCGGTGTGGTCACGTGCATGCATCGAAGAAAACAAGTGGCGCGCGCGTCGCCACGGCTTGCACACGGAGTGGATTGACTGGAGCCGTGACAGTGTTTCCAGCACACCAGAGCACTTCGAGCGTTGGTGGTCACGCATCGCTCCGCGTGCCAAAGATGCCACCGAGCGCACGTACTGGGAACGACAACTTGCCGATGCGTTGATCCAGGGCACCTTTGCCGATGTGCTGCGTCAGCAGGCCCATCGGCAGGCTGACTGGCATGCCACCTTGGAATGGATGGCTGCTCTGGTTGGCGACGACATCGTCGTTCCACAGCGCGTGGAGGTGTGTTGATGAGCGTTTCTCCACAGGTTCGGCTTGAATTCATCGGCGCCGAACGCTTTGCACGCGCGCTATCGGATACATGCGCGCCACATCTCCCGCAAAGCCTGTTATCCGACCACTATGCGGTCGGCAATGCGGCGTTGCGTAACGCGTTGGATATCAAGATCCAGCATCTGGTCAACGCCTTGAAACCGCACCTGCACCCTGATCGTGTTGCATGGCCGGGCGCGCGGGCGGATGTGCTGGCGCTGGATATGGCGTTCACGGAACATCCCTCTCAGCCATTCGATCTGGCGTGGGTGGAAATCCAGGCCTTTACTTCGATGCTGCCCACTTTCCACACCATGCATCTGGCGCAGCGTCGGGTTCATGGTTTGGACGTCCATCTGCTTCCGCACGATCCATTGCCACGCGATACCTCGTGGATTGATCATTCGCGGCAATGGCTCGCCCCACACGCCAACACCGTATTGATCGAAGATCACCCACGCGATGGTCTCAGCTGGCCGGATCTCGACGGCGCACGCCACTGGTGGAATGTGGAAGTGCACGATTGGCGCGACGTTGTCGTCGACGATGGCTATCTATGCAGTCCCGATCACTCAAAGCGTTATACGCATGTGTGGAACCGGCTGATCTTTTCCGATCTCTCTGCCGCCGACCGCGTGCTGGCCGAAGCGAAAATGCGCGCCGCCCACAAGCTCAACTGGCACAGCCATCCGGCCTGGTACGACGGCGTGCACAAAGGAAGCCTCGCCGATCTGTCGCTGGCCGCGCACGAAGCCTGCCACTGGGTGGAAGACGATGCGCTGCGCGCTACACAGTGGAACGAGCCCGAAAGGTGGGTGGCCAAATCCGTCAGCGGCCATTCCGGCAATGGCCTGCTGCTGAATCCCACCAGCGCCGAACTGCAGGCGTTGCCGATGCCACGTCAGTGGATCGTACAGAACAAATTCCGCCAGGTACCCATCGGCAAACATCCGCTGACCCTGCAGCCGCTGTTCGGCGAAGTCCGCTGCCTGCTTGCCCTGCAAGATGGCAAGGCGCCCTGGGTGATGGCCTGGATTTTCCGCTGCTCTACCAATGGTATCGCTACCATGAGTGGCCGACAGACTTTGCCGGGCGAGGGCATGACGCTGTTGTACTTTGATACGGGTAGGAAGTAGGGCAGGGCATGGCTGTAAGCCCGCGAACTACCGAGATCGTTGGACGCTCTACCAAGCATGATTACAGCCTTCTGGACATGTTCGTTTCAATTCGATGCGAACAGTCTGTAAGCGACACCCATGAATCTCTGCGTTGCCGCAGGGCATCGTCCCTACGGCCAGGTCAACTCAGTGCGGTGCCTGCCAGGAACATTTCAACAGCGCGTTTGGCGATTCGCCGAATTGCCGGAAGTGCTATCGGAGGTGGTTCGCGCTGATACATCCGCTTGTTCACCTCGGCAGTGATCAGCGACATGAGCTGGAGTGCGTTCACGCGTGGGTCGCTGCGGCGTAGCAGGCCATGATTCATCGATGCACCCAGCAACTTGGCGAGCGCCGTCATGCACTCGCTTGGGCCCGCATCGTGAAACAGTTCCCCAACTTCGGATCGGCCTGCCTCGGCGACGACCATCCGGTTGATGGCGACTGCCTTGGCGTCATTCGTCAGTACATGGAGGATTCCCTGGGCAAAGCGCAACAGCACGGACTTGAGTTCCGTTTTGTCATTGGCGGTTGC
>Ga0302304_10000979_pt1 | contig 15349 bp, 16 predicted proteins | sample III_Palsa_E2_2_FD_198769 | JGI IMG/M metagenome (GOLD analysis project Ga0302304, IMG submission 198769) | Peat permafrost microbial communities from Stordalen Mire near Abisko, Sweden - III_Palsa_E2_2 | ecosystem: Environmental > Terrestrial > Soil > Palsa > Peat permafrost | place: Sweden...
CAATTCTCCAGTATACAGGCTTTGTGGCTTCTTTGTGAGATCTTGGTGTACTTAGTGTTTGAAACTAAAATATAGCCCGTATAAATCAATAATTAACTTAATTTTAATTTAGAGAAATTTTATTAACTATTGATGTGTTTCATAGTGTTTCACCTGTTCCATGGAACACCCTTAGCCGATGATCCGGCTGATAAACCCGATCGCATCCGCCGAATGTAATGCCGCCGTTGATTCCATCGTATCCCTGGCGGTTGCCGATGCGCGTATGAGCATTTGCTTTTCATAAGCGGCTATGGCAGTTTGTACATCGGGCATAGCGGGGCCGGTAAGGCATTCGGCCAGTTCCAGCGCGTCGAGCATGGCCATATTTACGCCTTCGCCCGCATAAGGCGGCATCAGGTGGGCCGCGTCGCCGAGCATGGTAAGGTTAGGCAGCGATTGCCAGGTTTGGTTGAGCGGCATGCAATATTGCGGCCTCGCCATAAACGCCGAACTCGCATTCTCGAATAATTCGTCCCAAATACTATCCCAACCGGCATATTCCTGTTTGAACCAGGCGAGTGCCTGCGCTTTTTGGGAAAAATCTATCCCGCAATCGCGGGCCCAGTTCTCAGGCACTTTAAAGCCGGGGTAAAATACCAGGCTGCCATCGCCTTTGGAGCTAACTATTAAACTTTTATCATCACCGAAAGCAAAAATCTTTCCGCCATTAAGCAGTTGGTGCATCCTCGGGATCGTGTTTTCCGAATCATATACCGCGCCTTCAATTGCCGTAATACCCGCGTAAAAAGGCGTAATGGGAGTTATATATGGCCGTATTTTCGAGTTCGCTCCATCGGCGCCTATCACTATATCGGCTATAACTGTGGTGCCGTTTTTAAATTCCAATTGCCAGCCCTCGCCATGCGGCAAAAGCGCGGAGAACTGGCTGTCCCATACTACCGTGCCCGGCATCAGCGCATCCAGCAGGATCATTTGCAGCGGCCCACGATCAATTTCAGGGCGCGCTATTTCCTCCTCTGTTTTTGGCGCGTCTTCCAGCACTATGTGGCCGGTTTTATCCATAATGCGCAGCTTATCCGCGCCGGGCCGGTAATTGGCCCGGAAAGCGCCCATCAGCCCGGCCACATCCAAAGCACGCAAGCCTGATTCCTCATGCAGATCAAGCGTAGCGCCTTTTGGCCGGGCATCTTTATGTTTATCGCGCTCATATACCTTTACATCCGCGCCGCGCATCTGCAATATCCGTGCAAGCGTTAATCCACCCGGGCCGCCGCCCACAATAGCTATTTTTTTATCTTTAATTATATTCATTGTCTTTTATTTAGTTGTTCACTAATCAGTAATCCTCATCCCCTTTATCACCACCTCGCAGCAGGCCATGATGCTTTCTTCCGTTATGATCTGCACCGGGCGCTCCATATAATCGAAGTACTCGCTCATCAAATGCAGTATCGGCGAAAACAGCAGGGCCCGGTGTACCTCGTGCGGAAAGTCAGGGATCACACCCGCCGCTACCTGCAATTGCAAAAAGCGAAGTATCGGCGCGAAAAATTCACCTTCCTTAATGTTTTTAGCCTGGAATGCCTTATTTAACTGGGGCGAGGATTCGCCATGCCGGATGAGCGCGAAGGCGTGTTTATTTTTGGCCAGGTAATGGAAACCGTTTAGCCACAGCCTTTTTACACCTTGGTCAAAATCCATAGCCGGATCAAAATTTGCCAGCACCGCCTTTTCATAAGCGCCCAGTACTTCCTCCACGTAGAGTTTTACCAGCAGATCTTCCTTGTTTTCATATTTAATATAAATGGTGCGCGGCGATATGTTGGCGGCTTTCGCCAGTTTTTGCATGCTTAGGTTTTCCAGGCCTTCCTCGGCAATTATTTGTAGCGCGATACTGCGGATGGCTTGCTCTTTTTCTAAATTTTTCGGCCTCATTTATCTGATGATGTTAAATAGAATACAATTATAAGTAAATGTTTATTTACTTACGAATTTAAAATAAAAAAAGCCCTCAATTATGTGTAAGAGCTTTTATTTGGTGAAGAAATATGTTTTTTTCAACTATTTACCGGCCAGGCACCGCTTTGCATCAGCAAATGAAACCAGTCTTCCAGGTGCCAGGTATGGGTAAGTTTTCCATTTTTAAGGTAGTGGAACTCGTGCAGGGCTATCGCTACCTTTCTGCCCGATGGTGGAATGCCCAAAAACTCGTTTTGATGCGTGAAAGCGATCTCCGCCCTAACCCCGGCCCGTTCGTGTGTGCCGAATATCTCCTGAATATTGATCTCCACATCCGGGAATTTCACCACGAAGTAAGTGATAATGTCCTTTAATCCCCTTGGGCCCTCCGCTTGCCCCGGCGCTAAGGGAATATCCTGCCAATCCGGTGTGCAAACCTCATCAAGCAATTCGGGTTGTTTCAATTTCCAGGCGCTATAAAATATTTCGATAGCCTTGCGCTCCGCTATAGTAAGCGCTTCAGCCATTTCCGGTGTTTCCTTTGATGTGTTCATTTTTCTTGAATTTATGCAAGCAAAGGTCAGCAACCAGGCGCGCCTTACTGTGGTGAGGATCTAAGTTTTTATGGTGAGGATCTAAGATTTAACGGGTTGAACCAGCCACATCACAAAAATGCCCTTAACTAAACAGTTAAAAGCATTTTAATCACATTTTTGAAATTACAACGTGTTACGCCAGTTTACCGTCATCCACGGCGATGATCTGCCCGGTTAAAAATGGTGCCCTGTCCGCAAATTGATCAAAACTAATACCGTTCCTGATTGCTAAATCTAACTCTTGCATAGCAGTTAAAACAGGTGCTTGCCTTACATATTGTTTAAATCCAACTGATGTAAAAGAAATCTCCCCACCTGTGGTTTCAATTATCCAATCATGCTCTAAGTCTTTATTTATATACTCTGCGTTTTTAGGCCTTTGCGAATTTTCTTTTGAGATATTGTCGATGATTACCTGTGTATTATCCGACTCCAATACTATATTATAAACATTCTCAAAAACTAAAGTACAGGGTGATATCCAGAATTTGAAGTTCTTTTTATTCTTCATGAGCACCCATTTGAATATATAATCAATATCAAGCAGCAACTGATTGTCTTTATTAAATGACAGCGCATGAACAGGACAATCATGCCAGTTCATTTGTTCGAAGTCAGCCTCAGTCCAAAGCGCTTTTTCAAGTGTAAATTCCTCTTTCATAAATTTATTTAGCATTCCCGGCTTTTACCTTTTCAATAATCGCTGGTGAACTATCTTCATCACCATATCCCGGTAATTGCGGCTCATTGGCAACGACCGGCTTCCGATCTTGATCTCGTTGCCCTCTATCGCTTCAATTTTCGAGCGGTTTACCAGGTACGACTGATGGATCTTAATAAAATCATCTGCCGGGAGCTGGCTTTCCAGGCTTTTCATAGTAAGATAGGCAATTATCTTTTTATTTTCGGTGTATATGCTCACATAGTTCCCTACGCTCTCGGCATATAGTATGTCATTCAGCTCTATTTTTTCTATTCGTTTATCGCTTTTTATAAAAATATAGGAGGGCTGTATGGCACCAGCTGTCCGGGTTTTCATCTGGTAAAAGTCCTTCGCCTTTTGCACCGCTTTCAAAAACCGGCTCAATGCAAATGGTTTCAACAGGTAATCTATTATATCCAGTTCGTATCCTTCCAAGGCATATTGGGGAAAAGCAGTAGTAAGTATCACCATCGATTCTATATTCATTTTCTGCAAAAACTGCAGGCCCGAGATCTTTGGCATTTCAATATCCAGGAAGATAATATCAGCGGTGTTATTTTTCAGAAAAGCTTCCGCTTTCATGGCATTCTCAAATTTACCCAGCAGTTCCATAAAGGGCACCTGTTCCACAAACTCATGCAGTATTTTACGTGCAACGGGTTCATCATCCACAATTATACAGCTAAGTTTTTTCATAGTGTAATGGTTAAATGCACCTGGTAAATATTCAGTTCCTTTTTTATGTCGAGTTGGTAACGGTCCTTATACAACAGTTCCAGCCGCCTCACCGCGTTATTCAGGCCGATTCCACCCGCAACGGATTCCGCCTCGTCATAGGAGTTATCACAGGTAAAATCTATCCGTCCGGCTTCTTCGGTCAACCCGATTATGATACTGTTAACAGCATTATCATCCCTTGATGCATATTTAAAAGCATTCTCCACAAAAGCCATAAAAATAAGCGGCGCTATTTTAGCGGCGCCGTTCTGATAGTTCACCTTTAAAGTAACCTGCACATTATCATTGCTGCGGGCTTTTTGCAGGGCTACGTAGTTTTGCAGGTATTTTACTTCCTTTTCCAGCGCTATCATATCCACATCCGCTTCATATAAATTATACCGCAGCAAATCAGAAAACTGCACCATCATGTCGCGTGCCTGGCGGTTGCTCATGTCGATATAGCCGTAAACCGTATTAAGGCCGTTGAACAGGAAGTGCGGATTGATTTGCGAGCGCAGATATTTCAGTTCGGTTTGCAATTGGTTTATCTGGCTGTTTTTAACCTGTTCCTGCTGTTCCGACCATTTTTGGGTGATGTAAAGCATCGACGCGATAACGGTACAGCAAAGGCCATAAACAAAATTATCCCAAAAACCGGCCCTTACTGCAATAACCGGATCGTGGAAAATAATAAGGTGAATAAACCTATTGAAGTGGCTGATCAGAATAGTATATAACCAGATCAACCCGATGAGCGCGGCGGCGTACCAGCCGAATAGTTTCTTTTCCAGCAGATAGGGTATTAAGAGCGCGTTGTTGGCCCATATCATCAAGGCAAATATGCAAAAGTGTATGATGACCGTAAGCAGGTATGAAAAGCAGGACTTCACCGTATCGCCCGAATAAACCGGCATTTCGATGATGAGGGCACCGATATACGCGATGAAAAAGAGTAAATAAGCGGTATATTTTTTTAAGAACATGGCCCTGTTTGCTGATTTTATAGTATAAATATATTCCATTGGTTTGATAACCGGAAATGTACGTTTCATGTCCACGCCGCTTATCACGTAAAATGGTACAGTTATCATTTAAATGCTGCATCCTGTCACATAAATTTACTTGCAGCAATACGGCCTGTTTATTATTTTTGATTGTATCGGCTCTGAATTTAAGGGAATAATTAAAAACATCTTTATGTCAGCTTCATCCAACATCCGCCTTGCGGTACCTTTTTTTATGGTGCGCGATATAGAAACCTCGCTGGGTTTTTATGTAGACAAGCTTGGTTTTGCGCTCAGCAGGCAATGGACGCCCCGGGGTAAGATTGAATGGTGCTGGCTACAGCGCGAAGATGTTTCGATAATGCTGCAGGAAGAGCGGGACAGGGGGAAGTTCGATGCTGAGGGCCCCAAAGGCAGGGGCTTATCGATCTGTTTTCAATGTGCCGACGCGCTTGCCCTGTACCATGAATTTACTGCAAAGGGCGTTGCAATTAAGGAGCCGTTTGTAGGTAACAATATGTGGGTTGTAGCTTTTGCCGATCCCGACGGTTACCACCTTGATTTTGAAAGCTCTACCGATGTTCCTGAAGAAACGAATTATTCGGAGTGGTTTAAATAGCCGCTACTGATTTCACGGAAAATCAACCACTTACGTAGCATATCCGCGCGGCTGTCATATATATTTTTTTGTCGGCCATATCTCCTTTACTTTTATGAAAAGATGATCTGCTTGTTATCTTTTTTGTAACAAAGCCCCTGTAGATCATCTAATTATAGTTAAAGCCAGTCAAATGAAAAAAGTTATACAATTTGGAGAAACAGTACAAGGATACGACATCCCTGTTTTAAATGAAAGAGAGATAAGGGCAGCCGCCGGGATCTTATTCCTGGTTATATATACCTCTTTTATGCTCATTATGTTCGATAATGATTTTTTGCTGGCAAAGTATGCCATAACCATATTCCTTACCGATTTTATTATCCGGGTTTTTGTTAGCCCCAGGTTTTCGCCATCGCTTATCCTTGGGCGTTTGATAGTGCGGAACCAGGTACCTGAATATGTGGGCGCCAAACAAAAAAAGTTTGCCTGGATAATTGGCGTGGCCTTATCCGCTACGATGTTCATTTTCCTGGTGATCGTAAACGCTTACAGCCCAATAACGGGCATAGTATGTTTAATGTGCCTTATATTCCTGTTTTTTGAATCGGTGTTCGGGATTTGTTTGGCCTGTAGAGTTTACCGCATGGTTTACCAGCAAAAAGCGCAATACTGCCCCGGCGAGGTTTGCGATGTAAAGGCAAAACAGGATATTCAAAAAACATCCAGGGTACAATTGCTGGTTATTCTGGCATTTATCATATACATTATTCTGGCCGCCGTGTTCTTTAATGGACTCATGAGCAAGCATCCTTATGATCTGTTTGGGATCAGTGGGCCACGAACTAAATAAAAGGCATCTGATTATTCATCCATAAACTGTAACCATGTTGGTAAGTTCAAAAAGCGCGCTGGAATTTTTTTTCGATGCATTCCGAAAGAACATCATTGGCTGTGGACAAACCTTTGATTCTCCTTTCGGGAAAAAGGAAATAGTTTATGCCGACTGGACGGCAAGCGGAAGGGCTTACCTGCCTATTGAAGAATGTATTAAAAACGAGATACTGCCCTTTGTGGCTAATACCCATACCGGTGCTAACATAACCGGCACGCTAATGTCTGGCGCTTACGAAAAGGCTAAGGTGATTGTTAAGCAGCACGTTAACGCGAATAGCGAGGATGCTTTGGTTTTTTGCGGCAGCGGGATGACCGGCGCCGTAAATAAACTGCAGCGCATTTTAGGGCTAAGGCTGCCGGAACGGCTACCGGATTATATGCAAAACAAAAGCCTGCAATTGGATGAGGCATTAAGTCCGGTTGTTTTTATAACCCACATGGAACACCATAGCAACCAGGTAACCTGGCTGGAAACGATTGCCACCGTTGAGATTATTAATGCTGATGAGAACGGGAATGTCGACATGGAACACTTCAGGGCCTTGTTAGCTCAGTTTAAACACCGGAAAAATAAGATAGCCGCCATAACAGCCTGCTCCAACGTAACCGGCATCCAAACGCCCTATCATGAAATCGCTAAGATCATCCATGGGCATGGCGGTTTGTGTTTTGTTGATTTTGCCGGTTCGGCTCCTTATATCAATATCGATATGCACCCCGAAGAAAAAGGATCGGAATTAGATGCCGTTTATTTTTCGCCGCATAAGTTTTTAGGCGGCCCGGGCACGCCGGGTGTTTTGATATTCAATCAGAAAATTTATAAGAATACGATCCCGGATCAGCCCGGAGGTGGAACGGTAATTTACAGCAACCCCTGGAAGGTGCATGAATATGTTAGCCATATAGAGCAGCGGGAAGACGGAGGCACTCCACCATTTTTGCAGGGGATAAAAGCGGCCATGTGCATCCGTTTAAAGGAAGAGATGGGTGTTGAAAATATATTGCGGCGGGAAGAAGAATTGATGGAGCTGATCTTCGACAGGTTTGCAAAAATGGAGCATGTGGAGGTATTGGCAGGGGATATTAAAAAAAGGTTGGGCGTTGTTTCGTTTACAGTACATGGGGCGCATTATAACCTGGTAGTTAAATTACTGAACGACAAGTTTGGCATACAAACCAGGGGAGGCTGCTCCTGCGCGGGTACTTACGGGCATATACTGCTGCAGGTTGATAAAACGCGGTCGTACCGGATATTGGATGCTATCCGCTCGGGCGATCTGATGAGCAAACCGGGGTGGGTGAGGCTATCTGTACATCCAACCATGACCAATGCCGAAATTGATTTTATAATGGATGCCATCGAATCGACATCGTTTCATTTTAAGGAATGGATGGAAGACTATGTTTATGATCCTGGATCTAATGAATACACTTTCAAAGGGATGGTAACGGATTGCCAGCGTAAGATCAACGATTGGTTTAATGTGGCAGCATGGCAAAATTTGGGAAGCGGTAAAATAGGCGTTAAGCCCGGAAGGCTCCCGGTGTAAAGGATGTTTGCTTCTTGAAAAAGTTCGAAAAATGTGCCAGGTCATCAAAGCCCAGCGTGTACGATACCTCGGCGATATTCCAGTTGGTTTGTTTAAGTAATATCTTGGCTTCCTGTATCACCCGGTTAGTGATGAGCTGCGTTGTGGTGTTGCCCGTAACTTCTTTCAATACTTTGTTAAGATGATTTACATGCACGGCCAGGCGGTCGGCATAATCCTTAGCGGTTCGCAGGTTAAGCCTTTGATGTAGCGATTCCAGCGGGAACTGTCGTTCCAGCAACTCGATAAACAAAGACGATATCCGTTCCGAAGCATTTTGAGCAGTGCTTAAAGCCAGCACAGGCTGTAGTTTTTGCCCGTAATGTATAAGTTCCAGTACAAGGTTGCGCAACAGGTCATATTTATACTTGTAATCGGCCCCCAGTTCTTTATACATTTTTCGGAACAGGTATTCAATTTCTTTTACTTCTTCCACCCCAAGCTGAAATATGGGCAACTGGCCGGGCTGAAATATGGGCAGATCGTCCAAATTAATACCAGCTTTATTGGGCGCCAGGAAATCTGCCGTAAAAATGCAGAACATCCCGGTTTGATCACTATCAGCAGGCAGCCAATGATATGGTATCTTCGGTGTGGCGAAGAGTAAGGCATTTTCTTGAATATCAATCACCTTATCGGCATATTCGGCCCTGCTTTTGCCCCGCAGCCAGCTTATTTTGTAATAAGCGCGCCTGCTATAAGGCATAATGCGCGTGCCGGTTTTTTTATCGAACAGCTTTTCACTTTCAAACACGTTAAAATGGCCTATCTCGTGCGCTATCCCCGCAGGCAGCGGAGCGCCGTTCCTTTTATAAAAGTCGTCGAGCGAGGTATTGGTGATCATAGCGTTTGTAATATTCAAAGGTAGGCATTTAAGCGGGTGCAAACAAAAACGAGGCACAGGTAAATGAACTATGCCCGCGCCGCGTTCTGCAAACGGGTTGTTAAATTATAAAGCCATCCCGCCCGATACTTCTATACGCTGTCCGTTTACCCAGCGCGCGTCTTCTGTACATAAAAAGGCAACCACCGCGCCAACATCTTCTGCCACACCCGGCCTGCCCAGCGCGGTTACATTGCTAATGAACTGTTGTAGCTCTTCGCTGTTTCTCAAATGCCCTCCGCCAAAATCCGTCAGTATGGCTCCGGGGGCTATGGTGTTTGCCTTTATACCCCGTGTACCCAGTTCTTTGGCCAGGTAACGGGTAAATATTTCTATTGCGCCCTTCATAGCGGCATAAGCCGAAGAACCAAGCACCGAGATACGCGTAAGGCCGGACGATACATTAACTATACCACCGCCATCGTTCATAAGCGGCAGCATTTTTTGCGTTAAAAAATAAACGCCTTTAAAATGGATGTTCAGCATTTCATCAAACAGGTCTTCGGTTACATCGGCAATGGGAGCATATCCGCCAACGCCCGCGTTATTAACCAGATAATCGAAATGGGTAGCACCAAATGTTTGCTGCAAACTGGTTTGCAGTTGTGTGGTAAAGGAACCAAAGCTTTTTATATCGCCGGTATTAAGCTGGAGTGTAGCGGCTTTTTGGCCGGCCTGCTGTATCTGCGCCACTACGCCCTGTGCATCCTGCAACTGGCTATTGTAGGTGAGGATCACATCTATTCCTCTTTCGGCAAGGCGTAAGGCCATGTCTTTACCCAGGCCCCGGCTGCCGCCGGTTACCAGGGCTATCTTATTTTTGTTTTCCATTTTATAGTTAATTTATAGTGCAAAGGTGGCGTTAAAAACCAATTGCCTGTTTGAATAAATCAATCGGTTATTTGCAAAATTCAAATAATGCTAAATTGAATTGATCTTTTTTACAGGATGAACAACTAACCGGGTAATAGAGTTTCAGAAGGCCTTATTTATAAATAGCCTGGATTTTTAGCGGCAGTAATAAAACGCAGTTTGTAAAAAGACGGGGGTTTTATATTTTAATTAACAGAGATTTAATTTACATGTACACACATATTAACAAATATGATATATTTGCTTTATACCATTACTATACCGTACAGTTAGTTAATCATTATAATTTTAACTTATGATAGCTATTATCGATAATACCATCAAACTACCAGTTCAAAGCATAAACATGGCCCAAGGAGCTTTCGCCGGCATGCACTTGATGGAAAGTACTAAAACCATTGGCCAACTGGCAAATATGTTTGCAGATGAAGAAGCCAGGCAGCAGATGGATCAAACACAGCAAGTATATCGTGTGCAGGCACATTTGCCCGTAGCTGAAGGTACAACCGGCGGCCTTTTTTTTGGTACCACCTGGATACAACCGGGGACGGTTGGCAACGAATATTTTATGACACACGGGCATTTTCATCAAATGGCTGATAGGGCGGAGTATTATTGGGGATTAAAAGGCACCGGCGTTTTGATACTGATGGATGAGCAAAGAAATGGCCGTGCCGAATATATGTATCCGGGCAGCCTGCATTATATACCTGCTTATACTGCGCATCGTGTTGCTAATATTGGCGATGATGTACTCTCATTCGGCGCTTGCTGGCCATCAGACGCGGGTCATGACTATGAAGAGATCAAGGATCATGGTTTCTCCAAACGCCTTATTAAGCGTGAGGGCGTGCCAACGCTGGAGAATTTAAAATAATATAGCATGAATTTTGAACCCGGTTTAAGTATTAGTCCATTAACTCATCCCTTGGGTTTTAGCTATGGCGATGATTGCTTTGGACCCGTTGTGGAGGAAAGGAAACTGGCTGACATACGAAAAAGCCTGCTTAACCCCAATTGCACCGGCCCAGAAATAATATATGCCATTGCGATGGATGTGGGTAAGAAAAAAGACAGATCCCTCCTGCAGCAAATAATGCTGCTTTATGGGGTGGTTACTTATGCTGCCGGTAAGTTGGGCGATGAGCCGGTTCGCAGCCAGGGGCATATCCACAAAAAATCGACGCATAGCGGCTGGTCGCCGCCCGAGGTTTATGAAATATGGAGTGGTAAAGCTATTATTTACCTGCAGGAATATGCCCTGGATGCCCCCGGCCGCTGCTTTGCCGTATATGCCGGCCCCGGCGATGTGGTGGTAGTGCCGCCCGAATGGGCACACGCTACCATAAGCGCTGATCCAAATTCACCATTGACCTTTGGTGCCTGGTGCGACCGTGAATATGGATTTTTATATGACGATGTGCGGGCGCATAATGGGCTGGCCTGGTACCCGATAATAGATGAACATGATCAAATTACATGGAAAGCGAATCCAAGTTACCAGGCATCAAAACTTGTTATTAAACAGCCATCAAATTACGCATCATCATTACAAATAGAAAGCTCCAAACCGCTATATCAGCAATTTGAGGAAGACCCGGAAAGGTTCAGATTTGTGTCGGCGCCGGGTTTGAAGGAAACAGTTTGGAGAAATTTTATCCCGTAGGGCGAACGAACTATATGTATATAAACCGCTAAGACTTTCATGAAATGAAAAATAAATCGCTTTTAGCTTTAACCGTACTTTTGTTAGGGCCCATTTTGGGTTACGGCCAGGCTGCAACGTATAAATTAAGCCCCGATCCGGCTTTTAGTCATTATAATTTATTCAGCCCGGTTGCCATTACGCCAAAAGGCTGGCTGCACCAGTTTTTGGAATATCAGAAATCCGGGTTAACCGGCCATATAGAAGATGCGGGTTATCCCTTTAACACCGGCATGTGGACCGCTATTGTGAACGATAAACAGGAGGACCGTTTTTGGTGGCCCTATGAGCAAAGCGGTTATTTTGTTGATGGCTGTATTAAAGCAGGTTATTTGCTGCGCGATACCTTCCTGATCAATAAGGCCAAGCTACAGGTTAATTTTGTATTGCATAAAAAGAATGCCAACGGCCGTCTCGGCCCGCAGGATCTGAAGGGCCGTTGGAACAAATGGCCCTATACCGGTTTTTTAAGGTCGTTTATGACGGAGTATATCGTTAACCACAACCCGGCCATAATTGATGCGATGATGCGGCACTATTCCAGCTACAAAGGCGAGGACTTTGCCGACGAGCTTGACCTTTGCAATGCCGAAGAAATGTGCTGGTTATATGGCATTACCGGTGATGCCGGTATGCTGCACCGGGCCGAGGTAGCTTATGCCACCTTTAAATCGGACCATAAATACCGCGACAGGGATGGCAGGGACATTGATTTCGCATCGGATATGATACCCAATTATCACGGTGTTGTTTATATTGAGATAGTAAAGATACCGGCCATATTGTATAGTTATACCGGGAAAAAAGAATACCTGGACGAAGCCCTGCATGGTATATCGCAAATGGAAAAGTATGATATGCTGGTATCGGGCATTCCCAGCTCCAATGAACAGTTGAACGGCATATCCGAGCTTGCCGGGCATGAAACCTGCAACCTATCAACCATCCCTTATACTTATGGCTATATGCTGCAAATTACAGGCGACGCCATTTGGGCGGATAAGATAGAAAAAGCGGTATTTAACGGCGGCATTGGCGCTATAACTAAAGACTTCAAAGCCGAGCAATATTTTTCGGCACCCAACCAGTTCATCGCAACCATGACATCGAACCACCTGGGCTATAACGATGCCAGGATGGCTTTTTTACCCGGGCATGATACCGAGTGCTGCACCGGCAATGTTAACCGTTTTATGCCTTATTATATTGAGCAAATGTGGCTGGCTACCAAAAATAACGGCATAGCCGCCGCGCTGTTTGGCCCAAGTGAGATTGATGCCGCATTAGGTGCCTCAAAACAAGCGGTGCATATTAATGAAAGTACTAAATATCCATTTGAAGAAAAGATCGATTTTAAAATAGGCACTAAAAAGCCGGTTAAGTTTCCCTTGCAGTTAAGAATACCCGCCTGGTGCAAAAACCCCTCGGTAATAATAAATGGTAAAAAACTGAACGCGGTGCTAAAACCGGGTCGATTTTTTACCATCAACCGCGTATTTGCCAATGGGGATGATATTATATTAAATGTACCCATGAGCGTGAAGATAACTACCTGGCCTAATGATGGCATTGCTGTTGAACGCGGCCCTATAGTGTACAGTTACCCCATCCCGGCGGTAGCGGATACGGTTGCCAATTATAAAAAATCGACCGCTGCATTCCCCGGAACCGAATACAAACCCACCGGGGGCTGGAACTATTCCTTGCTTATTAACAAAGCCAGTGATGTGCAGGTGATCAAAAATTTGGGCAGCGGCTATCCCTGGGATGTAACAACTGCGCCGGTGATATTAAAAGTGCCTGCCGAAAAGCTTCTGAACTGGAGACTGCATGCTACAAAAGATTCAAAAGGCGAGCCCACCTGGCAAACCTCCGCCTTCCCGGTTAACCGCGACAGTACCGGCAAAAAGGAATATATTGAACTGGTGCCCTACGGCAGCACGTTGCTTAGGGTAACGGTTTTTCCGAAAACATAGCTTATAATCCTCCTACACATGCAAGGCTGAATTTATTTTTTGTACAAATTTTGCGCAAAAAAACTTACCCGGCATAAAAATGAGGCTGTCTCAAAAGTCCGAGAACAGCCTCTTTTTCTTTAATTTATTCGGGTAGGTGGCGGAGAGCGTTTTCATATAGACGATTATCAGGGCGTCGATTTTACTTTTGAGACAGCCCTGAGGCCGGGTGAAGTTCGAACCAAATTAGCAATATGCCTTGATCCCAACTGAAAGCTAAATATGGCGGGCACAAGCGCTCAAAACTTCTGAAACGCAATAACCTGGTTGTGGATAGGTTTAACAGTTCTTAAATAAGCATAAATTGCTGCAAGATCATTGGCCTTCATTCCAGCATACATATACCACGGCATTGGTATTTGTGGGTCGCCGGGGCTAAGTTTAGCCGCTTGCTTTTCTTTACCTTCAAAACTCTTAAATCGTTGGATGAATATATCTTTACTCCATGATCCAATACCAGTTAGCTTATCCGGTGTGATATTTGCAGAATGTACAATACCTCCCTGCTGTTTAAATTCCATTCCACCGCCAAACTCTGTCCCGGGGATTATATCTCCGTGAGATCTTTTACTATGGCAATCCATACAAGCCGCTGCGTTAACAAGGTAAGCGCCATATTTGATGGTATCATTTTCCGATGGCAGCTTACCCAAATTTGCCTTATGCGGCATGGTATTAATGATAAAATTGACCGGAAAGTCAATTTCTGACGGCGGTATGTCTTTTTTAATTGCAGGAATTGAACGCAAATAAGCAATAATGCTATACACGTCCTCTTTATCCATTTGCCCTATATGATCCCAGGGCATTAGTGGAAAGATGGCTTTGCCAAATTTGTTTTCCCCGGTAGTTAGCGCCCTGAATATTTCGCCATCTGTCCAACTAACTAATTTATAAGGGGTGATGTTTGATGCGTAAAACTTGCCGGGAAGGCCCATCTGCTGATCAAACTTTTCACCTCCAGCCCCCAAACCCCCAACCACCGGGCCTGCGTACAAACGCTCGTCCTTAGTGCTGTGGCAGTCCATACAAGCAGCAACGTGGTTGGTTAAATAATCGCCGCGTTTTATCCGTTCCGCTGTACGTTCTATTTTAATTTGAGGCGCTGCGCCTGTGTCTGGTAATGCTACCTTTACATAAGTGCCGGCGGCAGCCACTACTACCAACAATCCCAGCAGGATAAATCCAATTACTTTTACTGCTTTCATACTATGCTAATTTTGTGCTTATATATTTTAACGACATAAAAAATAGGGTAAAGACTACGGCGACAAAACCGACCAGTTGCAAGTGCCAACGGTAGCGACTTTGCATCTCCCCAGCCTTATTAATTTTCAGAAATAGTTGGGCTTTTCCTATCGTACTTATCGGATTTCACGATATCAACAATGAATTTAGCTACACTTTGCCTGCTAATATATAAACTTGGCTTAGGGAGGTTATTAAAACTCACCTTCAAAGTTTTTATCTTATCGGAATCATTCAAGGCAACAGGCCGTACAGCCGTATAGTTTAAGTTTGAATTTGCTAATAGTTTTTCCTCTTTTTCGTGTTCCGCGTATACAGGGCCCATGTTGGTATAGTCAATTAACCATCTGAGCCAAAAAGGTATATCTTTTTTACTGTCCCCAACACCCCACGCAGAGACTGTAATTAACCGTTTTATGCTTTGTTGATCCGCTTCGGTTATTGCATTTTTAATGCTTTCAGATATGAAATTTTTGGCGGTTATTAATTTAGACCAGGGAGCATCTGAGGCTCTCACGATACCCAAAGCACTTATTATCAGATCACAGCCCTGCAT
>Ga0302304_10000996_pt1 | contig 15221 bp, 16 predicted proteins | sample III_Palsa_E2_2_FD_198769 | JGI IMG/M metagenome (GOLD analysis project Ga0302304, IMG submission 198769) | Peat permafrost microbial communities from Stordalen Mire near Abisko, Sweden - III_Palsa_E2_2 | ecosystem: Environmental > Terrestrial > Soil > Palsa > Peat permafrost | place: Sweden...
GATAGCGAGAAATCTTCTACGCTATGCCATCACGAAATGCAGATCGGTCATGCAAATCCGCAAGTCGCTTGTAGAAGATTTCTCTCTCGTACCTTTTTCGAAATGGCATTGGTTTTTTGTGTACTTCTTTTGCCTTTGTTGGAGTTGTCTCAACAAACTGCGATCACATAACCTCCGCAATTTTATATGCCTTTCCGTTCAAATTAAATTCATTCCCGGTTTTTAATCCTTTTAGTTTTAAGCCGATAGGCGATGCCGCCGATACCGCGAAGTAGGCCTCGCCATTAACCACTAATGTGCCCGCGCTAATGGCTATATAAAATTTGCCGCTATCGGTAACAACCACGCTACCGTTCTCAGCCACAAGCTATGCCCTTTTGTGCCGATATGGGTTAAGGCTACCATTAATTTATTAGCCTCGTTCAGTTGGATGGTATTGCGGTCTTTTTCCTGCTGCATCATGGCGCGGCCTGTTTCGTATTTATCCCCCGCGCTGCTTTTGGTATCTTCGTTTTGTGCCTGCTCGGCATCTTTAAAGGCATGTTCGGCTTCGTTCATACGTTTTTGTACGTAGGCTATGCATTGGTTGTACAGTTGTAGTTTTATATTGAGCTCCATTATTTTAGCAAATATGATATTGAAAGCCTCTTTTGGGAGGCTTTTTGGTTGATGAATTTGCATTCTTGTTCCCCCTTCAGGGGGCGGAGGGGGTTAAAAATCCAACTCTAATAGCACCGGGCAATGATCCGAATGCCTGGCTTCGGGCAGAATAGCTACCCGTTTGATATTATCTTCCAGCTCCTTACTGGCCATGGTGTAATCAATGCGCCAGCCCAGGTTTTTGCCGCGGGCGCCGGCGCGGAAACTCCACCAGGTGTAGTTATGTGGCTCTTTGTTCAAATGGCGGAAGGTATCTATAAAGCCTGATTCGATGAAGTTTTCCATCCATTCGCGTTCTTCTGGTAAAAAACCGGAGGAGTTGGCGTTGGATTTTGGGTTGTGTATATCGATTGGGCGGTGGCAAATGTTGTAATCGCCGCAAATGACCAGTTTGGGATGCTCCACTTTGAGCAGGGTAAGGTATTTGCCAAATTCATCTAAAAAGCGGTATTTGAAGATCTGCCGTTCATCGCCGCTGGAGCCGGATGGGAAATAAACGCTCATAACTGATACCTCATCAAAATCAACACGAATGTTTCGGCCCTCGCGGTCGAAATCGGGAATGCCGCAACCGTATTCGATATGATTGGGCGTTTGTTTGGTGAAGATGGCAGTGCCGCTATAGCCTTTCTTTTCGGCAGGGAACCAGTAATGCCGGTAGCCTAATTGTTCTACCAAAAGCAGGTCGGCCACATCCTCTTTTGTGGCTTTAATTTCTTGCAGGCAAACTACATCGGCATCGGTTGCCTGCAGCCAGGCCAGCAAGTTTTTATTGATGGCGGAGCGAATGCCGTTAACGTTATAGGTGATTATTTTCATAATTTCGAAATTCGAAATAAGCCCGGCTAAAGGCCCAGGATCTTATCCAATTGTTTACATTCTTTTTTGGTTAGCACTTCAACCGTCATGGGTACATCAACCAGGGGGCGATCGTTGGTGTCTCTTTTTACGGCAGCAATTTGGTCGACCATATCGATGCCGGTTACTACTTCGCCGTAAACGGTGTACAGGCCGTCGAGATGGGGTACGCCGCCAACTGTTTTGTAGTAGTTGCGCTGCCATTCGGATATTTTGCGGCCGCTTCTTTTCTCCTGCTTGTCTATCTGCTCATCGGTAAGGCGTTCGCCTTCCACAATATAAAACTGGCAGCCGCTTGATGCCTTTTGCGGGTTATCATCACGCGCGGCTGCTATAACGCCACGTTTATGAAACAGGCTGTCCCTAAATTCCGCCGGGATGGTATAGCCTACATCGCCATTACCCAGTTCAATGCCGGGTTTGGCATTTTTTGAATCCGGATCGCCACCCTGGATCATAAAATTCTGGATAACGCGGTGAAATAAGGTGCCGTTATAAAAACCTTTTTTAGCCAGTTTAATGAAATTGTCGCGATGGTTTGGGGTTTCGTTGTATAAGCGGATAATGCACTGGCCGTAGCTGGTGCTGATGCGTACGTATTGGTTTTTTGGCGCTTTTGCAAAGGCGGTGGTGATGATTGCCAGTAGCAGGGTTAGGGTAAAGAGTTTTTTCATGTTGTATGATCTGTTTTTGAATGAACGCGCTCCGTTTACTCACCCCGACTACGCTTCGCTGGTCGAATCTCTCTTCGCCTGCGGCGGCAAAGAGGGCGGGAGCAGTTAAAAATACCAAATTACCGCAAAAAATAGGTGGTTTTACCTCTATTCCATCGACTCAAAGTAATCAATTATTAATGATTTCAGCACCATTTCCTGTTCCAGCAGGGTATAGTTGGGGATAACGCCTACCCGTTTCCAGTGCGGCCAGCCATCCTGGTCGAGGGCTTCCAACTCGTAAAAGCCCATCATGCTGAACAATTTGCAGTTGGCTATGTGCATCAGTTCTTCCTTTTGCCGCTTGCTAAATTTTCGCGGGCCCTGGCCAAGCTCCTGCACACCTATAAGGAACAGCATTACTTTAAGATCGGGCTTTTCGTTATCAAAATCCTCGGCTATCCGTTGCTGCAGCGCGCTCCATTTCAAATTAATCTCGGCAGGTTTCATATCGGTAAAGATACGGTTGTTGAGGCAAGAATCAAGAGGTTAGAGTCGGGAGATAAGAGTCAGGAGTCGAAAGTCAGGAGTCAAGAATGAGAAAAATGGTGAAGAAAAAAGTTTTTTTGGATGATCACGGAAAATTGGGCTTGCTCCGCCTTTTAAACATTTGTGTAACAATTTAATGGCGAACGTAAATACAAATGCAATTAAGTTGCAATTGGTTAATTTTTTTAACAATTTTTTCCTACTTTTGCCGTTAAGTGCTAAAATAGCGCTACTGACTTGAAAAAAAACAAATACCATATCATCCACGCGTGGCTATTGCTGTTGTGCTTTGCGGCCGGGCAGTATATGGTATATGCCCACCAGCATTTTGTTGGTACCGGCAGTAATAAAGCGGCGTACCATACCCCCGGCGCGCAACCCCGGCAAACAGTTACAGAAAACTGCCAATTGTGCGATGCCATGCATCATAACACGGTTGTTGTAAATAATAACATACATTTTGCTCCCGTGGTGGTTAGCAACTATACTTATACAGCATATCAATATGCTTTTATAAGTGTAGCTATAATTCATTCATCGGGCCGCGCCCCGCCTGTGGCATAATTCCAGCTAAGGCTAAACTTAAATTATATTATAATTATTGGTTATCATTTGATGTACAATCGAATGAGGAAAAGAGAACTGTAATGGAATGAACTCATTCTGTTATCCAGATCGGTAAGCGCTGTATTTCTATTTTATTTACTTGTTTTTGAAAGATTTATGAAGATCAAAAAAATATTATTCACCCTGCTATATATACTGCTGATAGTGCCGGTGGCTGTAAATGCCGCCACACCCCCAGGCCCCAATGATACAGGCAACGGAACTTTGACCGGTACCGTAACCGATAAGGCCGACGGTACTACCATACCGGGCGTAACCGTGAGCATACCCGACCTTAGAATGGCTACCGCTACTAATGATAAGGGTAAATACACCCTGAGCCATTTGCCTAAAGGCACTTACCTGGTAACGTTTACCTTTATTGGCTATGCCACCATTAACCAAAAGGTTGATCTGGGCAGTACAACCACGCTTGATGTTCAACTAAAAACATCATCAATTGAAGAGGCTGAGGTGGTAATAACCGGCGTGAGCAAGGCCACCGAAATAAAACGCAACCCTGTGCCCATGGTGGCCGTGGGTAAGGCTTTTATAGATCAGCACTCGGCATCGGGTAATGTGATTGATGAGATAGCTAATTTACCGGGTATAAGCGCGGTTACTACCGGGCCGAATATTTCGAAACCATTTATACATGGCTTGGGCTATAACCGTGTAATTACCTCGGTTGACGGTATACGCCAGGAAGGCCAGCAATGGGGCGATGAGCATGGCATTGAGGTTGACCAAAACTCGATAGACCGGGTGGAAATTATAAAGGGCCCTGCCAGCTTAACCTTTGGATCAGACGCGATTGGCGGTGTGGTAAACCTGATCACCTCGCCGCCGGTACCCGAGGGCCATATACTGGGATCGGTACAGAGCATTTACGGTACCAATAACGGTTTGCTGAATGAATCATTCAAATTACAGGGCAACCAGAATGGATTGGTATGGGGAACGGTAATATCGGACAAAATGGCTAAGGATTACCAGGACCCGCATGACGGCCGCGTGTACGCCACCAACTTTGCCGAGAAGGACGCCCGTGCGATGATCGGTTTGAATAAAGCCTGGGGATATTCGTATTTAAATGCTTCGATATTTGATGATGAGCAGGCTATACCCGATGGCAGCCGCGACCCGCTGACCCGCCAGTTTACCAAACAAATTACAGATGCGGACACCGCCAGGCAGGTAGTGCCAGAATCGGCCTTAAACTCCTATTCGCTGCCGGTTTTGCACCAGCATGTGCAGTTATACCGCATTTATGATAATAGTAATTTTATTATCGGCACGGGGAATTTGGCGGTTAACCTGGGTTATCAATACAGCCACCGCCGGGAGTTTACTCACCCCGAAGACGCGGATGTACCTGGATTGAACCTGCAATTAACCACTTATACCTACGATGTAAAATATGATTTTGATATGGGCAAAGGTTATGAAACCACCTTTGGCGTTAACGGTATGTACCAAAACAATACGCTGGGTTATAGTACCGATTTCCCCATACCGGCCTATCACCAGTTTGATATAGGGCCGTTTTTTGTGGTTAAAAAGACCTATGGCAAATTGGACCTTTCCGGCGGTTTGCGCTATGATTCCCGTTCGTTCAGCGGGCAGCCGGCTTATGTTGATACCACGGTGAAGTATTTCCCTACGCTGTACAAAGGTTCCAACCCTTTATCAACACCTAATGTGGTGCAGCAGTTCAGCGCTTTGAATAAAACCTTTTCGGGTGTTTCGGGCAGTTTGGGCGGCACCTATAATTTTTCCGACGCGTTTTTGCTGAAGGGAAACGTTGCCCGTGGTTTTAGGGCGCCGAGCATTGCCGAACTATCGGCTAACGGCCCCGATCCGGGTTCGCAAATATACCACGTAGGGAACAGCACCTTTAAACCTGAATTTAGTGTACAGGAAGATATAGGCGCATTTTTAACCCTGCCAAATGTATCGGCAAGTGTGGAAGTGTTTAACAATAACATACAGAATTATATTTTCCAGGAGCAGATACTGGATGCCAATGGTAACCCGGAACGTGTGAACGCGGATGGCTCGGCTAATCCGAACGGGCAATACAGCAAGTTTACTTATGTGCAAAGCAGGGCCAGGATAAATGGCGGCGAGGCCAGCCTCGACCTGCATTTTGTGCCCTGGCTGCATTTTGAAAACTCCGCTACGCTAACTTACGGCGAAAATTTAGGTACCGGCGCCAAAGTGCCCGACAGCCTTAAATACCTGCCATTTATACCACCGTTGCATACGCATACCGAATTGCGCGGCACCTTTAACAAAGGCTTCGGCAGCTTTAAAAATTTGTATGCCTTTGTCGGCTTTGACCATTTCGACGCGCAGAACCACTTCTTCTCGGCTTATGGCACCGAAACCTATACTGCGGGATATAACCTGTTAAGCGGCGGTATTGGCGGCAACGTTGTTGATGCTAAAGGCAAAAAGGTGCTCGAAATATTTATTGAAGGTACTAACCTGGGTAATGTGAGCTATCAATCAAACATGAGCAGGTTGAAATATTTTGATAACCCAACCGTACCGGCAGGTGTACAGCCCGGTATATTTAACATGGGCCGCAACATCAGCTTTAAAGTGGTGGTACCGTTTGATTTGTCGCCAAAAGGGCCTACGGGTTCTTAGAATGATTTGAAAATTTGATCCGGGCGCTTCAAACAAAGCCGATGGATTTTAAAGAAAAAGTCTTGCAGCAGTGCAGGACTTTTTTTTTGAATATGTCAAAGAAACGGCGTAAGCAGGGCATCGCGCAGGCTTGAATATGATAGAGAGTTTGTATGTTATGAAATAATAGCGCGGATTGAGGAATTATGCTGCCAAGTTAGGGAGAATATATAGCAGATGTGGTGACAGTGTTTTGTCAGCAGATGGGGGTTGGCGGTTACTATGGAAGATATATTTGAAAGAACGATAATAGATCTATCCGCGTCCTCACCAAGCGAAATGCATACCGGCTGCTCGTATAATAGATGCTTCCTTCGCCAGCATGACAAAGCGGGTTGCAGAGAAAATTTACGAAGTTTTGGAAACTTCGTAAATTAGCTGTATGGTTTTTTGTGTACTGCCGGATGATCTTAGCAGGCCATTTTGCCTACACGGGTGGCGTGGCGGCCGCCTTCAAAATCGGTGCTTAGGAAGGTGTTTACTATTTGTTGGGCCTCATGCAGCGAGATAAAGCGGGCGGGTATGCAAACTATGTTGGCGTTGTTGTGGCTGCGGGCCAGTACGGCCAGCTCGGTGTTCCAGCAGATGGCGGCGCGGATGCCCTGGTGCTTGTTGGCGGTTATGGCAACCCCATTGGCGCTGCCGCAAACCAAAATGCCAAAGTCAAATTCGCCGCTTTCAACGGCCAGGGCCACGGGGTGGGCAAAGTCGGGGTAATCGCACGAGGCGGTGGAATAAGTTCCGAAATCCTTTATCTCAGCCACATCAACCGATTCGGCAATGGCGTTTTTAAAATCGAAGCCGGCATGGTCGCCCCCTATGGCAATTTTTAATCCCTGTTTCATGGTTATTGAGTATGATGGCGCAAAAATAGAAATTTTATCGGCTATGCTTTACAAGTGTTCGGAAGATTAAAAAAAAGGGCGGACTTGTGCGATTCCCTCCCTCAAAGAGCTACTGTGTGGAAACATTTTTGGGGTTTAATATTTGTAGAAACAGATTTGAAAGGTTTTATATGTGCCGTAGGTACATTACATAGTCGGCTTTAAATGCTGACGTATGCCTTATTGGTATTATATAACTCAATAGGGTCGCACCTACGGAGCGAAAAGGCCTTGTTTTTATTGTTTCTACAAATGTTTCGCACCTAACGGAGCGGCATATCAAATGCTATTTGTAGTAAACGATGTGTCCGCACAGTAGCTCCCCAGGAAGGGAATTAATAAATAAATCTTCAGAAGGATTATCGGCTATACTTTACGAGGCCATCAGTTCGTCGTGATTTTTAAGGCGACGTTTTTCAACCACGGTTGCTACCCAGATACCAACTTCGTACAGCGCGAACAGTGGTATAGTGGATATGATGGTGGTAAAAAAATCGGGGGATGGCGATATGATGGCACCGATGATCAATAAAATAATGATAGAATAGCGGCGTGTTTTGCGCATCCAGGTACCGGTTAAAATGCCGAGGCTGGCCAGTATGTATATAAGGATAGGCAGCTCGAACACGATGCCAATAATTAAGGTAATAGTAGCCACCATTGACAGGTAGGAGCTGATGGTAAACTGGTTATGGATGGTAGGGCTAATGGTGTAACCTGCCAAAAAGGAGATAGATTCGGGCGCGATAATGTAGTACCCGAATAAAATACCTATGGCAAAAAGCAATGTAGCGTAAAATACAAAACCCTGGGCGGCCTTTCTTTCAGTAGGGAGCAGTGCTGGCTTTATAAAGCGCCATATTTCAAACAAAATATAGGGAATGCTGATGATAACCCCTATCATGATAGATGAATTGAGCTGCAGCATAAACTGCCCGGCCATATCAGTGTTGATGATGGTACCGTTTATATGCGTAACGCACATGCCGCTGCTGCCATACTTGCACAGCATGCGATAGGTCCAGAAATCGCCATAGAAGGGGGCCATGATGATCTTTTGGAAGATGAAATCGTATTTCCAAAAGGCAAGGGCGGTGAAAACGAATACGGAAACCGTAGCCCTGATGAGGTGCCACCTAAGCGCTTCCAAATGATCGAAAAATGACATTTCCGATTCCAGGCTGCTGCTTTTTTCCTGTACTGCTTTTACTACTTTATCGTCGCTCATGGGTTTATCACCTTTTAACCTTAAAATGCTACTTACGTTTTATTTTAGTAACACGGTTTCCATTATTCTGAGTATTCAAACGTTTCCATGAATTTGGTAGTAAAATTGCCTGCGCGGAAGTTGGGATCCTGTAGTAATTTTAAATGGAAAGGGATGGTTGTTTTTACGCCTTCAATCACAAATTCGCTTAGCGCGCGCTCCATGGTGCTTAGGGCCTCATCGCGGGTTTGGGCTACGCAAATTACCTTGGCTATCATGCTGTCGTAATTTGGCGGGATAACATAGCCGGTGTACACATGCGTATCAATACGCACGCCGTGGCCGCCAGGCGAATGGAAATTGGTGATCTTACCCGGTGAGGGGCGGAAATTATTGAACGGATCCTCGGCGTTTATACGGCACTCAATGGCGTGCATGGTTGGCTCGTAGTTTTTGCCCGATATAGGGATGCCTGCGGCAACCTTTATCTGTTCCTTTATCAGGTCGAAATTAATTACCTCTTCGGTAACCGGATGCTCCACCTGTATACGGGTGTTCATCTCCATAAAATAAAAATTGCGGTCCTTATCCACCAAAAACTCGATGGTACCGGCACCTTCATATTTTACAGCTTTGGCGCCCTTGATGGCGGCATCGCCCATTTTTTTGCGGAGCTTGTCAGTCATAAACGGCGAAGGAGATTCTTCAACCAGTTTTTGATGGCGGCGCTGTATGGAGCAATCGCGTTCGGATAAATGGCATACTTTGCCGTATTGATCGCCAACCACCTGTATTTCGATGTGGCGGGGGTCTTCCACATATTTCTCCAGGTACATGCCATCATTACCAAATGCCGCGCCCGATTCGGCACGTGCGCTATCCCAGGCAGCTTCAAACTCTTCATCTTTCCAAACCACACGCATGCCACGGCCACCACCACCGGCGGTAGCCTTTAATATAATGGGGTAACCTATTTTCTTCGCTATGGCGATGCCTTCTTTTACACCGCTCAGTAAACCTTCGGAACCGGGAATGGTGGGTACGCCGGCTTTCTTCATGGTTTCCTTGGCCGAGGCCTTATCGCCCATGGAATTGATCTGCGCGGCGGTAGCGCCTATAAATTTGATACCATACTCGGCGCATATAGCGGAGAACTTTGCGTTTTCCGACAAAAAGCCATAACCCGGATGGATAGCATCGGCGTTGGTAAGCTCGGCGGCGGATATGATATTGGGGATATTGAGGTAAGAATCGCGGCTTGGCGGCGGGCCTATACAAACGGCCTCATCGGCAAAGCGCACGTGGAGGCTGTCGCGGTCGGCAGTGGAATATACAGCTATGGTTTTAATGCCCATTTCCTTACAGGTGCGTATAATACGCAAGGCAATTTCACCACGGTTAGCTATTAATATTTTTTTGAACATTGCTTTTTCTTTTGGAATTTCACCGATTTTAGATAGTGATGTCATTTCTTTTTTGATTACACCGATATTTTTTTGATTACACCGATCAACCGGGATTATACCAATTGTTTTGAATACTTACACCGATTTTAAAAGGCGAAGAAAATCGGTGAATCTTCCTCAATCCCGATAGCTATTGGGACGGTGCAATCATCTAAATAGGTTCAACCAAAAATAAAGGCTGATCGTATTCAACAGGCGAGGCGTTATCAACCAAAACCTTTACTATACGGCCCGAAACTTCTGATTCAATTTCGTTAAACAATTTCATGGCCTCAATAATGCAAAGCACGCTTCCTGTGCTTATTTCATCGCCTACGTTTACCATCATCGGCTTATCAGGGCTTGCTGAACGGTAAAAAGTACCTATCATAGGCGATTTTATGGTAATGTAATGGGTAGTATCGGCAACCGGTGCAGGGGCTTCGGCCGGCGCGGCTGATGCTACCGGTGCAGCAGCTACGGGAGCGGCGGCAGGAACAGTTGCATTAACATAAGTAGGCGCCTGGTTGGTTTTTATAGTTATTTTAAAATCGTTTTGCTCGATAGCTACCTCGTTTACACCTGATTTGGCAACGAAGCGAATGAGGTCCTGAATTTGTTTAATATCCATGCTTGGGATGAAATTGGTTTTGGATAAAGTTAATACTAATGTGCAGATGTGCAAATATGCAGATGTGCAGATTTTTTAATTAGTTTAATATCAATTGATCGTAAAATTAACAAAACATTTTTTATAATGTTCTTAACAATACACATATCATTTATACGCCTTCGCTTTTTTCATTTGCACATCTGCATATCCACGCATTTGCACATTTATCAATAGGCCCATTTTAAATAGATGGATCCCCAGGTAAAGCCCCCGCCGAAGGCAGCCAGTATGAGGTTATCGCCTTTTTTAAATTTATCTTCCCACTCCCATAAGCACAGGGGTATGGTGGCGTTGGTAGTGTTACCGTATTTTTCAATGTTGATGATCACCTTATCGGCAGTTACGCCGGTGCGGTTGGCGGTAGCATCAATTATGCGTTTATTGGCCTGGTGCGGTACCAGCCATGCAATATCGTCCGATTTCAGATCGTTGCGTTCCATTACTTCGGCGGCAACATCGGCCATATTAGTAACGGCGAACTTGAATACGGCTTGCCCTTCCTGGTAAGCGTAATGCTCGCGGGCATCAACGGTGGCATGGCTTGCCGGTTTTAATGATCCGCCTGCTTTTTGGTGCAGGTAAGGGATACCGGCGCCATCGCTTTTCATAATGGAATCAATAATACCGTAACCATCATCATTAGGCTCCAGCAGGGCACAGCCCGCGCCATCGCCAAAAATGATACAGGTGGCACGATCCTGGTAATCCACCATCGACGACATTTTATCGGCACCTACCACCAATACTTTTTTGTGCTTGCCGTTCTCGATAAACTGCGCGCCGGTTGCCAGGCCGAACAAAAAGCCGGAACATGCTGCCTGCAGATCGAATCCCCAGGCATTTTTAGCGCCAATTTTACCGCCCAAAATGTTTGCCGTTGCCGGGAAAGGCATATCGGGTGTGGTGGTGCAAAAAATTATAAGATCTATTTCATCGGCGCCGATGCCTCGTTTTTTTAACAGGCCCTCAACAGCCGGAACTGCCAGGTCTGACGTGCCCAGGCCCTCGCCCTTTTGAATGCGGCGCTCTTTGATGCCGGTACGGCTGGTTATCCACTCGTCATTGGTATCAACCAGGGTTTCCAGCTCTTTATTGGTTAAAATATATTCGGGGACGTAACCATTTACAGCGGTAATAGCGGCATGAATTTTACTCATCATTTATATTTTTTACTGAAAAGCCTGGGTGATTTGCTCTATCAGGCCGCTTTCATAAACGGTTTTTGATAAAAGTACCATATTTTTAATAGCCTCGGGGTTTGATATGCCGTGGCCAACAACAACGGAGCCATTAACGCCCAATATGGGGCTGCCCCCGTACTGTTCATAATTGAACCTGTCGAAAAACTCGTCTTTTATTTTTTTCTTTAGGGCTATCTCGTAGAAGGATTCTGAAAGTTTGATAATGATGTTACCGGTATAGCCATCAGCTACGATGACATCGGCCACATCATCAAATATATGGCGGCTCTCCACATTGCCCACAAAGTTAAACAGCGGGGAGTTTTTGAGCAGCGGGAATGCTGCCTGGTTTAGGATGTTTCCTTTTTCCTCTTCCTCACCAATGTTTACCAGCGCAACGCGGGGCTCGCTGATCTTGTACACATGCTGCGAGTATAATTTACCCAGCAGGGCAAATTGCAGCATCATATCGGGCTTGCAATCGGCATTGGCGCCAACATCAAGCAAAACACCCAATTTGCCGTTAACCTGCGGCACCACAGAGGTTATGGCAGGCCGCAATACTCCCGGAACAGCCTTTACGCTAAACATGGAGCCAACCAGCATGGCACCGGTATTGCCGGCAGAAGAAAATGCCTGTATGGCACCCTCTTTCAACAGCTTAAACCCAACGCTAATGCTTGAGTTTGGTTTTTGAACGATGGCTTTTGTGGGGTGTTCGCCCATACCGATCACTTCGGTTGTGTGTACAAACTCGAAATTATCGGGGCTATAGTTATTTTCCTGAAGTATTTTTACAGCTGCTTCTTTATCACCAATGAGCACCAGCTTTGGGCCGGACAAGGCTTTATGGGCCAAAATCGCGCCTAAAACGGCTGCTTCGGGGGCAAAATCACCCCCCATAATATCTAAGCCGATCTTCATTTGCTGAAAATTACTTAGGCTACAGCTGCTTTTTCGATCAGTAATTTACCGTTGTAGTAAACGTTACCATCAACAGTATAAGCTCTGTGTGGCAAGTGAATTGCACCGGTAGCCTGGCAGGTGGTTAATGTTGGGGCTTCAGCCTTGTAATGTGTTCTGCGTTTATCTCTCCTTGACTTGGATATCTTGCGCTTTGGATGTGGCATAACTTAATTTATTAATCATTTAATTTTTTTGAGAGCGTCCCACCGTGGGTCCGTTTTCTCATCCTGTTCATTATTTACTGTAAGCTTGTTAAGGCTGTCGAGCATTTCTTTATCGCAATACGGGGTGTTACCCTCGCTGCTGCAAACCGTTATAAAGGGCACTGCAACGTTTATATATTCATATATGAGCCCGGCTACGTTGATCTCGTGATCGCTTTTGCCCAGGGCTATAATTTCTTCGTCCTCATCAATAGGCTCATCACTAAACTTGGCCACCTGCTGCTCGCGTATATCAAGCGGCTGCGGGTAGGGCGCCAGGCACTTATCGCAGTTTAAATTGAGCTGCCCGGTGATGTGGAAGTTCAGGATAAGCAATGTTTCCTGTTTCTCCAGCTCCACCACACATAGCAGGTTAGCTTTTTTTACCAGCGAATAATCAAATTCGGCGAAAAAGCTGTCTGTTATTTCAAATTCAAACTGGTGCTTCCCTAACTTTAAACCAGTAAAAGGGATGGCGTATGTTCTTAGCGATTTCAACGAGCAACAATTAGCCCGCAAATGTAAGGGAAAAATAGCATATGTGGAAAGGGTTTTTTTAAATTGATTTTTGGGAGGATTTGTTGTGGGTTGTGGGTTGGCATAAGTGTTTTCTAAACCGCCCTGCCATCTCGAACGATAGTGAGAGATCTTCTACGCCTTGTGTTTACGCTGTGCATTAGTGTAACTGCATGGTGTACTGGCAGGGCGTAGAAGATTTCTCTCTCGTACCCCGATTCGAATGACAAGCGGGGATATTTAATGCTTGCGCATTTATTTTTCATCATCTTTAAAAAAATGTGAAAAATTAATAATTTCGGGTTCCAGTAATTTCAATCTATCATCAATATGAAAAAGGCGTTGATTAAAACAGGGGGCCTGGCTGCCTTAATGGTTATTTGTTGGTCGATGTTTTGTTTCGCGGGTGAAAAGAGCGCCGGTGAACGGCATATTGATATTGCCGGGCTGGTGTTTAACGCGGAAACGCTGTTGCCTGTTGATTCGGCGGCGATATGCGACGCGGATAACCACGTACTCGGTACTACCGATCAAAACGGCTATTTTAAGGTGAGCATTAATTATACCCAAAGCGGCGCTATAAAGTTCAGCTATAAAATTTCGAAAAGCGGGTATCAGCACTTTGTTCAGCTGGAGAACTGGGGCGACCTGGCGGGTGATCCCAAAGCCACTATGTATTTCGGTTTGCATCAGTCGGGCTCAAAAGCAGGTTCGTTCTCGGACATGGGCGGCCATGGCGCCGATTTAAGTTACGCCAGCGTACTTAGCGGCTTTGATAAAGTAAAGGCCGAAAAGGTTTTTAATGATAAACTGGCCAATGCCAAAGCCGGCAACCAACATGTACTGATACAGATTGATAACCAGCTTTATATTGTTGATAACAGCGGCTGGATAAAGATAGATTCGGAAAAGAACACGATATTGCTGAATGGCAGCACATTGCTAAGCGCGGATAAACTGAACGCTACCATTAAAAGAAAAAGCATCCGCTCGATGACGCCGCTGGGGCCGTCGCAGGGTGGGAAGTTTGGTATAGATACGAGATAGGAGGGGTTGGCATGGGGTGTCTGCATGCTGTTGATGTCGCTGGTATCGCTTGCCGCTAAAGCATCATTTGCTACCGCAAGTGTCTCGCTTGTGGTCCGGTGCTTAGGCATTATGATTCGCACCGAATAGCAAAATAAATTACTTATTGCGATTAGCATGTTGGGCTACTTGCTTACGGGCCACAAGCGGGACGCTTGCGGCAGCGTGGGCTATATTTTATTTCATATTATGGTTTGCTCTATTAAGTTCTTTAGAGTAACTTAGTATTATGGCAAACGAAGGCAAGAAGAACCCCAAAGAGGCATCAAACATCTTTCATAGCATTATGAAAGCCTCGGTAACGCCGAACAAGGTCGATACGGCTAAATAGGATAAAACCAAAACTAAGCCAAAGCCTAAAAAGTAAAACCTACCATGAAAACGAAAATTGCTATTGTTTCCTTTTTGATTTGGCTAATATTGTGGTTGCTTTTCATTTCTATATTTTTCATTTTATTTTTGTTATTTGAAAAATATACTGGAATAATCTTTATAGTATTTGCTTCTATAGGTGGGATAATCGGATTGTTTTGGATGGCGATATTTATTAAGATAATCGAAAATTTTATAACACCAAGGTTCAAATAATTTATTTTTAGCTCTCATGGTCTAACACGTATATAGTCTCCTCTTGATACAAAAAGTAATCAAAAAGATCAAGACAAGAAAATCCTTCCGCCCACAGGCATCCCGATAGCTATCGGGATGCCCAGGCCCGCGTTTTTTGTCGGGCCTTTGCGCGCTTTTGATTTGGGGTTAATAACCTTATGTTCCGCAAGCGTTCGTAAATCTCCCTGTCATCTCGAACGATAGTGAGAGATCTTCTACGCGCAGTGTTTACGCCCTGCAATTACGCTGGGCATTAGCGTAATTGCAGGGCGTAGAAGATTTCTCCCTCTGGTGGAAATGACATTTGGGGTTTGAGTTAATTTCGTTTTTTGTATAGCCATTAAGAAGAAATTACTGTTGTTACGTAAAAATCGCCGGCAATCGGTTAACGAGTAGTTTTCCGGCACGCAGCACCAGCAAAACTAAACTTT
>Ga0302304_10001021_pt1 | contig 14956 bp, 19 predicted proteins | sample III_Palsa_E2_2_FD_198769 | JGI IMG/M metagenome (GOLD analysis project Ga0302304, IMG submission 198769) | Peat permafrost microbial communities from Stordalen Mire near Abisko, Sweden - III_Palsa_E2_2 | ecosystem: Environmental > Terrestrial > Soil > Palsa > Peat permafrost | place: Sweden...
CGTAATCGACGGCAGCATCCCGAGCCCTCACAATCAGGGACTTCTTCATGACGTGTTCACCAAATCTTTCTTCATCACCAGCTCGGATTACACCCCGAAGACGATCGAAGATACCTACACCTGGATAGATAAGGTCAAGCAGAGCATCGCGGACACTCGCAAGGGGATCAAGGACAAGGACGCGACCGAAGCGTCTGTAGCTGATAAGATGATGGCTGGCCAGAAGATCCTTGGGCTCGAGAAGTCAATGTCCACGATCAACCAAGCGGTCACGATGATAGCGGAGAAGCCTGGCATGTCGTTGGCCGACAAGCAGAAGGGGATCGACGCGATCTACAATCGATACATCCCCCAGCTCCAGGTCTACCAGAAGCAGTTGCAGAAAGAGTGGGACGCGGCGACGGCGAAGGGCGCGGCCAGTGGCCAGTAACACCCCCAAGATCAACCCTCGCGGGATCCGGGTGTCCATGCCGGCGGGCTATATCCTTGGCCGGGCGACCCCTGGCAACGGCCCCGCGGAGCTACTCTCCATCCCTGGCCTGGGCAAGCAACTGGTGTCCAGTGGAGTGGTGACAGGGCCAGCTAACCCCGCGCCGCAGGAGTGGACGGCGGGGGCGATCTCCGCGCTCGGGACCGGGCTGTCCATCTCTGGCACCACACTCGAGACCGCATGGCGCGAGGGAGAAGTCACCGCCTTCAGCTCCGGGCTGTCGATTGTCGGCACCACCCTGACCGTTACCTTTCCCACGCAGGAGTGGACCGCCGGCACGGTTGGCACGCTGGGAGCTGGACTGGCGATCAACTCCGGCACGATCACGGGTGACTGGCAGACGACAGTCGTCACCTCGGTAGGCTCGGGCCTGACGATCGTTAGTGGGTCTCTTGAGGCAACCGGTGGATCCAGCGAGTGGTCAGCGGGCACGGTCACCGCGCTCGGCACGGGGCTGGCCCTGACGGGCGGCGCGGTCACCACATGGAACCCATCTGACAAGGACAGCCACATCACCCTGTCCAACGGCAACGAGACGGCGACGGAGACCGGGGCGTCCACCAACACCTGGTATGGCGTGCGTGGCACGACTTCCAAGTCCTCCGGCAAGTATGTCTTCGAGGTCACCTGTAGCTCAGTAGACGGCGGCAACGGCTTCATCTGGGGTCTGGCCAATAGTTCCTGGGCGCTGTCCGGCAACTACCTCGGATCCGATGGAGACGCGATCGGCTATCAGGAAGGCGTGGGCAACGTCTACTTCAACGGTTCGACCAAAATCTCCGACACCTCCTGGTATTACAACGCCTCCACTTATCCGACCGCCATGATAGCGGTTGACCTCACCGCGCAACTAGTGTGGTTCTACAGTCCGTCGTCCGGCCAATGGAACGGCGATGTGATCGGGAACCAGAACCCGGCGACTGGCACGGGCGGCGTGACCTTCAACGTGACTGGCGCGGTCTTCCCGGCCTTCGTTCTGCACAACGGCTCGAGCGCCGACATCGCCACGCTGAACACAGTGGGCAGCTTCGTGAACGCCGTGCCTTCAGGCTTCGTGGCATGGGATGCGGCTGGCACCACCCTCACCCCCAACTGGGAAGCGGGTGTCGTCACCACGATCGGTTCTAACCTGTCTCTGTCCGGGGGCACTCTGTCCGCCAGCGCGCCCGGCACTGGCACGGTAACCCAGGTAGCGGTCTCAGGCGCGGGCATATCAGCCAGCACCAGCCCGATTGTCGCCACGGGCACCCTGACCGTCGAGTGGAACGCCGGCACGGTCAGCGCGTTGGGACCGAACCTGGCCATCAATTCCGGCAGTCTGGACGTAGTTGGTCTCACGGCTGGTTCCAATCCAGCCGCGGGAGCCATTGGTGAGCTTTTGTTCGCCCAAACTTCCGGTGCGGTGTCAGGAACTTGCACAATCACCAATGCCAGCCCCGCGGTTGTCACGCTGTCTGGACACGGGATGACTGGCATCTGCGCGGTTCAATTCACGACGACCGGAGGTCTGCCATCGGGGCTATCAGGAGCCCCCACTACTTACTTCGCGACCCCCATAAATTCGAGCACTTTCCACCTATCAACCACGATCGCGAACGCTGTGGCGGGCATCTATGTCAACACCAGCAGTGCGGGATCGGGCACTCAAACCGCATATACTTACGGTGCGGCGCCCAGCACCACACTAGCCGATTTCTGTGGGCTTTCATTAACGGCTGGCGTATGGGAAGTGCATGGCGGGTTGAGCTACGTGGGCAGCAGTGGGAACGCGACATCCCTATCCGCCTGGGTCAGCACGACTTCGGCGTCCATTTCTGGTCCCGCTACCAGTGTGCAGCAAATGTTTGGTATAAGCACGGCAGTAGGCCCGGTGCTTAGTGGGCTGATATTGAATGTAACCGTGTCAGGCGCCCAAACGGTTTACCTATCAGGAGTGCAATCTGGCGGCACTAATTGGGGCGCGACTGGCAGTCTTTTCGCGCGAAGGGTAGGATAACATGACACTCGTCGGCAATCCGCTACCCCAGAATATAGGCAGCAACCCGATCTATGGGCTCACTCTGGCTCAACTGACCGCCATCTGTGCGACGCCCGCTGGGGTTGCTTCGCTGTTCCAACTATTGCTGGCTGGTAATACGGTGGACGTGACTAGTTCCACGGTGACCATACCACTAGCCGCTGTGACAGCTTTAGCTCCAGTCGCCGTGGTGCCTTGACATGACTAGTGACTGGGCGCATATCTCGGGCTGTGGAGACTAACCGATGGGTCGAACCATGGCAACGCTTGAAGCTGAGATCGCGTCTCTGGTCGCGATCGTTGGGCATGCCGTGGGCGCGCTGCCAGCTATCGCCACGTTGTGCGCGATCCTCTGGTATCTGGCCAACCTCTACGACTGGTGGAACGCCCGCCGGTTGAAGACCATCGGGACCAAAGCGTATGACCACGCGGTGGCCAACCTACCGAGCACCACTCCGGCCTCGGTAGCAGTCATGACCGGATCAATAGCATCGGCGGTCGCCGTCAATCAGGCTGTCGCAAAAGACGAGGAAAAATGAGATGGACTTTCTACTTCATATGGTTGAAATGGCACACCCTGAGTATGTTCCATACATCACTTGCGTCATCGCCATCGCGGCTGCTATCGCGATTGTTCTGCCGCCTCCCGACCAAGGCTCCAACAAAGGATACGTCATCCTCTATCGGACAGTCCAGTCGGTTGCCCTGAACTTCGGCCACGCCAAGAACGCCACGGATCCCCAGGTCGCCGGGCTGGCTCCTGACGTGGTTCACACCGATACCTGGTCCAACAAAGGATAACCCAACATGCGTAAACTCTTCCTCGCTCTTCCGCTGGCCCTCGGGCTGGTAGCCTGTGGCACCCCGACACCCGCGGAGATCGCGGCGCTCGAGAACGGGCTGACGGCGGCCGATACGGTAGCGCTCGGCTATGTGACCCTGCCGGCGTGCGCCACACCAGCGGTCAAGGGTGCCGTCTGCGCGATCCCCGCCGCCAAGACCGCCATCAAGGCCGCCGAGATGGTAGCCTACAACGACCTGAAGGCTCTTCAGGCCAACCCCTCGAGCGCCAACCTGATCGCCATGCAGACGGCTCTGTCCGCCTACGTCGCCAGCGTTCCCGCCACCAACTAAGGATCCGTCCCCATGCCCGTAGCAACGATCATCGCCCTCCTTCAGGCGCTCGCCGCGTTCGCCCCGCAGCTCCCTGAAGTCGTGACCGCCGTCGAGACCGCCGTGAAGCTGCTGACATCAGGCACCGCGCCGACCGCCGCCGAGCAAGCCCAGTTCGACGCCGCCGTGCTGGCCGCTCACAACGCGGTGCAAGCCGCGTAATCTCTTCCCACCGGAGAGACCAGGATGTTCATCAAGGTAGATCACCGGGACATCCTGGTTAAGGCTGTGGCCTCCTCCGAGCTGGATGACTGCCGCGGCATCTTCTATGGCGAGACGGGGGAGATCCTGATCGACCAAACCATACCGGCCGCCGAGCAAGCGGAGACACTGATCCACGAACTGCTGCACGCCATCTGGTGCTCGCGCCACATGAAGTCTCGCCTTGGCGAGGAGGCCGCCGTCAGTCAACTGGCCAGCGGCCTGGCCACGGTCATCAGAGACAACCCCGTGCTACCCATGCTCTTATCGAATGCCTTGATCTCGGGCATGCCGCTTTTCCCCTGAGTATATTCCGAATGCTGACATCTGAGGAGGGGTTGCATATGTCCTTGTCCAGACAAAGGACACCCCTCATGACCCGCTTCCTCATTCCCCTCGTGGCCCTGGGCTTGCTCACAGGCTGCACCCTCGACACTGGTAGCCGCGAACGCGCGCCCGCCAACGTCACGCAGGCCAGCCCGCCCGTGATCGTGCAAGAGCCCGTGCGCCCAGTCGTGAACGTGGTGCCAGCCTATGAGGACTTCGATGTCCGCTTCGGCGATCGGGGTCATTACTCTCGCCGGCACTATGAGCACCGGCACTACGACCATAGGGGGTGGTGATGGACAAGGACTTTCAATACCAGCTTCTTCAATCGTTCTCCTCAATCGAAACAAGGATCCAGGCTATGTCTATCCAACTGCAATCCCTCCAGACCAACGTGGCGGAAGCCGTCACGAAGCTCGACGCTCCCGCTGTCACTGGGTTCACCCAGGCGCAGATGGACGCCGCGGTTGCCGCCGCTGAAGCTACCATGACCGCCACACAGGCGCAGACTGATGCCGCCAACCAGGCGATCATCGACGGTCTGACGGCTGACCTGGCCGCGGCGACCGCGCCGGCAACTCCAGTAGCAGGAGCGTAAGATGTTCATTTGGGGTGGCGGGGGCCTCGGCCTCATTCTCCTGATCGTCCTGATCGTAGTGCTCGTCCGATGACGCACACCTGGCCCTTCATCGTCATGTGCGTCGTCATCGTGGCGGGCGTTGTAGCCTGCGGCTGGCACCGGACAGTGAAAGTCTTCGTCAGCAACAAGGCGACGGCCAAGGCGCCAACGGCCCACTACGAACGCGGGCCGGACGGGCGCTTCAAATAACTCGCTGGTCGATGGCCGGCGGTGGCTCGGCGTGCAGATCGCCGCCCAGCGGCCCCTCCACGAACTTCACATGCACCCATGGCTCCGGGTTCGCGGGCATCAGGGGATCATGCGTGACCTCCCCAAGCAGATCTGGCTTCGGCGCTGTCGCCGCTGCTTCGATCTCAAGTTGCAGGAGGGCCAGCGCACGCCATGCTACCTTGGCGCTATGCAGTGTGCCGTCCGTGTCCCGCGTGCCACGCTCGAGGAAGTGCCGGATCAGAGTGTCCGCCTGGTCCATGGACTTCCCGCGGGACCAGTGCATTGGCTGGCCGGGGTTGTGCTGATCGTTCCCAATCCGGCTCACTTCCGCCACCGCGGCCAGAGCATCCGGGAAGTAATCCAGGACGCCGGTTCCGATTGGAAAGAGTTTACGAAGTTTAGCGTCAGTCGGTAAGTTGGGCATAGAAAACCTCCGTATAGAGAATACCAGCTTCCTGGAGTAGGTCAAAGCCTTTGCTCACACTCGTAAACCAGCGGTCGGGAACTGGTAACCCGCCGATCGTCACGACCCGCTTGATGCCAGCGGCGATCACATGCTTGGCACACTCGAGGCAAGGCGCGCTACCCCAGTATTGCCTCTCCTTAACCCCGTAGGCGACCATGTAGAGCGTCGAGCCGTTGAGCTTGTCGCCATACCTGGCTGCCGTGCAGATGGCCCCCATCTCGGCATGGACCACCAGCGCGAGCTTCTCGTCCCGCGACATAGTCTCCATGATCCGGGGCACTGGGATATAGTTGATCCCGAAGACCAGCTTGTGGTCTTCAGTAGCGATCACCACGCTCACCTTGGTCGAAGGATCGTCAGAAGCCGCGGCCAATGTCCGTGCCTTCCGCAAGTAGAAGATGTCATCGGACATTGCCAATCCCCGCCTCGAGTTGCCACAGTAAGTTCGTGCGTGCGTGATAGACCCCGGTGGCGAACCGATACATCAGGTCGTATCGTTCGGGCTCCTTCGGCATCAGGATGTAGCCGGGCTTCCCCTGGCCAATGATGTAGCCCAGCTCGAGGTGACAGGACTTGCCCGCCGGCATGATCAGGATCGCGGTGTCGCACCAGTCGAGCCAGGTCTTATCCACGTCGAACGCGGCTACCGCGTGGACACTGTTGATGGCCTCGAGGTAGCCGTGACCACGGGTCTGCTCGTAAGCCTGCCAGGCGTCATCCGCTTTCTCTCCGGCCGCATACCAGTCGTCAAACACTTCGTGGCCAGCCTCCCGGAAAAACTCCGCATGGTCCTGGATGTCAGGGTTGCGGAGGCTGCCGATCAGATAGATCTTGCGCTTCATTACACTTTTCCTTCAAATGTCAACCATTGTGTTTGTGGCACAGCCTTCCTACGCTCGTCAAGGAACACCTGCCACTGCGCGGTTATTCCGTGGTCGGGGTGAACGAACCATAGAGCTTGAGAGGGACGACTGTAGCGGACGCGGAGGGCACTTCGGGCGTATTCGTCGTATCCCTTGAGGGCTCCATTGACGATGACTGGAACGGCGTCGTTGCTGGGAATGTAAGTGTGATAGTGCCCCATGAGCAAGGTATCAAAATCTCGGCCAATCTGAGCCTCTGCTCGGCCAACTTTTGTAGCGCCACGAGCGATCGGGCCGAGTGCTCCGATGATCCCGTCGCCTCCTTTAACACCGAGGGTGTCACCGTGAGTAAGCAAGAAGCGGTGATCGTAGATCTTGAAGTGGGCATCTGTGTCCTCCGGGACTAAGAAGCGGAACCGCTTGTCTTTTGAGAAGGTTCTGGCCAGTTGCATGTAGAGGTTCCACTCATAATTCTGGAACACCCTGTTCTTAAAGCGTGGCTTGATGGTGTCCCGTCCATGGTTGCCAACAACACATGGCACGAAAACACGTCCAAACGCCGATGCCATCTGCAAGAGCGCCCATTCCAACGCTTCTTGCACCTGTATAAACTGCTGCTGGGTGGTGCCCCAGTTGGTGACCGCGAGCTCTTCATGGATCGCTCCCGTGATCATGTCTCCACCAAGAGCCACAACGACACCTGGATATACCGGGTTGACCATGTGATCACGACATAGAGAGACCGTCGTTTCCACCAGGCGACGCACACGCGCTTCTGCGACAGGCTGGTTAAATTCATTGACGCCTCCCACCTGGGCCTTCTGCACGGTCTCGCCCCAGTGCCAGTCCGACCAGATGGTCATCGGCACACCAGTAAGGCCCTTCTTGCTCCGCGGTGGCAAGGCCCACGTCGGGGTCTCCACCTCGAGACTGGCCAGCCCATACACTTCCTCGCGGATCTTCTCCGCGGTGTCGCGGTGTGCCTTCAGCAGGGTGTTCTCTGTCCGCAGCCGGCTGGCTTCAGCCTTCCACTTGTCTTCCTGCGAGTTGATCGGGGTCTCCGCGGAGAGCCCTCTGGCTTCCCCTTGGCGGATGCGCTCGCGCAGGACGGCTGGAGTGATCCCCAGAGACGCGGCGGCCAGCTTAGGCGTCTGGGTCTTGCGCGCCTTGAGTGCGGTCACACATTCCGCGTCGGTCAGTCTGTCGGCCATGTCACCATTCCGTCCGTTGTTTGAGTAGTTTCAGGAAGTCTTCAAGTGGTAACGAGGCTACCCATTGTCCACGGTTGCGTCGGTGGGCCACCACAGGTATCCGGGTTCCACAATCACGTTTGGCCTGTGCCATCCAAGCTTCCAAAGAACCTCGCTCAACGCGCTTGCATTCAAAGTGGATATCGTCAAGTCCTTCGCAGATGACATCTGGACTGTCCGCACCCCCGCTGTGTTGTTGACCTCGACGCGCAGGGAACCCATGCTCATGAAGAAAGTGGGCAAGTTCTCGTTCACCGTTTTTTCCTTTGTTCAAAGAGTGGACCATCACTTTCTATACCTATCGCCTTGCCAACACTCGGCGGTGACGGGGACTTGCATGTCGATCGCCCACTGTGGCCGGTCTTCCATGATCTGCTGTAGCATCTTCGCCCAGTCATGTCCACATTCGTCCACTTCGCACACGATCTCGTCATGCACGGTCAGCACGATCGGCATGTTCTCTCGCTCACAGATGAACATGGCGTGGACCATGAGATCTCTGGCCAGAGCTTGCACGACGTTCTCCGTGATCAGACCACCGTAGCCGGAGACCCGTTGCCAATGTCCTGTCTTCTGCGCGCCGTATGTGTAGGCGTTCTTCAGGATCGCAATGTCCCATGGGACGTGGACCGTGCAAGGCTTCGGGTCGTAATACCAGAGCTTCCGGCCGCTCGGTAGGCGCGCGGTCAGCCAGCCGTCCCGCTCCATCCAAAACTCAACGCCATACGCTTCATGCGCTGTGCGATCGTGAACCGTCTTGACCACCGCGGCCTCGAGGCCATACCAGAGCTTCGGCACCTCGGGTGCCCACTCCTTGCGATAGGTCTGGATGACACGCTCCGCGAACGAGAGAGACTGAAGTGGGCAGTAGCGCAAGTGGAACTTGTCTTTGCCCATACCGAAGCCACAGCCCAGGACAGTGTTCTTGCCTATGGTGTATTCAAATATGTCGTCTGTCTTCGTGATGTCGGTTCGGTTGAAGATCTGGTTCGCCATGTCGATGTAGGGGTTCTCGCCCGCTGCCATGAGCGCCGTCTTGTCATGTTGTCCGGCACAAGCCAATACCACTCGCGCCTCGATCCCAGCGAAATCGCCCACAACGAATACCTTACCTGGGCGTGAAACAAGCGCGTGGCGCAACGCTCCCACCACCACCTCAACCGGAGGGCCAATAACCGCATCGACATACCGGTGGTCTCCCGTCATGATGGCGGACACCACGTGGTCCATGTCACGGCCAACACCCCGCGGGAAATTCTGTGGCTGAAGCAGCCGGCCAGCCCAGCGCCCCGTGCCCGCGCCATGGTATTGCAGGAGGTTATATGCGATGCCATGCCAGGTGCATTCAAGCATCTTGTCGAGCTTCTTGATACTGGCCGACCCGATCAACTGGCGGATCTTCAGTAGCCGCCGGAGATCCTCCGGCATGTCGGGGACGAACAGCTCCCAGTCTATGTCGTCATCGTGGCCATGTTCATCAGATCCGAGGATGCTATCCAGCGTGCCCTTTTGCATATTCGGAATGTGCAAGCCGCGTGCCTTGAACCAGGCCAGCAGCTTCGCCGTCTGGGTGAACTTCAGGCCGGTGGCGTCCATGAACTGGGACGCCAAAGGCGCAATCGCGTCGCGGACGATAGTTTGCGCTGCGGTCACAAAGGCAAGATCGACCGCCACCCCGCGGGCATTGATCGTCTGGTCGAGTAGCCATACTTCTCTCTCCTTCGGTTCCATCCAGCCTATGCGCTTGTGCAGCGCGATTTCGGCGGCCACGTCCTGGTGGCAGTAAGCAATCACGATATCGCGCCAGTCCTCCGGGCGGTTGACTTTTGACATGCCGGTCTTGTCAAAGGTGTGTTTCGACAGTCCTATGGTGAATTTCGACCCAGACTTATCCTTCTGCTCGGGCAGGCGCAGGGCGCGGCACGCCTCGTCGAGCCCCAGGGGTAGCCCCTTCTCCGCGCAGACGGCCATGGTGTCATGCCAGCGGTCGTCCGGGATGTCCGGGTAACCATACCGCGGCATCATGATGTTGCGCCAGATGGCCTTCTCAAACCCGACGTTGTGCGCCATGAAGACGGTATCTTGGTGTTCCACTAACTGGGTTAATGTGCTCTCAAGAGCACCTGGCACCCACTCACCCACATCTGGTTCGCCCACTCGGTTCCAGCACAGGCAGATGACCTCGGTGCTGTAGTGATGACTGTAGACCACCGAGCCGCAAGCCTTCAGGTCGCAGTCACTCTCAGTCTCGAAGTCGAAGCAGTAGAGCTGCTTACCCACAGCACGACCCATCGCACAGCCCGCCCACCGTGGCCAGACCACACGCGCATTCCGTGGAGCTTGGCCGGAGCGGGCCAGGTTGCCCGGTGAACTTGAATGGCGGCTTCTCTTCCTCAAGCTCTGGCCCCTTGCCTTCCTGAAGTGCCTTCAGCCGGCGAGCGATGTCCGCGTATTCGTCAGCGACACGAGTAGTCATGTTCGTGGTCCGTTCTATGTCACGGGTTATGCAATGATTGGAACAAGAAGAGAACGCTATCGCGGGGAACCCAACCAATGGGCGGCTTTCCTGCCTTTAACCCCCGCTAGTCACGTTTACCCTTTAGAAGGGTATCTCGTCGTCTGACGCCGCGGAGCCCGCGGTGGGATCCTCGGCGGACATCTTGCCGGCCACACCAGCGAAGGTGGAGGCCGCTGACCGCGTGCCACCGGGCAGCTTCTTGCCCTGGCCCGTGGCCATCAGTTCGTTCAGGAAGATCTGCACGCCAGCCTTGTTGCTGCCAACCGCGTCGTAAGCATTCACCTTCAGCACCGCGTAGACCTGAGCGCCCCCGAAGAACGTCTTCAGGATCAAGGCCGCCGCGTCGGAGGCGATGTCCACCAGCTTGCCGTTCACGATGCCCGCCATCACTGGCGCGAACTGCGAGCGGCACTGCACGTAGACCTTACCGGCGAGGTAGTCCAGCCGGCCGTCATACTTCTTGTCAGTCTTGGCGAGCTTCTTCTTGCTCTCCTCGATCGCCGTGTCCCCACTCTTGAAGGGGAACGCCAGCTCTTTGAAGGACACGCCTGGGTGCTTGGCTTTCGCCGCGGCAGCCACCATGTTCCTCAACTCTCCGAAGTCCGAGCTGTCCGGGTCGAACACCAGGCGAGCGGTATACTTCGGCTCACCGCTCTCTTTCTTCGTGACCGGATCCTTGTAAGGCTTCGGCACGTCGAGCTGCGGGTTCGCCAGGATCACTGGCTGGGTCAGTTGGAACCGACCCTTGTCTGCTTCGTCACTCATGTTACTCTCCTGTTTCTAACTATTGCGTCCCTTGGGATCGAGATAGTTACTTAGACCCCGCGGGCGCTCTTGTCAAGCTGTTCTGGAAGTTCAGCTTCGCCCGGCCAGATAGGTTCTTCGGCATGGTGCGCTGGCGGCCATACCGCTTGTCGAGACGCATTTGCCGGCGGCGCCGGGCGGCTGTCCGGGCTACGCACATAGATCGGGCCAGTATGTGTAGCACCAGCGTCCACTCTGGTCTCGGCACGCTTCCCAGTAGACCGCCTCGAACCATACCCATGTGCCTTTCTGCTGCACCCACACTGGCCGCCACGCGAACCACAGGCCGTTCTTGAAGTCTTTCTTAGTCCATCGCATCACCAGGTTTCCTCTTCTGTCGTAGGCGCGAGATGAGCAAACGTCACACTCGCCGGCTGCACCTTGACCGCGGGCTTCTTGCTATCCATGTCGGCCAGCGTGTAGCCAGTCTGTGGCGTGTAGGCTAACAGCTTAACAAGAGCCTTGGCGGACGGCGACAGCTTCTCCACCACCGCGGGAGAGGCCAGCTTGGGTGTGGTGAGAACAGCAGCTCCAAACTTCTCCATGAGTTGTGCCTCGGCCTCCACCTTCCATACGCGGTCAGCAGTTTTGTTGACAAGCTTGTTCTTCCAGAACACAGTTCCATTCATAGCCCTCCGCATCATTTCATCCTCGAGGGCCTTCAAATACATCTTGGCCACGGGGATCAAGGAGTAGTTCTGCTCGAGCGCCGCGTCGGCCAGACGGTAAGCGTCCTCCGGTCGGCTCTTGATGATGGCCTCGAACAGCGCGCCCTGAGCGGGGCACACAAGGCGAGCCGGGCAGAAGCGGCAATGCTCACCGACGATCAGACTGCTGTCCTCACCCGTCCGCAGCATGGCCGGCAGCAGGGTGTCGCGGCCCCAGTCCCGCACGTAGTCCGCGGAGACTACCCAACTCTGGCCGCTCTCTACATTGCGCCAGTCCCGCGGTTGGATGATCATGAGGTTTACCCACTGCACCAGCGCGCAGTCGGGGTGCTCGAGGAGGAGGTAGGCGTAGTAGAGAACCTGCGGGTTGTCCTTCACCGGCACGGTGACCCCGGCCCCATACTTGAAGTCGAAGATCTTCAGGCGCGTGCCGCCCTCGAGCAGCATGCCAAGATCCACCGTGCCCATCATGGCCGGGTGCAGCGAACCTTTGACCTTGGTCTCTATGAAGGTTTGTTCGGCCTTCTCAAGATCAGGTCCAACGATCTTGAGAAACTGATCGACGGCATCCCGCATGGGCGCTGTAAACTCGCGGCCCTCGAACTTCTGGCCTTCAAGCTCCCAACCCTCCACGCCCGTCTCAAGGCATTTCGCCAGGCCAGCATGCGCTGTGGTTCCGTCAGTTCGCCAGTCTTGGTCAACACCTTCTCCATGATCTTCGTCGAGGAGCTTGCCCAGGCCAATCGACCCAGGGCAATTCATCCAACGATCGGCGCTCGACGCCCCAAGCGGGGAGTGAGCCAGCTTCATGACGTCTTCCATCAGGTGGTCAGCTTCGGCACGGTCTGGAGCTTCAGCAGAAACTCAGCCCGCTTGTCCTGTGGGATGTTGGCCACCCGGCCCGGAGGCGCGACGTAGCCCGAGATGATGGCCCGGATCGCATCGCTGTTCTGGGTCAACTTGCTCGCCGCGGAGCATGCGTCCACCAGGGTCTTGTCCGGGATCTCCTGGACAACAGTCTCTTCCGTCATGGCGGACGGGTCAGCCGCCGCGGCGTTCACTTCCGCGTTCGCCTCGGCTTCCATGGCCGACAGGTCTTCCACGGCGGACGGATCCGTCTTGGCCGCTTCTTTGACCGGTTCGGTTTTCGTGGTCTTCTTGTGCGAGGCAGGCTTATGCTCAACCGGAGCACTCTGGGCGACCGCTTCTTTGGCCGGAGGGGCTATTTTGCCGGTCAGCATGCACTCTGTCAAATACATAGCCTCGTGTGCTGCCTGACTGGCAATCGCCGTGTGCTCCTGGCCATCGCTCACCGCGAAAGTCAAGGTGACCTCGGCTTCCTTCGGCTCATACTGAGCCACTTGCACCCGGCGCATGAACCGCGTCGAGCCTCCTGTGATCTGTGTCATGTGCTGTCTCTCCTGTTCTTGCCAATAGCGGCTGCCATGATGTGCAACCACGCCAGTTGTTGTGGGGTCCGCCGCCACTTGAACGCCTGAGCCGGCGGGCCGCGGTGCCGGTTACGAAAGAACGCGCGTTTGCGTTTCATTACCATACCTCTAAGGTTTGATCAAGCGCCTTGTGTATCACCTGGCCCTTACGGAGCGCAGCCGCGAGGATCTTTTCCGCGATTGAACCAGGCGCGACCATGAGATCGCCCTGAACAGTCCGGCTCTGGCCTCCTCGATCCAGTCGATCGAACGCCTGGACATTCTCACCAGGGGTCCAGGACGGTTCGGCAATGAGCGCGTGGTTACTAACCAGTTGAAGCCCATCAGTTCCAATGCCCATCGACTGTAGGTTCCCGATGATGATGTTGATCCCAGGATCACGAACGAACTTTTGGACCAACGCCTCTTTGCTCTTCGGCGAGGTCGAGCCATCAATGCGAACGCATCCATGCTTGGTGAACCTCTTCTCGAGAATGTCGAGCACGGCGATATGCCACGCGAACACTACAAGCTTCTCCTCGCCGCCGTCAAGTAACATGTCAACATAATCGGCCACGAGGGGCGCCATGGCGATGCCCATTTGTCTCCTGACCACGGATATGTGGCCGAGCACCGTCATGTTGGCGCCCTCCCAGTTCTCGGGGTCAATCTGTAGCAGGCTCTCGGCCTTCAAGGCCAGATTGACAGCCTTGTCCGGGTCGATCTGAACGATATCGAACTGCGGCATGTGGAGCTGGGTCATCACTTCGCGCTTGAGGTGGCGGACCATGAAGTTGGCGCGCAGCCGGTTCTGCAACTCAGCGTGTCGGCCGCTGCGTTCGTCGATCCAGACTTTCTTCTGGCCATCCTTGCCGATCGTCTCCATCTTGCGGGACGGATTGAACCGGTTGTTGAACTTGTCTTCCGACATCCAATCTATTGATTGCCAGTCGAGACCCCGAGCGAGGGTGTAGCACTCCCGAGGGCGGTTGGGTAACGGGGTGCCGGTGAGAGCGAGCACTCGTTCGCAGTTATCAACGATTGCGGCAAATTTTCGTTCCTCACCACCGCCAAAGATAGCCCGTGTTCTGCGTGCGTCGATCGTCTTAAGATAATGTGCTTCGTCCAGGATGAGGAGATCAAAACGCATGGCCGCCAGCTGCGAACCAACCGCTTCCGTGCGTGCCAGATCATAGCTGACAATGGTCCATTGCGCGTGCGGGTTGACCCCGTTGCGTCCGGACATAATAGCATGCACATATCTCGGCCACGGGAGGGTAGACCATTCATGTATTCGTCTAACCCACTGAAGTCGGATATTGGCAGGACAAATGACAAGCACTCGCTGACATCGCCACTCGTTGGCGAGCGTAATAGCGATCGGAGTTTTGCCCAGTCCTGGCTGGTCTCCAATGAGCGTATGTGTTCGCTCGCGGGCATAGTCGATACTTCCTTTCTGAAACGGCCACAGCTCCATGTCGCTGGGGATCCGGTAAGAGGACGCCACACCCGCGGGAGCCCAGGACTTGGCGAGCTCCGCCTGTAATGAGAGGAGCTTGGCTCGCGCTGCCGGTGTGGCGTGTTCATAAAAGCTGACGGCGGCATAGACCTCGCGAGTGAAGAAGACTATTTCACCGGGCGTGCTCGCCGTCATGCTCATATCGAGACCGTGATCGGTCATAAGGGATTGAAGCAACTCGCTCGAGCCCTCGGCGCGCGGGACGCGCAGCACGTAAGCCTTGGTTGCTTCATTGAAATCTAATTGCATGAGGGGAGTATGGCACGATCCCTTGACAAAATCAAGGCCCTTCTCCATCCTTGTGTGATTGGAGGGCTCATGGCCAGTAACGAACTGCTTGAAGCGGCCCTGAAATACGCGGCCGAAGGCTACCACGTATT
>Ga0302304_10001025_pt1 | contig 14903 bp, 16 predicted proteins | sample III_Palsa_E2_2_FD_198769 | JGI IMG/M metagenome (GOLD analysis project Ga0302304, IMG submission 198769) | Peat permafrost microbial communities from Stordalen Mire near Abisko, Sweden - III_Palsa_E2_2 | ecosystem: Environmental > Terrestrial > Soil > Palsa > Peat permafrost | place: Sweden...
CCCGCGGGTCCGGTCGAGGAGCTGCTTGCGAGCTTTCGGCGGTATCTGGAGCACGAGCGTGGCCTGGTGCCGGCGGCTGCCCGTGGCTATGTGGACAAGGTGCGCCCGTTCGTGGCGCGTTTTGACGGTCCGGACGGCCTTGAGCTGTGGCGCGTGGACGTCGTTGAGGTGCGTGGGTTCGTCGTCGAGGTGTGTCCGCGGCTGGGGCGCCGCGCCGCGCAGCTGACGGTGGTGGCGTTGCGGGCGCTGCTTCGCTTCTTGCATCTGGAGGGCGTGCTTGAGCGGTCACTGGCCGGTGCGGTCCCGTCGGTCGCGGGTTGGCGGCTCTCGGGGCTGCCGAAGCGTCTGGAGCCCGGCGCCGTCGACGCGCTGCTGGACTCGTGCGACCGGTCGACCGTGATCGGACTCAGGGATCTGGCGATCTTGACCGTGCTCGCGCGGCTGGGGCTGCGCGCCGGCGAGGTTGCCGCCCTCTCGTTGGGAGACATCGACTGGCGCGCCGGCGATCTGATCGTGCGCGGCAAGGGCGCGCGGTCTGAACGGCTGCCTTTGCCGCACGACGTCGGGCAGGCGATCGTCGGGTACCTGCGTGATGGGCGTCCCGCGACGGCAGGACCGTGCGGTGTTCGTGCGCGTCCGCGCGCCGCACCATCGCCTGTCGCCGGGCGGGGTCACCTTCGTCGTCAGAGCGGCCGCGCGCCCGGCGGGGCTCGGCCTGGTCCATGCGCACCGGCTGCGGCACACGGCGGCGTCGGAGATGCTGCGGTGCGGTGCGACGCTCCCGGAGGTCGGCCAGGTGCTGCGTCACCGCCACGCGGCGACCACCGCGATCTACGCCAAGGTCAACCGCGAGGCGCTCAGGCAAATCGCGCGCCCATGGCCAGGAGCGGTCCTGTGAGCACGTTGCGCCAATCCATGGCCGAGTACCTGGCGGTGCGCCGGGCGCTGGGCTACAAGCTCGAGCAGACCGAGCGCTTTCTCGGCCAGTTCCTGGACTACCTGGACGCCATCGGCGTTGACCGGATCACAGTCGAGCATGCGCTGACGTGGGCGACACTCCCGGGCCGCGGGCAGCACTGGCACGCGATGCGGCTCGGGGCGGTCCGCGGATTCGCGCGCTACGTACACGAAGTCGATCCGCGAGTCGAAGTGCCCACGGCGGACCTGCTACCCAGACAAGTCAGGCCGAGCGGTCCCCTACCTCTACACCGATGCGCAGATCCTGGCGTTGATCGCGGCGGCGAGCACGCTGCGCGTCGCGCACAAGACCGCGACGTTTCAGACGCTGTTCGGTCTGTTGGCCGCGACGGGGATGCGGATCGGGGAAGCCCTCGCGCTGGACCGCGCTGACTTCGACGTCGACGCCGGAACGTTGACCGTCCGCAACGCGAGGTTCGGGAAATCCCGCGAGCTGCCGCTGCACCCGACCACAACCAGCGCGCTGACGCGCTACCTGCGTCGCCGAGACCGCCCCCAACCGGTGGGTGCGACCGAAGCGCTGCTGCTCTCAAGCGTCGGCACCCGGGTGTTGGTCGCCGACGTGCAGACCTCATTCCGGGCGTTGCGCGCCCGCGCAGGGATCCTGCCGCGCTCGGCGGCGTGCCGGCCAACGCTGCACTCCCTGCGCCACAGCTTCGCGGTCCGCACACTGCTTGACGCCTACCGCACCGACGGCGATCCCGCCTCGCGCGTCGCGGCGCTGTCGACCTACCTCGGGCACGTCAATCCCGGCAAGACATATTGGTATCTGCACGCCGCGCCCGAACTGCTCGAGCTCGCCGGCGGACGCCTGGAACGCCACCTCGGAGACCGGCGATGAGCGCGCTCGCAACATCCCTGCAAGCTTGGTTAACCGACCGGCTGATCCGCGAGCGCAACGCCAGCCCGCACACGATCGCCTCCTACCGCGACACGATCAGGCTGCTGCTCACCTACGCATCCGGCACGCTCGGAGTCGAACCATCGCAGCTCGACCTCGGCCAGCTCGACGCGCGCCTGGTCGGCGCGTTCCTGGAGCACCTCGAGACCGACCGCGGGTGCAGCCCGCGGACGCGCAACACCCGGTTGGCCGCGATCCGCACCTTCTACCGCTACTGCCTGCTGCGCCACCCAGAGCACGCCGCGACGATCGAACGGGTCCTGCAGATCGGACCCAAACGCCACGAACGCGCGCTCGTCACCTACCTCACAGAACCCGAACTCGACGCGCTGATCGACGCCCCCGACCGCTCGAGCTGGACCGGCCGCCGTGACCACGCGATCATCACACTGCTCGCCCAGACCGGACTGCGCGCCTCAGAGCTCACCGGCCTTGCCTGCAGCGACATCCACCTCGGCACCGGCGCGCACGTCGCCACCACCGGCAAGGGCCGCAAGCAGCGCATCACCCCCCTGACCAAAGGCACCGTCGCGCTGCTGCGCGTTTGGCTCGACGAACGCGGCGGCCAGCCCGCCGAGCCGCTGTTTCCGACCAGCACCGGCAATCCACTCACCCGCAAAGCGCTCGCCCGCAGGATCGCGAAGCACGCCGCCTACGCCGCCGAGGGCTGCCCGTCGCTGACCGCAAAGGCGATCACGCCGCACGTCCTGCGTCACACAGCCGCGATGCGGCTGCTGCACGCCGGGGTCGACACGACCGTTATCGCGCTTTGGCTGGGCCATGAACAAGTCGAGACCACGCAGATGTATCTTCATGCCGACCTCGCGCTCAAAGAACGCGCGCTCGCCCGCACCAAGCCGCTAGATAGCAAGCCCGGCCGCTACCGCCCGCCGGACGCGCTCCTCGGATTCCTGGATGGACTATGACGAGACCGCAGCCGCCTCGGGCCTCGTCCGCGGGCTCGTGGAGCCTGGCAGCGGAGGTTCCAGCACCCTGCAAGGCTGCTCAAATCGTTCCGCAGTAGCAGCGTCGCCCCGGCTCGATTCAGCCGCCGAGACCGCTGCGTCACGCCTGAAGGGGGGTCACGTCCGCCTCGCTCCCGCTTCGGTCGGAGTTGGGCATTCCTCGCCCCGGGCCTGCCACGGGCGTGAAGTGCTTGCGCATGAACGGGTCGCGGCTACACCTCGGCTGGTTGCGCTTCTGGCGAACGGCGGCGCGGCGAGGGTTGGCCGGCAGAGACTTTCGTTCGCGCTCCTGGCGACAGCGCGTGAGCGTCGTCACCATGGCGCACGGCCAAATATCACGCAGCGTTCGACCTCTTGTTATTCAGGGGTAGCCTCCGGGTGGAAGGCCTGAGGCGCCGGGTATCAGGTGCCGGCATCCATCAATGTCAGTAGTGATCCGCGGCGAATTCTGGTTGATGCCGGGCATGTTCCGAGGGAAGCCAGGGAGCCCCCCGAGGTGCTGGTCGGGGACCGGGTCGGGCCAGTTCGACACCCCGTGCGAGCGCATGCACCGGGCGAAGTTCCGCATGCTGTTCATCAGCTGTTGTGCCTCGGCTTGAGTCGCCCCGCCGTTGTACGGGAGCAGGTGCTGGCAGGCTTGCCCGGCCGTCCGTACCTGGGAAGTGGTAACCCCGAGTTGCTGGGGGGTGAGCTCCGATTTGTCGAACGTTCCGCTGCTGGTGGGGTCGGGCCAGTGCTGCACGCCGTGCGAGCGCATGCAGCGGGCGAAGTTGAGCGCCTGGGAGCTCGGTGATGCTTGCGCATTCGAGAAGCCGGCGGGGCTGGTCGATGATGGGCTGCCGCCGCATGCCGTTGCAAGCAGGGCTAGGCTGGCCGTGGCGATGATGGTGGCCGCGAGTCGCGCTACGGGCGGCCACGTCCGCCGTGGCCGGCGGGTGACGCGGGCGCTGATGCTCATCATGCCCTCGTCAGGGTTGGCTGATCGTGCTGGTCGCCAGCGTGAGCGTCGACGTTCGGCCTGGAGTGCGTGGTATCAGGTCAGCCTCCCAGCGGCGTCCTATTTTGGTGTGCTCGGCGCTGTGGGCGCCGAGCACGCTTCGTGTTGGAGAGCGTCTGTTGGACCGCCTGGAGCTGGGTCTGGGTGAACTCGCTGGGGTGAGCGTGTCCGTATCGATCTCCGGCCAGAATCTCGCGATCGACGATCTGCACCTCGGTCGCGGAGAAGGCGCTGGCTACTTCCCTCCACCGGGTCGGGTCCCACCCTTCCCTCCAGCGGGTCCGGGTTGACTGGCTGGCGTTGGCTTCCCTCCAGTGGGTCGCGTCCCGCCCTTCCCGTTCACCGGCGTGGTGTGGTGGTGCGTGGGGTGGTGGCGGTGTGGCCTGGCGTGCTGTGTGGCAGCTAGGGCGCCGGTGCCGGCGATCGCGCCGGCGGCGGCGAGCGCGACGAGTGCGCCCGTCGCTGTGTGGCGGACCCGGGCGTACCTGCCGTTTTGATCGTTCACCTTGGTCTCCTTTCTTCGTGGCCGCCTCGAGGCGGCGTCGTTTGGGGAAGGTCAGCCTCGTGCGGGAACCTGAGATCAAGCTGAAGCGCACCGGTTCTTCAGCTGATCTTCAGGCAGCGTCGAGGACAATCGCTCACGCGATGGGCGAGCCGATCGGTCGAGTGGTGGTGATCGAGGACGAGCAGCCGGTACGCGATGCGATCCTCGCCGCGCTTCGCGCTGAGCGGTTCACCGCCACCGGGTTCGAGGATCTCCCCCGTCCCGCAGATGTGCTCGCGCTCGCGCCCGATCTGGCGATCCTCGATGTGCTGTTGCCGAGCGGCAACGGCTTTGCGTTGGCAAGGTTGCTCCGGGAGCGGCGGGAGCTGCCAATCATCTTTCTCACAGCCCGCGACGCCGTGGCCGACCGGGTCGCCGGACTCGAACTGGGCGCCGACGATTATCTGGTGAAGCCGTTCGCGCTCGAGGAGCTGATGGCACGCGTGCGGGCCGTGCTACGTCGGCGAGGCGCGATCCCGCAGGTCCTGGAGGTCGAGCGGGTGCTCGTCGATGAAGAACACGGCTTCGCGGCCCGTGCCGGTCGGGAGCTCGCGCTCACCTCGACTGAGCTTCGACTGCTCGCATTTCTCATGCGGCATCGCGGACAGGCGCTATCCAAGGACCAGCTGCTCACCCAGGTGTGGGGCTATGACGCCTACGACCACAACCTTGTCGAGGTGCACATCAGCGCGCTGCGGCGAAAGCTCGAGACCAACGGCCCCCGCCTGATCCACACCGTCCGCGGGATCGGCTACCGGTTCTCACCGTGACCGGCCACCGATCCACGCGCAAGCGATTGATCGCCGCCTCCATAGTCGGGATCGTCGTCGCGCTCGCGGCGTTCGTCGTGATCATCACGGTGCGCTACCGCGATGGGCTCGACCAGCGCCTTCGCACAGACCTCACATCCGGGGCAAGCGCGCTGCGCGCGGCACGCACGCCGGCCGCGCTCAAGTCGGTGATCGACTCGCTCGCCGCGGAGGACATCTCGGTCGACCTCGCCGGGATAACCGCCAAGGGCGGGACCCTACAGAGCACCCCGGGCGCAGCGCTCCTGACGGTGCGCGAGCTGATACCGGTCGGCGGCAGCGATGTGCCGGCGACCCTGACCGGCAGCCGTGCCGGGATCGACCGCCAGGTCCGCAGCCTAGAGGTCACTGAAGCGATCGGCGGCGTGATCGCTCTGGCGCTCCTGGCGGCGCTCGCGCGCGCAATCGTGCTACTCGACCGTGCCGCCTCAGACGCGCGCGCATCCGAGGCGGCCATGCGAACGTTTCTGGCCGACGCCTCGCACGAGCTCCGCACCCCGGTCGCTGCGCTTCAGGCGACCGCCGAGCGGCTCTTGCGAGAACAGCCGCCGCGCCCGGCGCGCGACGCGATCGAAGCCCAGCTCGCGCGTGATAGCCGTCGTCTCGGGCACCTGATCGACGACCTTTTGAACCTCGCACGACTCGAGGCGCGTGAACAACCGCACCGGGAACCCCTGGACCTCGCCGACCTCGCCACGACTGCAGTCGCCGCCACACGTACCACCGACCCGGCCGCACGCGTCGAACTGGTCACCGCCGGTCCCGTTCCGGCCACCGGTGACCGCGACGCGCTACTACGCGCCGTTCGGAACCTGCTCGACAACGCGTTCGCGGTCGCGAACACGGTCGTGGTCGAAGTCACGCAGACGGCGAAGGGTCCAACCATGACGGTGACCGACAACGGGCCTGGAGTTCCCGCCGATCAGCGCGAGCGGATCTTCGAACCGTTCGTTCGCCTCCCCCGCAGCTCGCGCGCTGGCACGGGCCTCGGGCTCGCGATCGTCCGCCGCACGCTCGAATCACACGGCGGCACGATCACATGTGACCAATCCCCCACCGGCGGCGCCCGCTTCACGCTACGACTACCAGCCGACCCCTAAGGACCGGCACGACGCAAACCGACCCGCACCCCGCAGAACGGGCGCACGACCTCGCGAGTCCGACGCGGCTGGTCGCGGACGATGATCGGACCAGCGTTAGTCAGAGCACGGGTAGCAGCAAGCACGGACCGTGACCCAGACCGCGGCGGAGACGTTAGCGTCGACTGCCCGAGGCAGTCACGCTTTCGACCTCGCCAGGCGGGCATGATGCTGCCGATAGCGGACAAAATCAGCAGCTGGCTACTCGCTGCCGTTTTGGAGCGCAGCAGCCCTGCTGTCGTCCACGAACCGCCATCGCGCAGCCGCGCCCAACGATGACCAGGCTCCCACGGCAACTCGTGCTCGCCGACAGATTATGTGCCCTCCTCGCGGCGATGGAGCCAGCTACACCAGGCATCCCAACAGGCGAGGACCATAAGCCGAGAGTTCCCATGATCGCCCTTATGGGAACGTTCCCATAAGGGGGACCTTCTCCGGAAAGATCGCCGTCACCCTGACCCCGAGCTGGGTCAGCGAAGCCGCCACCTCGCAACCGATGAAGCCCATCCCTACGACCACCGCGTGCCGATTCGCCACCGCCTCGCGCTGGATCGCATCGCACTGCGCCAGCGTGCGAAGCTGGTGAATCCCTGGCAGGTCAGCCCCGGGAAGCCCAAGCCGCCGGTTCCGTCCTCCGGTGGCGATCAGAAGCTTCTGATACTCGAGCTCCCGGCCCGAGTCCAAGACCACCACATGCGCGGTCGTATCGACGCTGACAACGCTCGAGTCGACTAGCCGTTCGACGCCATGCTCCTGATACCAATCGGCAGGCTTGACGTACCAGCCGCCGAGATCCTCCTCGCGGCGCAAATACGTCTTGGACAGCGGAGGCCGACCAAACGGAATGCCCGGCTCGTTGCCGATCAGCACCACCCGGCCCTGAAAACCCTCCTCGCGAAGAGTCGCCGTCGCGTTGCCTCCGGCGAGGCCGCCGCCGATGATCACCATCGGCCGATCAGGGTCCCGCCCGGTCATCGAGTGGATTCTGGCAGCTGCCTGCAGCTTCTTCCGCTACGGCCGCGCCGCGCGGCTCATCGCCGAGGCCGTTGAGGTAACGTCCCGACAGCCGCGTTCCGGCACGTACGTCGATGCGGGCCGGGGAGACCTGTCTGATCGGGTCGGCAGTGGCTCTGGCGACTCATGGAGAACCGATGAGCAGCAACGAACAGCCTGCAGGCCGGTCGCGGGACGAGGATCTCGATTTCGCTCTCGTGCGATTTCGCGGCGTGAACTCCGCCGCAGAGACGTTCGCCGATGCGCGCGATCGATCCCGCGCCGATGCGGGATGGACCCAACATGTCGGTTTCGTCGAGCACCACCACGACGGCCAAATTTGGTCTTGCGTGGCACATTCGCGGGTCACTATCTCGACATCGACGAGGCACTGCACGTCTCGCAGCGGGGCGCTGCCGAGGGGTTTGTCGGCGGTGGGGTGGTCGGCGTCCTGCTTGGACCACTCGGCATCGCGGTCGGGACCGTGCTCGGCGCGATCGTCGGTTCTCAGGTTGGCACATCGAGCGAAACCGACCCCGAACCGCAGCTGCTGGTGGACCGGCTGCGGGCGGCGGTGCCCCGATCGAGCTCTGCGATCGTGATGATCGCTTCGGCCCCTGATGTCGACGAAATGCTGGCCGTGATCGGTGAGAGCGGTGGAGCGGTCGTCCGCCAGACGCTCACGGCCGAACAGACCGTCGCGCTTCGAGCGTCGCTCGGCGAGAGCGCGGCCGCGTCGTCTGGGTCCTCAGGGTAACCCGGAGCTTCCCCGCCCCGCGGTGCCCGCACAGCACGGCCCGGATGGCAGCGACGCCATCCAGGGGCCGGTGATCGGTTTCGTGCTCTCCGCCGCCGGGAACGGGCGCGTCTACGTCTCCGGCGACAACGCCTCGCTGGACGTCGTGCGGGCGATCTCCGAGCGCGTTGGTGCCATCGCCATCGCTGTCCTCTTCGCCGGCGCGGTTCAGCTCGCCGGGAAATTCGACGGCGCGTATCTGACCTTGTCCAGCGACCACGCGGCCGATGCCGTCAAGATCCTGCGTGTCCGGAGGGTCGTGCCCGTGCACTTCGAAGGTTGGACCCACTTCACCCAGAACGCCGATGCGCTGCGGGCCGCCTTCGCCGGCAACGGGATATCGGACCGACTGGTGTTGCTCGAGCCCGGAGGACAGGCCACGATCTGAGGCTCGACCAATCAGGGCTCGGGGCGAGTGACGCTCGTGCCGGGGGGGGCGGCCGCGCGGTCAACCGCAGCTGACGTTCACGCCGGCTCGAACCGAATGACGCCGGCGGCGTCCGCGACTTGTCGGGCGCGTCCTGCGTTCAGCAGCAGTAACGCCGTGTAGAGGTTGGGATAGCGGTCGGTCGGGCATTGGCCATAGCGAGCGTCCCGGCCGGGTAGGTGGCGGACGTGGTTAGCGGTCGATGGCGGCCATGTTCGTCTCGCCGTGGCGTTCGCCGGTGGCCGGGGTGAGGTCGTTGTGTCGTTGGATCTGCTCCGCGCTGGCCACAGCATCATTGACCGGCCCGACGACGAGATGGTCCACCGTGCAACGGCAGCGCCGCGCGAAGCTCCGATTCACGGCTCCACGTTGTCTCCTGCTTCGGGCAAGCCGCAGGATCCGCCGACGCCAGTGTGACGGCAGAGTGCCGCGTCCACATGGGCGTGAGCCGCCTAAGCAGACGAGCCCGAGCCAGACACGGCTTGCTCTCGTTGCTGGCGCGGGTGGTGCCTCCACTTGCCGGAAACGGCTTAGCCGAGCGTAGGCCGGGGGGTGCGTTGGCCGGAAATCACCATCATCCGGTGAGGACAGCTCACCTGCGTCGGGGGCAGGATCGGCCTCCCTATCCGACTGACGGAGTAGCGGTGAGCGCACCGGACACCACGACGGAGGCACACGCCAACACGCGTCCCAGCAGTGCTAGCGCACTGCCGGACTATGCGCCGATCACGCGACCGGCGATCGCCCCGGCGCTCAACGAGCAGGGCTACTACGTCGGACACGTCGAGGGGAACCTCTACCGGGTCACAGACGGCACCTACCAGTCGGCCTTTCTTACGACCCCGGATGGCGTCGTGCTGTTCGACGCGCCACCGACTATCGGTCACAACATCCAGCGAGCGGTGGACGAGATCGCAGTCGCCAACGGCGTAAGCAACAAGGTCACTCACCTCATCTACTCACACCACCACGTCGATCACGTCGGCGCGGCCGCCCTCTTCGACAGGAACATCGCCCGCATCGGCCACGAGAAAACCCGCAAGCTCCTGCTACGAGACGACGATCCGGCGAGACGCGCGCCGGCGGAGACCTTCGAGGATCGCCGCACCCTCGAGATCGGGGGCGAGCGCATCGAGCTGGGCTAGCACGACCTTTCATGTCATGCAGTCGCTCCGGCTCGATCTGGGCTACGGGTCGCAGATTCACCCCTGAGCCCACAAGAGACGGTCAATAGCCGAGTCGATCATCGCGGGACGCGGCGACTCACATGCCTACACACGCCACACGAAGGAGAGAGAGGATGAACAAGGAGCTGGGGGTCTGGACGTATGAGGACTGCGCGCTGGTGCTGATCGACTACCAGAACGAGATGTTCGAGGTCATCAGATCGGAGACGGACGCAGACTTAGTCGAGCTGCATGTGAGGCTGCTGGCGAAGACCGCCAGGGCCCTCGGCATGCCGATCGTGCTGTCGACCGTGGGCGTTGGTTACGGATTCAACGGCCCGACGCTTCCCACGATCCTGTCCGAGGTGGAGGGCATCGAGCCGATCGACCGCTCGTCGATGAACGCCTTCGAGGATGTGGCATTTCGTGAGGCGGTGAAAGCGACCGGACGCAAGCGCTTGATCGTCGGCGGCCTCCACACCGAGATCTGCCTCACGTTCGCGACGGCCCAGGCGTTGAAGGACGGATACGACGTGATGTTCGTCACCGACGCGGTTGGCGGTCGATCCCAGATCGCTCATCGCACCGGGATCGAGCGGCTGTCGCACGCCGGCGCCGTGCCGACGACGGCGCTCTCGGTCAACACCGAGCTCTTCCGTGACTGGGCCTCACCGGTCGCGGGTGCCGCGCGCGATGTCATCTACTGGTATTTCAACGAGGTCCCGAAGCACACTGCTGCCGTTGGCGTCGCCGACGCCGAGAAGCAGGCCGCGTCGGCCGCCCTCCAGGGAGCGACGTGATGTCAGGGCGGCTGTCCGGAAAGGTCTGCCTCGTCACGGGCACCGGCGGAAGCATGGGGCGCGCAAGTGCCGTGACGTTCGCCCGCGAGGGCGCGCGGCTCGTCGGCTGCGACGTGGCCGTCGAGCCTGCGGAGGAGACCGTTGAGATCGTGCGGGCTGCCGGTGGCGAGATGGTGTCCCTGCAGCCATGTCGTCTCAGTGATCCAGCCGACTGCGCGAGGGTGGTGGAGCTCGCCGTGAGCGAGTTCGGCCAGATCGATGTGCTGTTCAACCTCGCCGCCAGATCCCACTTCCATAGGCTTGAGGGCTTCGGCGACGAGGAGTGGACCTCCGCCCAGCAGGATGAGGTCAATCTGGTGTTCTACCTCACCCGCGCCGCGTGGCCCCACTTGAAGGCCAGCCGGGGCGTGGTCGTGAACATGGCCTCGTTGAACGGTTCCCTCAGCTTCAAGCTGCTCGCGTCGTTGGCGCACACGACGAACAAGGCGGCGATCATCGGGATGACGCGCCAACTCGCGATGGAAGGAAGCGACGACGGGATTCGCGTCAACTCGATTTCGCCAGGCTTCATCGAAAGCAACTCGACTCGAGGGGAGTTGGAGGACGAGGGATTTGGTCGCGAGATGCGCGATCGGACGCTCCTGGGTCGGTTCGGCCAGCCTGAGGAGGTCGCTAACGTAGCGCTCTTCCTCGCCTCGGACGAAAGCTCGTACGTGACCGGCATCGACCTGGTAGTCGATGGCGCGCTGAAGGTCTGGTGATGTCCGAGTGAGCGTGCAGCAGACAGCTCCGACGCCGAGCGACAATGTCCACCCACGGCCGACGTCTGCGGCTCCGCGATACCGCGTCGGCTTCTGGGCCGTGGCGTTCGCCCTGCTGATCGTCATGGCATCCGCCACGCTGCCGAGCCCGCTCTACGGCATCTACCGCCTGCGAGATCACCTGTCGGCGTTCATGGTGACCGTGATCTACGCGATCTACGCGGCCGGGACGATCGCCGCGTTGTTGTCGGTGCGGTTCATCGCCGCGCGAGCGGGACGCAGAGGCGTGATGCTCGGCGCGGTGGCGACGATGATGGCGGCGGCTGGGTTGCTCGCGGCGTGGAAGGCTCTGCCAGGGTTGCTTCTCGGACGCTTCATTACCGGAGTGGCGGTCGGGCTAGTCGCTGGGACGGCGATTACCTATCTGATCGAACTGCGTGTCAGTGAGGGCCCCAAGGCCTCTCCGATCCTCGCTCGGAACATCGGCACGGCCGTGACCGTCGGGGCGCTTGGATCGGTCCGCTGATCGGTGGCTGCCTGGCGCAGTGGGTGAAATCGCCGCTGACCTTGCCTATCTCATCTTCGTGGCGCTTGGAGCGATCGCTCTGATCGGCTTGGCCACGGCGCCCGAGACCGGCACTCCAGCTCGTCCGGCTTCGCCGGAGAGCCAGGCGAGCAGTGCTTCACGCTCGGTCAGGATTCTCGTTCCAGGGGCGGCAGCGACCCTCGCAGCGTTCGCGGCAAACGGGCTGTTCGCCGGGCTGTCCGGGCTCTTCCTCGCCACTACGCTTCACCATCCCTCACACGCACTGTCGGGCGCAACGCTGTTCCTGGTGTTCTCCTCGGGGGTGGGGGCCCAGCTGGCAACAAGCAGGCTCCAAGCTTCGGCGGTACCCGTGCTCGGCGCGATCTCGATGCTCATCGGTCTCGCGCTGCTGGTGACCGCCGTGCGTCTTCCGACACCGAGCCTCCCGCTGTTCCTCGTCAGTGGCGCGCTGATCGGTGCAGGCGCCGGTGCCGTCTTCAAAGGGACGACCGGCCTTGTGCTCGAGGCCACGGCGCCGCAGAACCGACTGGCGATGACGTCGGACTTGCTCATCGCCCTCTTTGTCGGGCTTTCGATTCCGGTGATCGGTGCTGGAGTCGCCCTCGACCGAGGGGCAAGCGCGCCGGACACCGTGCTCGGCTTCGCGATCGTCGTCGGGTTGGGCGTTGTCGGCGCGGGGGCGCTGCTCGGATACGTGCTGAAAAGTGCCCAGCGACCGGGTTGAGACGGTGCCGCGGATCGTTGAGATCGTGCTGACCGAAAGGTTGGTGAAGGAATGACCCTGGACTCTGAGACGATGGGGCGGCGGGCGTTCGGCGGGCCAAAGGCGCGCAGCGCGGGCCGGCCGGACGGGCGCGCCCGGGGGGCTCCGCTGTCGCCGATCCAACGGCGAGCGAGTTTCTGCGGCGTGCCGACCCGATCCTCCGGGCTGGCCACGACCTCATTCGTCTCCCAGTTTCGCAACTACCGTTAGTCGCAGACCGCTGAGCGGTGAGTGCGATGAGCAGATGGCTCGTCACGCTGTAGGTCCACGCCGCACCGACTCGGTTCGGACCTACCTTGGCGCGACCCGATCATCGGAGGTCTCAGTGCGGTCGCCCTGCCCGGGGCAATCGCAAAAAGGCTGAGGTTTCCAGGTACTTCTTGATGGGCACGGCTGGGCTCGAACCAGCGACCTCTCGCGTGTGAAGCGAGCGCTCTCCCACTGAGCTACGCGCCCGGCGGAGGGCAGTTTACGTGCCGCGCCTGCTCGCTCGCGGTGCCGTGGCGGACCGCGCCGGACCGCTTAGGCCGCTGACGCCGCCGAGGCCCCTCAGTCCGCTTACAGCCGGACTACGCTGGCGCTACGCAGCCCGCGGGTCACGCCGCGGAGGTCGATGAACAGAGGAACGCTGCCGGCGATTGCGACGTGGTCGATGCCAGGGTGGGCCGTCACGAGCACGACAGCATCGGCCTCGCTCACCGCGGCTTGCAACCCGACGCTCTCCAACGTGAGCTCCTTCAGCGCGGGAACGTACGGATCGTGGTAGCTGAGCACCGCGCCTCGCTCGGCGAGCATCTGCATGACTCGGAGCGCCGGGGACTCGCGGATGTCACCAACCCCCCCCTTGTAGCTGACGCCGAGGATTGCGATCCGAGAGCCGTTGACCGGCCTGGCCACATCATTGAGGGCGCGTTCGATCCGCTCGACGCAAAAGCGGGGCATCTGCTGGTTGATCTTCCCCGCGAGCTCAATGAACTCCGTCGAGAGGTCGAACTCCCGTGCGCGCCACGTGAGGTAGAAGGGATCGACCGGCAGGCAGTGGCCGCCCATCCCCGGGCCAGGCTCGAAGCGCATGAAGCCATAGGGCTTGGTCGCCGCGGCATCGACGACTTCCCAGATGTCGATCCCCATCCGGTCGGAGAGGATGGCGAGCTCGTTCACGAGCGCGATGTTGACCGAGCGGAAGATGTTCTCCAGCAGCTTGGTCATTTCGGCTGCTTCGGGAGTGCTCACCCGGACCACCTGATCGCAGATGCGCCTGTACAGCTCCTCCGCGCGGTCCCCGGACTCGGTGGTGATCCCCCCGACGACTTTTGGGGTGTTCCGGAGGGTGTAGTCCGTCCGACCGGGATCGACGCGCTCGGGCGAGAACGCCACGCTCAGCCCGTCGCCAATGCGGAGCCCCGACTCCTCGAGCAGGGGGATCAGGCGCTCGCGGGTCGTCCCCGGGTACGTCGTCGACTCGAGCACCACGAGCTGGCCCCGCTGGAGCACATGCGCGAGGGAGCGCGCGGCGGCGCAGAGTGGGCCTAGGTCCGGCTCACGGTTGCGGGTCAGCGGCGTCGGAACACAGATCACGATCGCGTCCGACCGCGCGAGCGGCGCATAGTGCGAGGTCGCCTCGATCGAGCCCCGCAGCGCTCGCAGTCGCTCCGACGTCACGTCCTCGATGTACGACTCCCCGGCGGCGACGGCGGCCACCTTCTGCGCATCGATATCGACGGCCACGACGTGATCGCCCGCCTCGGCGAACGCGACCACCAGCGGTAGTCCTACGTACCCGAGGCCGATCACTCCGACGGTCATTTTCGCTTGCGCTGCTTGCACCTTTATCCCCGCATCTGGACTACTTGTGTGCCTGCTGGAGGCCAGCACGATAGCGGTCGCGGATCTGCATGGCGGCGCGACCGCGTCGGGGCCCCACTGACCCGGCCGACCGCGAATTCACCTCCCGATCACAAATGCACAAGTCCTTGTGTGAAGCGGTATAGTCTCGGGATCGACTACCGAGACAGTCGCGCAAGGGGCTGACCGAGGGGACCGGGAAGCAGAGCGCAGCAGGGGTAATGCAATCAGCCTGTGTTGTAGGGCAATGTACACAAATGGAGGCATCATGAAGACAAGGGCGACGGAACTTGCCGTGGGGGCGAGCGCGTGATGAAACGGCTCGTTGTAGTTGCCGACAGCTCGCTGATCGTGGAGGCGATCCGGATCGGATTGCGCACGAGCGGGGAGTTCAATCTGCTGGGCCACGCGAACGGCCGCAGGACGTCTGCGCGCACGATCGTTGACGCAGCTCCCGATGTCGTGCTGGTCG
>Ga0302304_10001027_pt1 | contig 14894 bp, 7 predicted proteins | sample III_Palsa_E2_2_FD_198769 | JGI IMG/M metagenome (GOLD analysis project Ga0302304, IMG submission 198769) | Peat permafrost microbial communities from Stordalen Mire near Abisko, Sweden - III_Palsa_E2_2 | ecosystem: Environmental > Terrestrial > Soil > Palsa > Peat permafrost | place: Sweden...
CCGTTTGGTCTGCAGGTAGCGTTCATTGTGAGGATTAGGGTCAATGCGAACGGGCACCGTATCCACGATTTCAAGGCCATATCCTTGTAAACCGGCCCGTTTACGGGGATTGTTACTGATAAGACGCAACTTGGTGATCCCCAGGTACCGAAGTATCTGAGCGCCTACTCCATAATCTCTGTCATCCATCCCAAACCCCAGGTGTAAATTGGCTTCTACTGTATCCATGCCCTCTTCCTGGAGTTTGTAGGCCTTGAGCTTATTGAGCAGTCCTATACCCCGGCCTTCTTGGTTCATGTAAAGGATGACTCCTTTCCCTTCCTTTTCAACGAGTTCCATGGCAGCGTGGAGCTGATCCCCGCAATCGCAGCGAAGAGACCCCATAATATCGCCCGTGAAACAGGAGGAATGTACACGGACAAGCAGGGGCTCGTTCGGCTCCCATGTTCCCTTGATCATGGCCAGGTGTTCGCTATTGGAATTCTTTTCCCGGAAGGCGATCAATTTGAAGTGGCCGTATTTGGTCGGCATATCTACCCGTACGACTTCTTCGATCAGGGAATCCGTCTTCAGGCGGTATTCAATCAAGTCCTTAATAGAAATGAGCTTCAGGTCAAAATTACGCGCAATCACTTCCAGTTCCGGCAAGCGGGCCATGGTTCCGTCCTCGTTCATAATCTCCACCAATACGCCGGCCGGCTCAAATCCTGCCAACCGGGCCAGGTCAATAGTTGCTTCGGTATGGCCCGTCCGTCTCAGCACCCCTTCCTTTTTGGCTTTGAGCGGGAAAATGTGTCCCGGGCGGCCTAAATCCTCCGGGCGGGTGGCCGGGTCTATCAATGCCTGAACCGTCTTTGCCCGGTCATGTGCGGAAATCCCCGTGGTGCAATTGTGGCCAAGGAGGTCCACAGACACAGTGAAGGGCGTCTCATGTAAGGCGGTATTATTAGTTACCATGAGGTCCAGCTGGAGTTTCTCACACCTGTCTTCCGGCAATGGAGCACAGATCAGGCCCCTCCCGTGCTTGCTCATGAAATTGATAATTTCCGGCGTTACATTGGCTGCCGCCGTGATAAAGTCCCCTTCATTTTCCCTGTCTTCGTCATCCACCACGATAACCAGTTTCCCCCGTTTTATATCTTCTATGGCACTTTCAATACTGTCCATGTTATTTAATTATTTTATATGCAAAGATAACGAACCCGCGGCGTCTTTCCTTGGACGCCACCCAAGGCATTCATTTATAGTTAATTAGTCAGTACGTGTCAAATGAAAAAAAGAAATCCACGTTTGTCCTAACAATTTGTTAATATTTAGCTGTCTAACCTCGGGATTTAATTTATTTCTTTGCACCGATTACCAAACCTATTCCATCTATCAGCACCAAACCTATTTCATCTATGAGTCTGAAGAAACTCCTCACCGTTCTTTTACTGGCGTTGGGTGCGCCAGTAGCCATTTTGGCCCAGGTAACAACAGGTAGCATTACGGGTAACGTAAAGGATTCCAAAGGAGAATTCCTGGTGGGCGCAACCATAAAAGCCGTTCACCAGCCGACCGGAACTGAATATTCTACCGTTACCAAATCGGAAGGACACTATGTGCTTCCCAATTTAAGGGTCGGGGGCCCCTATACTGTTACCATCACCTACGTGGGCTATTCCACACAAACTTATGACAACCTGGTTGTTACGCTCGGAAACCCCGTCAGTCTTCAGGCAACCATGGAAAACAGCGCTGCTGCACTGAGCGAAGTAAAGATTACAGGAAAAGGGAATTCCATTATCAGCTCCGACAGGACCGGGACGTCTACCAACGTTTCCCTGCGCACTATCTCCAACCTGCCTACCCTGTCCAGGAGCATTCAGGATTATGCCCGCCTTACGCCGCAGGCGGTTTCTTACACCAGTAACTCGTCCAACAGTCCCGTGGGTATTTCTTTTGCAGGACAAAGTAATAAGTACAATCAATTCACCATAGACGGCGCCAATGCCACCGACGTATTCGGGCTGTCCAGCACGGGCACCAACGGTGGGCAGGCGGGCGCAAATCCCATCCCCATAGAATCGATCCAGGAGCTTCAGATCGTTCTGGATCCCTACGATGTTACCTATGGAGGCTTCACTGGGGGTGGTATGAATGCGGTCACCAAAAGCGGTTCCAATGTAGAACATGGATCAGCGTATTATGTATTCCAAAACCAGGGATTGGTAGGGAATGGGGCCAATGATACGAAATACCCCAGTTTTAAGGACTATACCTTCGGCGCCAGCCTGGGAGGAAAGATCATTCAGAACAAGCTGTTTTATTTTATCAATGCCGAAAGGACTGATTCCAAAACGCCCCTGGCATATGACCCATCCAATCCTTCTTCAGGATCCAAGTTCCCACTGGACTCCCTGCAAAGTATCAGTAGCTTCGTCAATGGCACCTACGGGAAGAACGGCATCACCACTGGAAGCTATACGGGTCTTACTCCCGAACAATCTGCCACTTCCATCTTTGGCCGTATCGACTGGAACATCAACGAAAAGAACAAACTGACCATACGCCACGCCTTCGTACACGGGAGCAATTATATCCTCTCCCGGTCCCCGACTTCAATGACCTTTTATAATGGCGGGTATGATATGATCAATACGTCCAATTCCACCGTGGCCGAGTTGAACAGCAATTTTTCCAGTTCATCCAACGTGCTGCGTGTAACCTTCAACGATATCAACGATCATCGTACTACCCAGGCTTTTCCTTCGGTAACTATTTACAGCGGAGCGCTTACCTACAACCTGGGAGGGGATTATTCCTCCGCCCGCAATAGCCTGATCCAGAAGAACTATACCTTGCTGGATAACTACACGATCTACCGTGGTACACATACGGTAACTTTCGGTACCGACAATGAGTTCTATAATACAACGAACGTATTCCTGCAGGATTTCTATGGAGGATACACCTATAACAGCATTGCCGATTTCGAAAACAATGCCACTCCCGCTCAGTATTACGTAAGCTACTCGACCAAGGGAGCCGCAGACGACGCCGCCGCCAAAATGCATGCCGCCCAGTTCAGTTTATACGGGGGAGATGTATGGGCGATAAAAGATAATTTCAAGCTGACGTATGGGGTCCGCATCGATATGCCCGTATTCTTTAACAAGCCGGATAAGAACAGCAACTTTGATACGGTGACTACCTTTAACGGCATTCAGAACAGTACCACACCCAAGTCCACGCCTTTGTTCTCTCCCAGGGTGGCTTTCAACTGGGACGTCCACCACAATGGTAAGACACAATTGCGCGGAGGCGCCGGGCTCTTTACCGGACGCATTCCCTTTGTATGGGTTTCCAATATGTACACCAATACTGGCGTTGCTTCCATCAAGTATTCCGGAACAACGCCCGGTGGATTCCAATACAATCCGACAGATCCCCACCTGGGCGCCTATATACCCAGCAGCTATGCCAGCGCTCCGACGGAGATCGACGTAACCGACCCTCATTTTAAATTTCCCCAGATCCTCCGTTCCAACCTGGCCATTGATCAAAAACTGGGCGTTTGGGGATTGATCGGAACCCTGGAAGGCATATATACCAAGACTATCAACAATATCAACTACCAAAACCTAAACGTTGGACCCCAGGTCGGTGAAGTCACCCTGGGTAGCACGACCCGTCCCTGGTACAATTTCAAACGCGCCAATAGCAGTTATACGGATGTGCTTGAATTGACCAATACGAGCAAAGGATATGCGTACAATTTCACGGCCCAATTACAAAAGCCCTACTCCAACGGATGGCAGGGCATGGTGGCTTATACCTACGGTCGCTCCTATTCCCTGAATGACGGCACCAGTTCTACCGCCATATCCAACTGGCGCTATGCATATAATATCAACGGCCTCAATAACCTGGACCTCTCCCGCGCCAACTACGATCCGGGGTCCCGCGTAATCGCCTATATCACCAAGCAATTCCGTTATGCCCATAACCGCCTGGCCACAAATGTTGGCCTGGTATACACCGGACAATCAGGGGAAACTTTCTCCTACATGTTCAGCAAGAATATCAACGGGGATGACGTTTCCAGCAAGAGCGCCAATGCCGATCTGGCCTACCTGCCTACGGATGCCAGCCAGTTCGCCACGCTGACAAGAAACGGGGCTCCCGTATCTGCTGCACAACAATTTTCCGATCTGCAGACCTTTGAGGCGGCCAATCACCTGACCAGTCACGCAGGAGAAAACCTGGATCGCAATGCTTTCCGCCTTCCCTGGGAAAATCACTTTGACCTGAAGCTCTCCGAAGATATTTATGTGTACAAGGCACATAGGCTGCAGGTCTCTTTTGACGTCTTTGATGTAAACAACCTGCTGAGCCGCAAATGGGGCTGGAGCTACTACCTGGCCAACCAGGATGTGAATCTCTTTACGGTGGTTACACAGACACAAACGCCGACCTATACATTCGATATTACAAAACAAAACCTCATCAAAGGGGTATACAGGCCTTACACTATCAGCGATTTCAACTCCCGCTGGAGGGGTCAGATCTCTTTGAAATATGCTTTCTAAAAATTCGTCACTAAAAAGAGAGAGGCTGTCTTTGAAAGGACAGCCTCCCGCTTTTTTCAAAAAGCGATAATAATTCCTTAATCCTGGAAAACGGGATAAGGGTGGATTTTAATTCACTTTTGCGCCCTGAATTTCGTGAATGACATTCTTTCTCTAACGACTTGCCCCAACGCTTGTATTTTTCATCATTTAACCAAAAGTATCTATGCTTAAATTCATCAGACTGCTTGGAGTACTCTGTTTGGGGCTCTCTATTTCTCTCCATCTTTTTGCCCAGGAAACTACCTCTGACATCCAGGGAACTATTACGGACGGGAAGGAAGGGTTGGCTGGCGCCACCGTAGTGGCCATCCACACGCCTTCCGGAACCCGTTATGCCACTACTACCCGTAAAGACGGGCGATTTAACTTAGCCAACGTAAAGATCGGCGGCCCCTACGTAATCACCGTCACTTTCGTAGGTTACAGGGAAGAAAAGCAAGAGAATATTTTCCTGTCCCTGGGCCAGGAATTAAAATCTGACTTTACCCTGACACCCGAATCCCAGAACCTTTCAACTGTTGTTGTGAAGGGAACAGGGCAGAACAAGATCTTCAATAGCGGGCACACCGGTAGTCAGGAAGTCATCACCCGGACCCAGATTGACCGCCTCCCCACCATCAACCGGTCTCTGCAGGATTTCACTAAATTGGAACCTACGTCTGCCGCCGGCGGTTTGAGTTTCGGAGGCCAGTATAGCGGGTACAATAATGTAACCGTAGATGGGGCCAATTTCAACAATTCCTTCGGCCTTTCTTCCACTTTGGGCGGCCAGACCAACTCCCAGCCCATCAGCCTGGAAGCCATTGAGCAGATCCAAGTGAACGTGTCCCCTTATGATGCTACCCAGGGGGGCTTTTCCGGGGCAGGTATCAATTCCGTCACCAAAAGCGGAACCAACACCTTTAAAGGATCCGTTTATACTTATATCAAGGGGCCCGGTACCCAGGGATATAACGTGGAAAATACCCAGATCACCCGATCGCCTTTCACCTATTATGTACGGGGCGCTTCCCTGGGCGGGCCCATCATCAAGAACAAACTGTTCTTCTTTCTGAGTGCGGAAGAAGTGCGCCAGACGGCGCCGGCTACCAGCCAGATCGCTTCGGATGCCAACCACGCGCCCGGAGGAAACGTATCCCAGGCCAATGCCGATACACTGAACGCACTAAGCCAGTTCCTCATCAGCAAATTCAACTACAACCCCGGTGCATACCAGGGATATTCTTTCCAGGACAACAGTAATAAGATCACAGCTAAGCTGGATTGGAACGTAGGCGCCCGTAGTACTGTGACCATCAAATACAATTACCTGAAGTCCTACGCTGACCAGTTTGCCAGTACCAGCCGGCCAGGTGCAGGCCAGGTAGGTGGAACTACACAAGGTCTTCCGGGTACGTATGCCATGCCCTTCGAAGGGAGCGGATACCGGATCAATAACAATTTCAATATTGTCATCGGTGAGTTGAATACCCGGTTTGGCAATTCCTCTTCTAATAAGTTCCAGGTGGGATATACGGCTCTGCGGGACTTCCGCACCCCTCACTCCAATTCCACCACTTTCCCCCTGGTGGATATCTTAAACAACGGAAATATCTACACGACATTTGGGTATGAACCTTATACTTACAATAATATCCTGCACACAGACGTATACCAGATCGCAGATATCTTTAAAATATACAGGGGAGCACACGAGCTGACTTTCGGTACCCAGGATTATTACCGCAAATATCAAAATGCGTTCGCTCCGGGATATAATGGGGTTTACCAGTTCAACAGCCTGACCGATTTCTACAACAGTGTCAACAACGGTACGGCCAATGCCAAATCCTATTACCTGCAATATTCCGCTTTGCCCGGCAGGGCTTTCCCCTATGCATACGCGGGATCTACCGAATTATCTTTATTCGCACAGGATAAATGGAGGGTCACTAATAACTTTGCCCTGACATATGGTCTCCGCCTGGAAAACACCATTTACAAACAGGCCTTTCAGGACAATCCTTCGTTCGACGCCCTTCAGTTTAAAAACGGCTCCACCTATAACATTGGCAAAGCACCCGGCAATGCCCTGCTTGTTTCTCCGAGGGTAGGTTTTAATTGGGATGTGCTGGGCAACAAGACCTTACAGCTCAGGGGCGGAGCCGGTATATTCTCCGGACCTCCTCCTTTCGTATGGATCAGCAACCAGGCCAGTAACAACGGTATACAATTCGGTTCTTTCACGAATGCTAATGTCGCCTTCAATTCCGACCCTACGCATTACCTGCCTGCCAGTGGCGCCGCCAATAGTTCCTACAGCACGGCACTCACGAGTCACAATTTTAAATATCCCAGTGTACTGAAGTACAGCCTGGCCGTAGACAAGAAACTTCCCGGTGATTTCGTTGTCACCTTGGAAGGAATGGGTACCAAGGATATTAATGCCGTCTATTTCTCCAATATTAACCTGAATGAAACCAATGCCACACCCCTGGTGGGAACTGACAATCGCCTGCAATATGCGGCGGGAACCGGCAATAAGTATTATTCCGGAGCAGGGGGCGCCTCACTGACGAATCCGAACATCGGAACGGCGATCCTGATGAGCAATACTAATAAAGGATATGCCTACAGCCTTACTGCGAGGATCCAGAAGAACATCTCCAACCTATCGCTGAGCCTTGCATACACTTACAGTCAAAGCAAGAATACGGCAGAGGGTGGTAGCACCGCGTCTTCCCTTTGGAGCGCCAGGGCCGTCAGCGGAGATCCCAATGCACCTACACTGGCTAATGCAAGCTGGTTGCAACCACATAGGGTCATTGCTTCAGCCTCGTACAAGTTGAATGAAGGAAAATTTGCTTCCACCACTTTCGGAGCCATCTTCGAAGCGACAAATAATGGAACGGGCTCTTATGTCTATAACGGTGACGTAAACCACGATGGCAATACAGGGAATGACCTGATCTATATCCCTAAGACGCAAAGTGATATCGAACTTGTGCCGGTTAATACGGGCGGAGGGGTCATCACGGATACCAGGACAGCTTCACAGATCTGGAACCAATTGAATAATTATATCATTCAGGATCATTACCTTGATTTCCACAGGGGGCAATATGCCAAAGCCAATGCCCTGATGTATCCATTCTTTAAAAGACTGGACCTGCACCTGGCCCAGGATTTCTCCGTCTTTATCGGAAGTAAGGAAAAAGGAACGCGTCATACCCTTAGCCTTTCGTTGGACCTGATCAATGCAGGCAACTTCCTGAACCGCAACTGGGGCGTTTACAAACTGGCCAATGCAACAAATTTCCTGAAATATGAAGGGATAGATCCGGTTACCCAGGCACCCAGGTTCTCCTTCCCTTATTTGGATGCCACAAATCAGGTCCCATTGACCACCACATGGAAAGACGATACCAGTATCAATTCTCGCTGGCAGGCACAGTTTGGGATCAGATATATGTTTAACTAAACAACCGTAGTTTTTCCCAATAGCGCAGAGGTCGGCTTTTACAGCCGGCCTCTTTTTTTAGGCGGTGATCACCCGGGGCACCTTTCCTTCGAGCAGGATCAGGTCTGCCAGGACGATGGCTGTCACCGCCTCCAATATGACAGGAGCCCGGAGAGCCACACACAGGTCGTGCCGCCCTTTCACGGAAAAGGCTTCGACCTGGCCGGTTTCCCAATTAAGGCTGTTTTGTTCCTTAGGAGTGGAGGAAGTAGGTTTTATCGCGATGCGAAACACCAATTCGTTTCCATTGGTGATGCCACCTACGATACCTCCGGCATGGTTTGTGGCTGTATGACCTTCTACATTTACAATGGCATCATTATGCTGACTGCCAAACATCCGGGCGGCTGCAAAACCAGTCCCAAACTCAATCCCTCTTACGGCGGGAATGGCAAATACGGCGTGGGCAAGTAAAGACTCCGCCGAATCAAAGAACGGCTCGCCCAGGCCGATGGGTAACCCATTCACACGGCATTCCACGATGCCGCCTATGGTATCCTTGGCATCGATCGCTTTCTGTAATCCAAGTTCCTGGTCCACTTCACCCCCGATCTCCAGGAGATCGGCTACCACGTGGATAGCCGGAGAATATACCTGCAGGATGCGCTTGGCAATGACCCCCGCGGCCACAATACCGGCCGTCAGGCGGGCGCTAAAATGCCCTCCGCCCCTATAGTCCTCAAACCCACCATATTTGTGATGGGCAACAAAGTCGGCGTGACCGGGCCTGGGAATATCCCTTTGTTTCTCGTAATCCCCACTTCGGGTATTGTTATTGTCAAACAAAATGGTAATGGGTGCGCCGGTAGCCTTGTCATTGAAAAGGCCGCTCCTGAAAATAGGGAGGTCGTCTTCCTTTCTCGGGGTAGTGCCTTTTGCACCTGCCTTTCGGCGTTCCATATCAGGCAAAAAATCGGTCAGTTGCAAGGGCAACCCGGCAGGACAGCCGTCAATAGTCACTCCTACCCCAGCCCCGTGGGATTCCCCGAAAATGTGTACCCGGAAAAGGCGGCCAAAACTATTCATGTGCAGATGAGATTGGTTGTACTTCCTCCACCGGAACGCCCCAGGCGCGCAGGTGTTGGTAAAAATCGGTATAGGATTTATCAATCGCCTGGGCCTGCGCGATCGTCACAGGGGCTGTCGCTTTGAGGGCGGCCACGGCGCAGGCCATGGCGATCCTGTGGTCGTTGTGCGAAGTCACCTGCCCTCCGCTGACGCCGGTTCCTCCATGGACATGCATGAAATCACCTTCCAGGGTAATATGGATACCCAACTTGCCGAACTCCTGCTGCAAAGTCGTGGCCCTGTCACTCTCTTTATGCTGCAAGCGCCTGACTCCTCGTAAAACGGTGGTTCCATTGCAATAGGCAGCCAGCGCCACCAGGGGGGGGAACAAGTCCGGACAGTCCGTGGCGTCGAAACTAAATGCATTCAGGGATTGAGGGGTTACAGTGATTGAATTCCCGTTGATGCTCAATGCAGCCCCGGCATCAGTTAATGCCTTCAGTACCGCTTTGTCCGCCTGAGTGGAATCCGGGTCCAGTCCCTCAATATCTACAGGACCGGCGATGGCCCCTGCGACCAGCAAAAAAGCGCCTCCGCTCCAATCACCTTCTACGGTGTAGTGAAGAGGGTCGGCTTCAGCGGGCGTGGGGCTGCCTTCAAAATGGAATGTTTCATGCGCCCTGTGCGTCACCTTCCATCCGAAATGCCGGAGCACACTCAGTGTCAGGTCAATGTAAGGCTTGCTTTTGAGGTCATTCACCCGAATCACCTTGCCTTCTGCGCCGGCCGAGGCAAACGCCATCAGTAAACCGGTGAGGAATTGGGAACTCAAAGAACCGTCGACGGTAATATCTGCGGGTTGCAGCGGGCCTTGTATGGAAAGGGGCAAATGCCCCTGGTTGGAATGAATGCGGATCCCCAGTTGCGGGAAGATGTCGTCAAAAAAATGAAGCGGCCTGGTAAGGAGGCTCCCTTTTCCATTAATGACCAATGGCTTCCCACTAAGGGCGGCGATCGGCGTGAACATGCGCACTCCCAGGCCGGATTCTCCGCAATTGATCAATTCAGAAACAGGGTCAACCCCTTTGCTGCTTATAGTCAGGGTTCCATCCTTTCCACCTTCTACCCGGGCGCCCAGTTTCTGTATGGTATCCAGGGCGGCCAGGTCATCGTGTGAATGGCCGGGGTTGTGGAGTACCGTGACTCCCCGGCGCAACAGGGCGGCCGCACAAGCCCTTTGCATAGAGCTTTTGGAAGCGGGGGCCTGTAGCGTACCCTTTATAAGCGAGGGTTGTATGGAAACGATCATTGCTTTACAAATTCTAGTAATAACGACTGCAATTCGGGGAGGGGGATCGGTTGGATAACTGCCTGTCCTATCTTATTCAACAAAATATAATTCATGGACTGGGTCGTGCGTTTCTTATCCATTTTCAGAATCTCCCAAGCCTTTTCCACATCGAATACAGAATAGGTAGGCAGTCCATACTGTCCAATCACTTTCACGACCCGTTCTGTCTGTTTGAACCCCGTCTGTTGCTCCGATATATAGCAGGCTACCGTCATTCCTATGGATACTGCCTGGCCATGGGACAACTCATACATGTTCTCAATGGCATGCCCCAGGGTATGACCGAAGTTCAGGAGCTTCCGTTCTCCTTTTTCAAACTCATCCCCCTGCACCACTTTGGTTTTCAACAGGGCGTTCCGGCGGATCAATTTCTTTAACAGGGTCTTGTCCTTGCGTAGTTGCTTTAGCGTGTGCTCCTCCAGTATCTTAAACATCGGGGCGTCCTTGATACAGGCGTGCTTTATGCATTCCGCCATCCCGTTGATCCACTCCTGCTCCGGCAGGGTGTCGAGCAGATCCGTATCGTACAACAGGAAGTCCGGCTGCCGGATCAATCCCACCATATTTTTATAGACGCCCACGTCAATGCCGTTCTTGCCGCCTATAGAAGCGTCCACCATCGCCAGGATGCTCGTAGGGACAAAACCAAAGCGCAGGCCGCGCATATATATCCCGGCCACATAGCCGGTGATATCAGTAACCACGCCTCCTCCTACTCCTACCAGCCACCAGCCACGGTCAACTTCAAACTCGAGGAGTTGCTCAATGATGGAATCAACCGTCGCTTGTGTCTTGTAAGCTTCCCCGGGTTTCAGAACGATGGTGTTCCAGTCCCCGAATAAGACCTGGTGAGACGCGAACAAATGCTCATCCGTAATGAGCACCGTTCTTTCCCTGGGCACCAATTTGTCCAACCTGGAATAGGAAGCATCAAAGTAATAATCACAGGAGGCCGTCGAAAAGGGGATCGTCTGTTTATTCTTCATTCATCACTTTGGTCTGATGACGGATACTTTCCAAGTGTACTGCATCAAAATATTTGGTAATAAATTCTTTCCCGAGACCGAATTTCTCTCCTTTCTGCACCGCACGTTCCAGGATCTCGTTCCAGCGACTGGTTTGCAGGATTGTGATATTATTGTCCTTCTTGTACTGGCCAATCTTTTCAGCTATCTTCATACGTTGCGCCAGCAGGGACAACAGCTCGTCATCGATATGATTGATCTGTTCGCGCAGCTTGGCCAGGGCCGTCAGGAACTCTGCCGCCTGGGTACTTTCATGGCGCCATTTGATGCTGTCAAGCATTTCTGCCAGGCGTTCAGGGGTCACCTGCTGCTTGGCGTCGCTCCATGCATTATCCGGATCGATATGGCTTTCAATCATCAACCCATCATAGCCTAAATCAATGGCCTGTTGGGCGGTAGACTGAAGGATATCCCTGCGCCCTGCCATATGGGAAGGATCGCAAACCATCAACAATTCGGGGTTGCGGCGTTTCATTTCAATACCTAAATGCCACATGGGTGCGTTACGGTATTCCGTATTGCCGTATGAGCTGAAACCGCGGTGGATCAGTCCTATGTTCTTAATGCCCGCCCTGGCTACGCGTTCAACGGCGCCGGTCCATAATTCGAGGTCGGGGTTAATGGGATTTTTGATCAGTACGGGCACATTCACCCCGCGAAGAGCGTCAGCCACTTCCTGCACACTGAACGGATTTACGGTAGTACGTGCGCCGATCCAGAGGATATCCACTTCAAAATGAAGGGCATCTTCCACTTGCTTTCCGGTGGCTACTTCCACGGCCGTCGGCAATCCTGTCAATTTCTTGGCCTGTTGCAGCCAGGGAAGCCCCTTGGTGCCTATGCCTTCAAAACTACCCGGACGCGTACGGGGCTTCCATATACCTGCCCTGAGTGCGTCTACTTTCCCTGTTTGTGCCAGGCGGGTAGCGGTGGCAATTACCTGTTCTTCGGTTTCTGCGCTGCAGGGACCGGATATGATCAGGGGTCTCTTGTTCAACACAGTCGTTACATCCACTGAAGTCGTTACTGTCGCTTCCATAAAATAAGTGTTCTGTTATTGTATAGACAAAAAAATCGTTTACCTGTTGTTCGCATCATTCATGCGGATCTTCCTTCCCTTGAACATTTTTCCGTCGATGGCTTTTATCATCTTTGCGGCGGCCTTCTTCTCCACTTCCACCCAACTGTTCATTTCCTTCAGGTCGATCCGTCCCAGTACGTCCTTGCGCAGATCGCTCATGTCGAGGATAAACTGCAGGAAGCTGGATTTATAGAAACCATCTTTGATCCCCACGTTGATAAACAGACGGGCATAGTCTCCACCGCCACCTTCGCCTTCACCACCACCGGCTCCTGCATAAGGCTGACGCGTCCTTATCCTTTCACCACCGGCCGAGGAACTGAATTCCCTTGGCGATGTCCTGCTGCCGACGCGGGCTTCGCCCCTGTCCCTTTCCCTCACATTCAAATCCGCTGCATTTTCATAGTATTTCAGGAAGCGGTCAAACTCGAGCGCTGCAAACCGCTTTACGATATCTTCTTTGGAAATATCCGCGAACTTCTCTTCAATCATCGGCACAAAAGCTTCATAATCTCCATGGCTGACGTCTGCATTCAGGATGCGATCCATGAAATAATAAAACTGCTTGCGGCATACGTCTTTTCCACTGGGGACTTCCACCTTGTTCATCTTCACCCCGATCATTTTCTCAATCTGCTTGAGCTTGAAGCTTTCTCTGCTATGGGTGATAGAAACGCTGATCCCGCTCTTTCCCGCCCGGCCCGTACGGCCGCTACGATGTGTATAGACTTCCACGTCATCGGGTAATTCATAGTTGATGACGTGTGTAATGCTGTTGACGTCGATCCCTCTGGCGGCCACATCCGTTGCGACCAACAACTGGAGGCTCTTTTCCCTGAACTGACCCATCACCTTATCCCTTTGTATCTGAGTCAGATCCCCGTGCAGGGAGTCTACATCATACCCTTCCCGGATCAGCTTCTCAGCAATATCCTGGGCATCGGCCTTGGTACGGGTAAAGATGATCCCGTAAATGCCCGGGTTAAAGTCCACGATCCTCTTTAGTGTTTCGTACCTAAGCTGGGCCGAAGTCACGTAATACTGGTGGTCGATATTGGCGGCGCCCGTATTCTTCTTACCCACCGTTACTTCTTCAGGGCTGGTCATATACCGCTTGCTCACCTGCCTTACAGCATCCGGCATCGTGGCGCTGAACAACCACGTGCTTTGCCTGTTAGGGGTATTCTTCAGGATAAATTCAATATCATCCCGGAATCCCATGTTGAGCATTTCATCCGCCTCATCCAGCACGATATAATGTATGTTCGCCAGGTCTATCGCCTTGCGCTCAATGAGGTCTATCAAACGACCGGGGGTTGCTACTACAATCTGTACCCCTCTCCGCAAATCGCGGATCTGCAAACCAATGGAAGCCCCTCCGTACACCGCCACAACGTGCATTTGCGGGATGAACTTCTTAAACAATTCAATCTCATTCACGATTTGCATGCACAACTCTCTGGTTGGACATACAACTAATGCCTGGGGATATTTCTTTTCAGTATCCAGCAAATGCAACAAAGGCAAACTGAATGCGGCTGTCTTCCCTGTCCCGGTTTGTGCCAAACCCACAAAGTCCTTCTGCCCATTCAACAATATTGGTATCGCTTTCTCCTGAATTGGTGTCGGTGTCGTATATCCTAATGCATCGGTAGCCTGTACCAGCCTGGAATCCAATCCTAACCCTTCAAATGTAATCATGTATTCAAAAATTTGTGTAAAGGTACTGCTATTGCGGCCACCACACGCTGTTTTTATCATTTATTCAGCACTCGTCTTATCTCCCCCGCCTGCTCTATCAATTCCCATAAATACTCATAATTCTCCTTCTCCAGGCAGCTTTTAAACTTGCGCAACTGGGAAATGTGCTCATTCAATACGTCCAGCACATTTTCCCGGTTCTGACGGAATATGGGAACCCACATGGAAGGGTTGCTTTTGGCCAACCGGACGGTACTTTCAAACCCCCCGCTGGCCAGGGTAAAAATGGCGTCCTCCTCCTTTTCCTTTTCCAAAACCGTATTGGCCAGCGCAAAGGAAGTAATGTGAGAAATATGGCTGACGTAGGCGGCGTGGATATCATGGCTGACTGCATCCATATACACTTTCCTCATTTCCAGGGCGTCATATACTTTCTCCACCAGTTCCAGGGCATCCGGGTCCACCTGCTCCCTGTCACAGATCACGGCTGACCTTCCCGCAAATCCGCCATGTTCTGCCGCTTCGGGTCCGCTGAATTCCGTCCCCCACATGGGGTGGGTCGCTACAAACCGGCCGCGCAGGGGATGCTCCCTGACCGCCGCCAGGATATTCGCCT
>Ga0302304_10001033_pt1 | contig 14824 bp, 9 predicted proteins | sample III_Palsa_E2_2_FD_198769 | JGI IMG/M metagenome (GOLD analysis project Ga0302304, IMG submission 198769) | Peat permafrost microbial communities from Stordalen Mire near Abisko, Sweden - III_Palsa_E2_2 | ecosystem: Environmental > Terrestrial > Soil > Palsa > Peat permafrost | place: Sweden...
GAAGGATGAGGAAACCGGCAAGGATCTGGTCGACGTGATTCTCGACCGCGCCGCGCAGAAGGGCACAGGCAAATGGACCAGTCAGAGTGCGCTCGATCTCGGTGTGCCGCTACCCCTCATCACTGAGGCAGTTTTCGCGCGTGTGCTGTCCTCGCTGAAAGACGAGCGTGTCGCCGCCAGCCACTATCTGCACGGACCGAAGATCAAGGCGTTCAAGGGCGATCGCAAGGCGTTCATCGAATCGGTGCGCCGCGCTTTGTACCTGAGCAAGATCGTCTCGTACGCGCAGGGCTTCGCGCAGCTGCGCGCTGCTGCCGAGGAGTACCAGTGGAAGCTGGACTACGGCACCATCGCCAAGATCTGGCGCGGCGGCTGCATCATTCGCGCACGTTTTCTGCAGGACATCACCGATGCCTACAAGCACGACGACAAGCTGGCCAACCTGCTGCTGGCACCGACCTTTGGCAAGGTCGCGCAGAAGTACCAGGAGGCGCTGCGCGAGGTGGTGGCCACGGCGGTGCGCCTCGGCGTGCCGGTACCCGGTTTCAGCTCCGCGATCGCCTATTACGATGGCTACCGTTCCGAACGTCTGCCGGCCAACCTGATCCAGGCGCAACGTGATCTGTTTGGTGCGCATACTTTCGAACGCATCGACAAGCTGGGCAGCTTCCACGCCAACTGGAACTGACGACACATGCCTGAACTGCCCGAAGTCGAAACCACCCGACGCGGTATCGAGCCGCATCTGGCCGGTCGACGCATCGCGACAGTGATCTTGCGCAGGGCCGACCTGCGCTGGCCAATTCCCCGGGAAGTCAGCGAGCTGCTTCCGGGGCAGGTGATCGATAGCGTCGAGCGTCGCGCCAAATATCTATTGATCCACACTGGGGTCGGCAGCGCGATGCTGCATCTGGGCATGTCGGGCATGCTGCGCGTGCTGCCTCCCGACGCGTTGATCGGCAAGCATGACCACGTCGACATCGTTCTCGAAAACACCAACGGGCAACGCGGCCGCGTGTTGCGCTTCACTGACCCGCGCCGCTTCGGCAGTTTGCTGTGGCAACGGTTCGGCGAAGTGCATCCATTGTTGGCTGCGCTCGGCCCCGAACCACTAACCGATGCCTTCGCCGGGGACACGCTCTGGCACGCATCGCGCCGGCGCAGTGCCGCGGTGAAATTATTCCTGATGGATAACGCGAACGTCGTCGGCGTAGGCAACATCTACGCCAGCGAGGCACTCTTCGCCGCTGGCATCGATCCGCGACGCGCTGCTGGCAGCGTGTCGCGTGTGCGCTACGCGAAGCTCGCCGCGGAAGTAAAACGCATTCTGGCCTGGGCGATCGAACGCGGCGGTACCACCTTGCGCGACTTCCTCAACCCCGATGGTGCGCCGGGTTATTTTTTTCGCGAGCTCAATGTTTACGGGCGTGCGGGTGAACCTTGCAAAGTCTGCAGCACCCCGATCAAACAGGTGGTGCTGGGGCAACGGTCGACGTTCTGGTGCCCGAACTGTCAGAAGTGACGACGGCCAAGGGCGAGCTGCGTAGGTTGGCGGTGAGCGCAAGCGAACCCAGCAGCCGTCGCACACCCAGTTGGGGTTCGCATACGCTCACCGCCAACCTACGGCGCGGTGGGTGCGGATTGCTGGATCAATAGCTCTACGCTGCCACTACGCAGGCCAATGAAACTCGACAAACGTATTGTTGAAGTCCTCATCGTCCAGCCCACCGCCTAGATGCGCAACGATGCCGGCCCCCAGGCCGTCGATTTCCACCGGCTGGCCGTCGACGAAATGTGCGCCCAGTGCTTCGAGTTCCACCAGCCTTTCGCACAGGATGCCGGCGCGATCGCTGAGTGCATCGGGCACGCCGCGGATGCTGATATCGGGGCGGCCGAACTTGCGCATGCCGCGGGTGTGGATCCATGAATGATCCGGTTCCTGCTCGCTATCGCGCATGATCAAAATATGGTTGCGGATAGGCGCACCGTCGCGGACCAGGAAGCGGCGCCGCCATGCATCGGCGTCAAGCAGGCTCAGGGTTTGCGGATCGAGAATCGCCACACCACCGATGTCGAGCATGCCGGCCAGCACACCAAGCGTGTCGCGCAGGTAGCCGGTTGCCTCGCTGTCCTTGAGCGTGCCGCGCACGACGATGACCTCAGGCGCGTCCACCGCGATCTTGTAGGCTTCGGGCGCGTCGTCCTTGAACATGCGGCCCATACCGCCTTTCAGCGGATAGCCCTCCCACTGACGCAGGCTGGCATGGTTGTGGTTCACCGCCTCGATGCCGGGCGGCAGACCGGAGCTGCCGTAATCTGCCGAAGGCACACGCACCGCCTCGAACTTGCCGAACACGTAGAACTGCAGAAGGATCTCCTCGTCGCTGGCTTGCCAGTGCGGGCGCTGCCAGGCGGGGATGATGATCGGTTGGCTCATGCGGGTTTCCTGGTCATGTTTCGGAATACGACTTCACGTGTCGTGATCACACTATTTGTTCAACGGCAGCACCGTTTGCTGCAATTCGATACGACCGTTGCCCTCGCTGATTTTCTTGAATTCGGCGCGGCTGACCGAGACATAGCGTTCGTTGCCGCCGATCTCAACCTGTGGGCCGTCTTTCACTGCGCGACCGTGGTCGTCCACGCGCACCACCATGGTCGCCTTCCGGCCGGTATGGCAGATCGTCTTGATCTCTTCGAGATTGTCCGCCCAGGCCAGCAGGTACTGGCTGCCCTCGAACAGTTCGCCGCGGAAGTCGGTACGCAGGCCAAACGCCAGTACCGGAATATTCAGCCGGTCCACCACGTCGCTGATCTGCCACACCTGTGTGCGGGTGAGGAACTGCGCCTCATCGACGAACACACAGTGCAACGCGCCGTTGGCGGCGACATCCGCCTCGACCAGCGCGAACAGGTTTTCTTCGCCGCCGAAACGACGCGCCTGCGCCTTCAGGCCGATGCGCGAGGCGACCACGCCCTCGCCATAACGGTTGTCCAATGCGGGCGTGAGAATCAGCGTGCGCATGCCGCGCTCGTGATAGTTGTACGCGCTCTGCAGCAACGTGGTGGTCTTGCCGGCATTCATTGCCGAATAGTAGAAATAGAGCTTGGCCATGATCGATCCCGCGGCGGATCGGCCATGGTAGCCGGTCATCAAGCCGGGGGCGATTTGCTGGGAAGAGTGCACGACGTGCCACCGGCGGACGCGGGCGGCTCTGTTACCATTAAATGCCAGTAAACCCGTGTGTCATTCCATGCTCAATCCGCAACAACTGGCTGCCGTTGAACACTGCGACAGCCCTCTGCTGGTGCTGGCCGGCGCCGGTTCCGGCAAGACTTCGGTGATCACCCAGAAGATTGCCTGGCTGATTGCGCGCAAGAAGCTCAGTGCCTCGAAAATCGCCGCAATCACCTTCACCAACAAGGCTGCCCGCGAGATGCGCGAGCGCGTCGGCCAGCTGGTCAGCGCCGAGGATGCGCAGGCGCTCACCGTCTGCACTTTCCATGCGCTGGGTTTGAAGTTTCTGCAGATTGAGCACGCGCGCGCCGGCCTGCGCCGCGGCTTTTCGGTGCTCGACGCGGACGACAGTGGCGCCATCGTCAAGGAGCTGGCGCCCAAGGGTGCCAAAAACGATGTGCTTTTCGGCATCCGCAATCTGCTGGGGCGCGCCAAGAACGGCGGCCTATCGCCCGAGGAAGCGCTAGCCGCAGCCCGCAGCCCGCGCGAGCTGGAGGCTGCGACTATTTACGACATGTACCAGCAGCGCCTGGCTGCCTTCAATGCGGTGGATTTCGACGATTTGATCCGGCTGCCGTTGCGCATTCTCGAAGCCGATGCCGAATGCCGCGACGTATGGCGCGAACGCCTACGTTATCTGCTGGTGGACGAATACCAGGACACCAACGACGCGCAGTACCGCCTGCTGAAAGCGCTCACCGGCGAGCGCGGCGGTATCACCTGCGTGGGCGACGACGACCAGTCCATCTATGCCTGGCGTGGCGCCAATCCCGAGAACATCGACCAACTCGGCCGCGACTGGCCGAACCTGCGCGTGATCAAACTGGAGCAGAACTACCGCTGCGGCAAGCGCATCCTGCGCGCGGCCAACCAACTGATCGCCAATAACCCGCATCTGCACGAAAAGAAGCTGTGGAGCGAGCATCCGGAAGGCCCGCCGATTCGCGTGCTCGAATGCAAGGAAGCCGAACACGAGGCCGAACGTGTCGCTGCGATCGCCACTACGCTCGCAGAGAAGCACAAAGCGCGCTGGCACGACATTGCCATTCTCTATCGCGGCAACTTCCAGGCGCGTCCGCTGGAAAAGGCCTTTCGGTTGGCACGCATTCCGTATCACCTCACCGGCGCGCTGAGTTTTCTCGACCGTGCCGAAGTGAAGGATCTGCTGTGCTACCTGCGCCTGCTGACCAACCCCAGCGATGACGCGGCATTCCTGCGCGTGGTCAACGTGCCCAAGCGCGAGATCGGCTCGACCACGCTGGAGAAGCTTGGCCAGCTCGCGCAAAGTCGCCAGACCTCCCTACTGGATGCCACCCGCAGCGACAGCGTGTTGCGCCAGCTCACGCCCCGCCCCGCGGCCGCGCTGGCCTCGTTCGCCAATCTGCTCGACGAACTGCGCAGCGCCTCGTTGCATCAGAACGCCGCCGATCTGGTCGAGCTGATCCTGGCGCGCACCGGCTATGCCGCGCAGATCGCCGCCAGCACACCCGACGCCAGCCTGCGCGAGCGCCGGCTTGGCAACCTGAAGGAGCTTTCCGACTGGTTCCGCGCAATGCAGAAAGGCAACAGTGCGGGCGATCTCGCCGCACAACTTGCCCTGCTCAGTCACGCTGATCGCGACGAGCCCGGCAATGCGGTGCGCATGATGACCCTGCATTCGGCCAAGGGCCTGGAGTTCCGCTTCGTCTTCATTGTCGGCTGCGAAGACGGAACCCTGCCGCACGAAGGCGCCATCGACGAAGGCCGCATCGACGAGGAGCGGCGCCTGATGTACGTCGGCATCACCCGCGCCAAGGAGCTGCTCACCCTGTCGTGGTCGGCCAAGACCAAACGCTACGGCGACGTCCACAGCAACCAGCCCAGCCGCTTCCTGCAGGAGCTGCCGCAGGCCGACCTGCACTGGCAAGGCAAAGACCCCGAAGCTGACAAGGAAGTCACCCGCGAAACCGCCGAATCACACATGTCGAAAATCGCCGCGATGCTGGCAGGTGGCTGATGCAAGACTATGGCGTGGTGCTGTTTCCGTCATTCCAAGCCTCGCCTTCATGAAATGAGTCCACATGACTGATCCAGCCAAACTCTATGCCGAGCTTGTCGCCGCATTCAGCGCTGGTCGTTGGCATGAGGCGCAGGCACTGACAACAACCCTGCTTCCGCTCGCCCCCCGACATGCCGGTGTGTATGGCATCGCCGGCGTGGTCAGCATGGAGTTGCAGCAGACGAGCCAAGCCGAGGAGTACCTGCGGCGAGCCACCGAACTGGATCCGGCACGGGCTGATTTTGCAACACTGCACGCGAAGGCGCTCGCGATGCTGGGGTTGTGGAATGCCACCTTGATGGCCGCGGACAAGTCGCTTGCCCTGTCGTCTGGCGACCCGGTTACGCTGGATGCGCTGGGTATCATCTATGCAAAAGCCCAGGCACACGCGCAGGCAGTCTCGGCTTTTGCGCGCGCAGTAGATCTACTGCCCGAAAACGCGTCGCTGCGCTTCAATCTGGCCACATCCCTGATCGCGATAGGCGATGTCGATGCAGCCGAATCTGAGCTGCAGAAGGTCGTCTCGCTGGACCCCGTCTACTGGCCGGCGCACTTGGCGCTGTCCCAGATACGCCAACAGACGCCGGATCGGAACCATGTGGATCTCTTGCAGTCGCTGGTGACGCAATACCCTCACGATATAGAAGCCAGCATCCATCTGAACATGGCGCTGGCGAAGGAATACGAAGACCTGGCCGAGTACCCGCAAGCCTTCGATCATCTTGTTCGCGGCAACGCTGCCGTGAATAGCACACGGCCGTATTCCCAAGAACGTGACGTAGCCCTGTTCGATGCCCTGATGCACGCTTTTCCGTCGTCGCAGCCCATCACGGCAGGCTATCCCACAGACGAACCCATCTTCATCGTTGGAATGCCGCGTTCCGGCACCACCCTGGCCGAGCGAATCATTTCCAGCCATCCCGCAGTTTATGCCGCTGGCGAACTGCAAAATTTCGCAATGGCACTGCAACGGGCATCCGGCCAACGTGCGCCGCTTATGCATTCGCCTGAAAACATTGCCAAAGCTGTGGCGACGATCGACTGGTATCAGCTGGGCAGCGACTATCTTTCCAGTGCACGACTGGTGAGCCGGCCGGAACCCCGTTTTGTCGACAAACTGCCGCACAATTTTCTCTACCTGGGATTTATCGCCAAGGCACTGCCCAAGGCAAAAATCATCTGCCTGCGCCGCGATGCCATGGATACCTGCCTCAGCAATTTCCGCCAGCTGTTCGACCGATCGACATCCGTATTCGACTATTCGTCCAGCCTGCTCGATAGCGGAAGGTACTACCTGCTGTTCGAGCGGTTGATGGCGCATTGGCAACAAGTTATCCCCGGTCGCATCCTGGACGTTCATTACGAAGATCTGGTCAATCAGCAGGAACCCACCTCGCGGCAGATGCTGGATTTCTGCGGATTGCCCTGGAATGACAACTGCCTGCATTTCGAGAGCAACCCAGCACCGGTCGCCACCTTCAGCGCCCTGCAGGTGAGAAGCCCTATGTATAAATCTTCACTCATGCGCTGGATGAACTACGAAGCGCAGATGAGCGAATTAAAGGGACTGCTACTCGATGGAGGCATCGATCTCCGCGGCTGAGCGTATCGCGTCGCGCCAAATTTGATTACGGTTACCGGAATGCCGCAGCGAATGACGTAAACCTTTCCGGATGACCAGCGATCAGATGATCAGTGCCAGTCAACTCCACGCGCGAGCGGTAACAGCCTTCAATCAACATGACTGGCGGCAAGCGGCCGAATCGGCGCTGCACCTGCTTTCACAGATACCCGATCACGCAGGCAGTCATTACATCGCCGGCGTGTCGTGCCTGGAAATGCGCCAGCTCGCACCGGCCTTGCAACATTTGCAAAGAGCGGCGCAGATGGAGCCGGCCCGCGCCGATTTCCTCGCACAGCTCGCCAGAGCGCTTTCGGTGGCGCGAAGGGCCCAGCAGGCGCTAGCTACGGCAAATCGCGCCCAGTCCTTGTTGCCGTCGGATCCAATGACTCTGAGCGTTCTCGGGAAAGTCTTCGAAGAATCGAATGCGTATGCCGCCGCAGCGAAGATGTTCCACGAGGCCGCCAAACGCGCACCCGACATCGCGCACCTTCGCTACAACCTGGCTACGTCGCTCATAACTCTCGGCGACATTCCGAATGCCGAGTCGGAAATCGAAGCCTGCCTCGCACTGGATCCTCAATTCTGGAAAGCGCACCTGGCGTTAGCGCATCTTCGCCGGCAGTCGACGCACAGCAACCACCTGCAACGGCTGCATTTGCTATTGACGCAGAGCGAATCAGATCACATTGCGAAAATGTGCCTGCACATGGCTTTATCGAAGGAATACGAGGATCTCGCCATGTACGACGAGGCATTCGAGCACCTTCGGCATGGCAAGGCCGAAGGCCGCAAAGACATCGACTATGCGATTGGACAGGACGAGGTGTTGTTCTCGGCATTGCAGCGAGCACTGCCGACGGCAGGTGGCAGGCACACCGGCGATGCCAGCATCGAACCCATCTTCGTCTTCGGCATGCCACGTACCGGCACAACCCTGATCGACCGCATTCTTTCAAGCCATCCCGCGGTTTTCTCGGCGGGCGAGTTGCAGAATTTTGGCGTGGTACTTCGGCAGGCGTGGGGAACGACTACACCGATCTGGCTGGATACCAATATCGCCAACCGTACCCAAGGCATCGACTGGCAAAAAGTGGGCGCCGCTTACATCGCCAGCACACGGCCTGCAACGGGACATACGCCACGCTTCATCGACAAGTTACCGCACAATTTTCTTTACGCTGGTTTCATCGCCCAAGCACTGCCCAATGCAAAGATGATCTGCCTGAGGCGCGATCCAGTGGACACCTGCCTCAGCAATTTTCGGCAGCTTTTTGCCGAAAAGCTGCCCTACTACCACTATTCGTTTGACCTGCTCGACACGGGAAAATACTACGTACTATTCGACCAACTCATGAAGCACTGGCAACGCGTATCTCCCGGACGGATCTTTGAATTGCGCTACGAAGATCTGATCGCCGAGCAGGAATCCTCTACGCATCAATTGCTGGATTTTTGCGAGCTGGAATGGAATGATGCCTGCATGCATTTCGAGAAAAATCCGGATGCTGTCGGTACGGCCAGCGCCCTGCAAGTCCGTGAGCCGCTTTACACCTCGTCGGTCAAGCGCTGGAAACACTACGAGCCCTACCTGGCTGATCTGCTCGAGCTTCTGGAAAGTGCCGGGATCGAATTTTCGCGCTGAATGGCCGCGCCGAAGTGCCTCGCCAAATCACAAACGCTGTATCTTCGGAAGATGAATTCGACCTTCCTGATTTGTCCAGACCCAAAGCCCCATGACTGATCCCATCGTGCTGTATTCGCAGCTCACCAGCCACTTCAATCAGCGCGAATGGGAGCCTGCACTGGATGTCGCAGCGAAGCTCTTGCCGCTCGCTCCGCGTCATCCGGGCGTCTACTACATCGTCGGAATTGCGAATCTTGAGCTGCAACGCCTGCCGCAAGCCGTGGAGTGTCTGCGCAGGGCAACGGTTCTGGAGCCCTCACGTGCCGACTATGCGATTCAATTCGCCAAGGCACTCGCTGTTGCCAATCGTAATCGCGACGCAAAAGTCGCTGCGGATCACGCGTCGTCGTTACCGTCAAGCGATCCTCTGGCCTTGGACACGCTCGGCGTGGTCCATTCCCAGATCGGTAGCTACGAATCTGCAGCAGCAACCTTTCGTAAAGTCGTGGCACTTGCACCAAACCACGCGCCCTATCGATACAATCTGGCTACAGCATTAGTTGCCGCCGGTGAGATCGAAGCGGCAGAGACCGAGATCGAGGCCTGTCTCTCGCTCGATGCGCGCTACTGGCGCGCCCATCTGACGCTTGCGCAGTTACGACGCCAAACATCGGAAAAAAATCATATCGCACGACTGGTTTCGTTGCTGTCCGGCATTGATCAAACCGCTGGCGATACCCCCGCACTGACTTGTCTCCATTTAGCCCTGTCCAAGGAATACGAGGATCTCGCTAGCTACCCCGAAGCACTCGAACACTTAGTAAAAGGCAAGTCGGCCGCTGGTGCAGGACGCGGTTATTCCATCCAGCGAGACGAAGCCATATTTTCGGCAATTACCGAATCGCTCCCTGAACCTCGCGCAGCGGCTGACGGTTATCCCAGCCATGAACCGATCTTTGTTATTGGCATGCCGCGCAGTGGCACCACGCTGGTGGAGCGGATCATATCGAGCCATCCGTCCGTGCATTCGGCAGGCGAACTTTTAAATTTTGCGATGTCGCTCAAGCATTTTTCTAAAAGTAGATCCGAGGCCTTGATCAACCCCGAAGTGATCACGGAAGCCAAGGACACTGATTGGAAGAAACTGGGTGAGATGTACTTATCGAGCACGCGACCGGCCACGGGACACACACCGCACTTTATCGACAAGTTGCCGCACAATTTTCTCTATGCGGGCTTCATCGCGAATGCGCTGCCCAATGCCAAGATCGTCTGCCTTCGGCGTAATCCAATGGACACGTGCCTCAGCAATTTTCGTCAGCTTTTTGCCCCGAAATCGCCTTTTTTCGATTATTCATTCGATCTGCTGGATACCGGTAGGTACTACATTCTGTTTGACCGTCTGATGACGCATTGGCAGCGCGCACTGCCTGGACGCATCCTGGAAGTGAATTACGAAGAGCTCGTCGAATCACAGGAAAGCCAATCGCAGCGGATAGTTGAATTCTGTGGCTTGCCGTGGGATGAACGCTGCCTCCGGTTCGAAGAAAATCCGTCGCCGGTTGCCACCGCCAGTGCCGTGCAGGTTCGTGCGCCGATCTACCGAAGCGCGCTGGATCGCTGGAAAAAATATGGAACTCAACTGGATGAACTGCAGTCATTGCTGACTGGTGCAGGCATCCGTATTGGTGTTTGACCATTTAGGTAGCCTTGCTTCGCCTGAACACCACGACTACATCAATGCATCACTTCTCAAGCGCCTGGCGTGACCCAGCATAAAAAAGCTCCGCCAGGCGGAGCTTTTTTCTTCATTTGAAGATGTCGCTAGATTATCAATTGTTACCGAATGTGTATTTCGCCTCGAGATACATGGCGCGCCCATAAACGTTATAGTTCAAAGCGTTGTAAGGTGCGGACGTCGTGCCGGGGTAGCTGTGATCCGCCGGCGGCATCTTGTTGAACACGTTGTTGACCAGGAACGACAGCCCGAGACTCTTAATCGGGTTGTAGGTCACGCTGGCATTCCAGATGATCCATGCACCCACTTTGCCGGTACCCGGATCCGTGTAGTTGTCGTACACCGTTGCGAGGTAATTCGGTGTACGGCCGTAACGATTGACATAAAGCGTCGTACTCCACACGTCATCAGACCCTGACCACGTTAGCGAGGCATTGGCCTTGGTCTTGAAGTCCGTATTGTAGTAAGGAGCACCCGGATTACGCAGGAGATCGATCTTTGGATCTGTCGGGAAATCCTGATAAGTGTGCTTCAGCTCATCGGAATAGGACCAAGATGTCGACAGGTTTCCAAAAGCACCAATGGGCATCTTGTAGTTGAAGGCCGCGGTAAGCGCATTTACCTGTTCATTCGCCACGTTCTGCTTGGGCGTCGCAATATTGGTGATCTGCCCCAGAAGTGGAACGCCATCAAGGGTTTTACCCGGGCCGCGAGTGATTGAGTTGAAAGCCACCTGGCAGGTCTGCGAACTCATGGCCAGCGCACCGGTGTCACACAGATATTCCGTGTCAGAAAGCGTATTCGCACTCAGTTCGGCCACTTCGTTGTTGATGTCGAAATGCAGGTAATCAACGCTGAAAGACATCCGCTCAAGCGGAGCCCACACGAAGCCGTAGCTCCAAACCTTAGCCGTAATTGGCTTCAAGGCTGGATTGCCGGATGTCACTCCCGTAAATTGAGTGCTGTCGTAGGGAGTTGTGCAATTGGCGACATTTCCGGGTGCGAAGCCCAGGCGATTGCAATTCAAGTAATCAGGCACCGAATTGTAATAGCCGCTCTTGCCTTGAAATTCGTCGGACAAGGTCGGCGCCTTGAAGGCGGTGCCGTAGCGGCCACGAAGCAGCAAAGTATCGAACGGCCGGTATTCCAAGCCAATGTTGTACGTCTTGTGGCTGAAATCCTGCGGATCCACGTTGTATTTGTCATAGCGACCCGAAACATCCAGCGTCAACTGACTCAGCAGCGGGGCCCGGAATTCGGCGGTTGCCGCTTCACGTGAACGATGACCTGCACCCGGCACAGCACTGGCTCCCCATACCGCAGGGTCCGTATTGCCGTAGACATCGGTAATGGTTTCCAGAAGACGCGGATCAGGGGATGAATTCCAACCTTCGTTGCCGGCCTCGACCACGCCGGCAAACCCTGCATCGCCGCCTGGCAAAGTAAACAGCGAACCGTTGGTGAACTGCGCGCGGAAAAGATTATCCCACGTCTTCGAACGATTATCGGTATAGCCCGTGAAGCTATTGAAGTCGGTTTTTGAAATGGGATTGTAAAGCGCCGAGTAATTCGGCTCGAACACGGGATAGCCGTAATAAGTGCCGAGCCTGGGGCCCATGACGTGAGACTCGTAATAAGCCTCGAGTGGCGCCGTGAATCGCTGAAAGTCACGATTGATCAGATGATCATCGGAATGGGTGAAGCCTGCATCGTAGTCCCAGTTCGACGCGCCGAAGGTGCCTTTGCCACCCAAAGTGAGCATGTAGGAGTTTTCGGTTTGCGTGCTCTGTGGGAATTGACCGCCCGCCTCTTCCGGTGTGAAGGCATGTTGCAAGAGCAGCAAATCACCCTTGCGCGGATCATAGAAATAGCCTGCAGGCGACGCCGCATACAGCTGACTACTCCAGAACGAAGTGCTGCTGCCATTGGTGTAGTTCTGCTCGGAATAGTTATAGAGCAGGTCGCCATACAGCTGCAGGTTGTCGTTTACGTCAAAAGTATTGTGCGTATAGAGATTTGCCGTCTTACTGCCATTGGCGACCGTTCCATAAGCCGGGCTGTGGAACGAACCGCAGTAATCGCCGTGGCCCGGGCGTGTCTGCTTGGCGATCGTGCCGTCGAATCCACCACTGACTGTGGAACAGTTGTTGGGATCCTCGAACAGATAGCCTGCAGGATCGGTCCCGCCTGCGTTCAACACCAGATAATCGCGTGATGCCACCGCAGGACTGGTACCCTCCTCGTAGTAATGGCTTGTCACACTACGATCGCCGGTATAAATCGGCTGTGTGCTTTCGAACTGCACACCCACCAGTGAATTGAATTTACCGACATTGAAACTGTCGGCAAAACTGATACGGCGATCGGCACCGCCACCATCCTTGTGCCAGCCATAACGAACATCGACCGTCGGCGCATCAACGTGCTTTTTCAGCACGATGTTGATCACACCGGCAATAGCATCCGAGCCATAAAGAGAAGACTGGCCACCCGGCAGGATGTCAATGTGGTCGACCAAGTCGGCCGGAATACCGCTGATGCTATTGAAGGTGTCGGTACCGTTGTATAGGCCCGGGAAATTACCCATCGGGCGGCCGTCGATTAGATATTTGGTAAATCCGACTGGTAGACCGAACATGCTCAGCGACTCGGCGCCGGTGGTGAAGGAATTCGTGCTTTGCTGGCCTTCGACACTACCTGTGGCAATGGACGATTGCTGCAAGGCTTCAGCCACAGTGGCGAAACCCTTGGCCTTGATATCGTCTGCCGAGATCGTAATAACCGGCTGTGCCGTTTCGATCTGTGTCTGTGGAATAAGCGAACCGGTGACGGTAACCGCTTGAAGTTTCTTGGCTTTTGTCGCGTCCGGGGTGTTGTCAGTATTTTGCTGCGACGTACTTGTCTGATCGCTCTGGACGGTCGACTGTGCGTAAGCAGACGTATAACCCAACGCAAGCGCCGTCACAATGGCGGCCGCCATTTTTGACTTAATCATTCTATTTAAACTCCCCTCAGAGTCGGTAACTTACTGAAAATAAAAATTTTCTTTCCAAACAAATTGCCTTCAACCGGCATCTGGGGATGCAAGGTCAGCCTTTCCCCTGCTGACCGTCGATTCATGACAAGTTAATTATTAACATGTCGCAGGAAAGTACCGCAACAAATTTTTACATAAGTTTTGCAGTCCTGCGGTAACACTTTGACAAAGCTGACGATTGCCTCAAACGAGCCCTTTCGCCTCCAGCTCGCTCTTGAGGTACGCGTAGTAAATTGGCGCCGCGATGACGCCAGCCACGCCAAACGCCGCTTCCATCACCAGCATTGCAATCAGCAGCTCCCATGCGCGGGCGTGGATTTGCGTGCCCACGATGCGAGCGTTGAGGAAGTACTCGAGCTTGTGGATGACGATGAGAAACGCGAGCGCCACAATGCCGACGCCCAGTGATACCGAGAGGGCCGCAATGGTGATGGCGGTGTTGGACAGAAGATTACCTATCACCGGCAGCAAGCCGATCACAAAGGTCAGCACGACCAGCGTCTTGGCCAGCGGCACATGTACACCCAGGATCGGCAGCACGCCGAGCAGGAATATCGCCGTGCATATGGTGTTGATCAGCGAGATCTTGACCTGCGCGAACACGATGTTGTGGAACGCTTCGGCCAGTCGCTGACAGCGTAAACCCAGCGCCGCGGCCAGTGCCCCGACTTGATGCGCCGGACGCGTGCGGCTGAGCGCAATGATCGCCCCCAGCACCAGCCCGATAAGGATATGCACGAACGCCCGCGCCGCCCCCTTGCCGGCGACCTGCAGCGTCGCTGCATGCTTGCGTGCCAGATCGACCGCGCCCACGCGCAGGTCATCGACGCTGTCGGGCAGGTGATCCACGATCATCGCAGGCAGTTGCTGACGTGCTTTCTCGACCAGCGGCATCAGCTGCTGCTGCCACAGCAGCTCGGGATTGCCGATTTCGTTGCGGAATAGACTGATCGCACCAAGGATCAGCAGGATCAGCAGCCCCACCACGATCACGCCAAGTGCCGCCACCACGATGACGCGCGCCCGCGCACTGGAGATACGCCGGCCGAATAGCGGCGCCATGGAATTCACCAGTTCGTAGACCAGCAGACCAGCGAGCAGGGCCGACAGCATGTGCAACCCGAGAATCACTCCCAAGGCCGCTGCAGCGAGCAGATAGCTGGCGTAAACCATCGCGGGCGACGGTTCGCGCAAATCGGGCGACGGAGTGTCCATGCCATTCCAACTGAAGATGATGCGGGTCTTCAGTCTGTCAGCACACCGTCAAGCCTGCCAGCGTTGCCACGATGCTGTCGTAAACTTTAGCGTTAGCTGATCGCTACTGTTTCAAGGACCTGTCCATGGCATTTCGACTTATCACCACTGCACTCGCCGTCGCCCTGCTGAGCGGTTGTGCGAAGGCTCCAGAAAAGCCTGTGCCGTTTGCAGCCGCTGCGCCAAACACCACATCGCCTGCCGCCGTCGCCACTCCTGCCATTGCAGCTGATGACAACCTCAACGCCGTGGCCTGGAGTCAGACCGCGAT
>Ga0302304_10001042_pt1 | contig 14749 bp, 10 predicted proteins | sample III_Palsa_E2_2_FD_198769 | JGI IMG/M metagenome (GOLD analysis project Ga0302304, IMG submission 198769) | Peat permafrost microbial communities from Stordalen Mire near Abisko, Sweden - III_Palsa_E2_2 | ecosystem: Environmental > Terrestrial > Soil > Palsa > Peat permafrost | place: Sweden...
ACCCGTCGTTTCCGTATCGAAACAAATCTCTTTTTGCTGCAGTAGCAGGGCGACGAATTCGGCGATAGCCCGATCTCCTACGATAGCGGTGTACGAGTGTGGTGTATTGTGAATAGTCCGGCTGCCATGTGGTATTGGTGCATCGGTCTCTTCTCCCCGGGTCTCTTCTTCTCCCCGCTCTACGGCGGCCTCCAATCGGGTGCTGGCTTCTTCGGCGATTTCTTCTGCCGTTCTTGCTACGACAGGCGCGGTCCCGGAGGCGGGAGCGCTGGTCTTCTTTTTCGTCGCCGCCGGCTTCACGGCATTCCCGAACAGATCCGTCTGAACCCCTTCCGGCGGGGTATATGCGCCGGTTCCGCTGAATGACTCTCCCAGGATGCGCTTCCCCATGGTCCTGAACTCCAAAGCGGTAAAGATCTCATTCAGCGCCTCTTTATTCCAGTCCTTCAGCCGGAAATTCTCTTCATGGAATTCCACTGGTACATGCGTAATGATCGTCGCCAGTTTCTTGCTCATCGTCGCCAGCTCTTTTCCCGCGCGCACTTTTTCTCCCAGTGCACCTTTAATGCTATCGGCATTGGCGACTACATTTTCCAGGCTGCCCCATTCGGTCAGCAGCTTAGCCGCCGTCTTTTCTCCGACGCCCTTGATGCCTGGGATATTATCGACGGCATCACCCATGAGCCCCAGGATATCGATCACCTGCGAGACATCTTTAATGTTCCATTTTTCGCACACTTCCTTCGGCCCGAGGATTTCGGCAGGGCCGCCCTGGTAGCCGGGTTTGTAGATTTTTATCTTATCCGATACCAATTGACCGTAGTCCTTGTCCGGCGTAACCATGTACACTTCATATCCCGCTTTGGCAGCTTGCAGGCTCAGCGTCCCGATGACGTCGTCAGCTTCAAAGCCGTCCAGCTCAATGCAGGGAATGTTGAACCCTTTGACGATCGCCTTGATATCGGGCAAGGCGCTGATCAGGTCCTCCGGCGCCTCCTGGCGGTTGGCCTTGTAGTCGGCAAAATCGGTATGCCGCTCTGTCGGCGCCTCCGTATCGAAACAGACGGCCATATGGGATGGATGCTGATTGTTGATCAGCTCTACCACGGCATTGGTAAAACCGAACTGCGCATTGGTATTTCGTCCCTTGGACGTGATCCGGGGACTGCTGATCAGCGCATAATAGGCGCGAAAGATCAGCGCCATGGCATCGAGAAGGAAGACCCTTTTATCCATATTATCCATAGGGCGAAATTAGTTAATCTTTCATCTCCTTCAACTTCTTCTGCAACCCAAACATCTCATCCCTCAACCTCGCCGCCTCCATAAAATCCAGATCCCTCGCCGCCTTCTCCATCTCCTTTTTGGTCCGCGCAATCGCCTTCTCGACCTGCGGGATCGTCTGATACACCTGCTGCTCCTCCGCAGCCATCGTCACCAACTCTTCACCGGGAGCAATCGCATAAGGATCGGACGGATTATAGCCCTTGATATCCAACACGGACGTCTGCGCGAACACCTGCTCCTTGGATTTCAATATTGTCCGGGGCGTAATACCATGAGCCTCATTAAATGCAATCTGCTTTTCGCGGCGGCGCAGCGTTTCATCTATCGTCCGCTGCATGCTTTCGGTCATGGTATCGGCATAGAAGATCACCAGCCCGTCTACATTCCGGGCCGCACGGCCTGCCGTCTGGGTCAGCGATTTTTCGTTGCGCAGGAAACCTTCCTTATCGGCATCCAGGATCGCCACCAGCGAGACTTCCGGCAGGTCCAGCCCTTCCCGCAGCAGGTTGACGCCGACAAGCACGTCGATCTCCCCCAGCCTCAATTGCCGCAGGATCTCTACCCTTTCCAGGGTATCGACCTCGCTATGAATATACTTCGACTTGATATCGATCCGGTGGAGGTACTTATCCATTTCTTCCGCCATCCGCTTCGTCAGCGTGGTGACCAGTACCCGGTCCCCTCTTTTGACAGTCTTATCGATCTCGTCCAGCAGGTCATCGATCTGGTTGACGCTCGGCCGGACCTCGATGGGAGGGTCCAGCAGCCCGGTAGGCCGCACCACCTGTTCCACGACGACGCCACCCACTTTTTCCAGCTCATAGTCTCCCGGTGTGGCAGACACGAAGATAGTCTGACCCGTCATCGATTCGAATTCATGGAAGTTCAGCGGCCGGTTGTCCAGCGCGCTGGGCAAGCGGAAACCATAGTCCACCAACACCAGCTTACGACTGCGGTCGCCGCCATACATGCCGCTGATCTGCGGGACCGTCTGATGACTTTCATCCAGCACCAGCAGGAAATCCTTTGGAAAGTAGTCCAGCAAGCAGAAAGGGCGCGTCCCCGGATCCCGACGGTCGAAAAACCGGGAGTAGTTCTCCACCCCATTACAATAGCCCAGTTCCCGGATCATCTCTACGTCGTAATTCACCCGCTCGCTCAGCCGCTGCGCCTCGATATACCTGCCGATATTTTTAAAATACGTCACCTGCGCGGCCAGCTCATCCTGGATCTCATCAATCACCTTGTGCAAGATATCCTTTGGCGCCAGGTAAAGGTTGGCAGGGAAAATGGCGGCATCCTCCATGGGACCGATCCGTTTGCCGGTGGCTATGTCAAAGCTTTCGATCGAGTCGATCTCATCACCGAAAAAGCTGATCCTGTAACCATAGTCCACATAGGGCAGGTTGATATCCACCGTGTCCCCTTTGACCCGGAAATTTCCCCGGGCAAACTCGACCTCACTACGCTTGTACAGCGAATTGACCAGCGAATGCAGGAAACCCTGCCGGGAAATCGTCTGTCCGCGCTTGAGCCTCACGATCCCATTCTCGAACTCAGCCGGATTGCCGATACCGTAGATACAGCTCACGGAGGCAACGACGATGATGTCCCGGCGCCCGCTCAATAGTTGCGTGGTCGCCTGCAGGCGTAGCTTTTCCAGCTCTTCATTAATCGACAAATCTTTTTCGATGTAGGTATTGCTGACCGGCATGTAGGCCTCCGGCTGATAGTAGTCGTAATACGAGACGAAATAGCCGACGGCATTATCGGGAAAGAATTGTTTGAACTCGCCATACAATTGCGCCACCAGCGTCTTGTTGTGCGTCAGCACCAGCGTTGGCCGCTGTACGTTCTGGATCACATTGGCGACGGTAAACGTCTTTCCCGAGCCGGTGACGCCCAGCAGGGTATGATATTGCTCCCCCTCCAGTATGCCCTCCGTCAGCTGCCGGATCGCTTCCGGCTGGTCTCCGGCCGGTTCATACGGCGAGTGAATAGTAAATAAAGCCATGAATAAAATTTTGCGGAACTAACAAATTTAGGTTTTTTTCGCCGGGCGGCCTAAGCCCCGCGCTTTGCCTTTTTCAACCCCTTCCTGAAAGGATCCCAGCTGACCTTCAGCTTTCCATCCGCCCCGGTTTTAGCCCTGAGGTGTACGCTGAGCCCACCTTTGCTGTCATTGCCCTTGCTTTCCAAAGGCGCGTCGACATTTCTTTTCTTGAGATTGCTCAACGGGATCTGCAGCTCCATATCGGTCCCGGTCTTTGTATCGTAAGTCCCCTCTGCATATAGCGTAAACGCGGTACTGCGTATCTCCATCCGGTGAAGCGTCACCGTCGTAGAGTCGATGTCCAGCTGGTTTTGCAGCTCGGCGAATTGGATCTGGGACAAATCTCTTTTTTTCATCACCGTCTCGTTGATCTTCTCCATCGGTTCGAAGTCCACCAGTTCCCCGTTGGTAATGCTGAAATTCACCGTTCCTTTCAGGCTGTTCGGCACGATGGCCGCTTTGTTCGTCAGCAACCCGGCGAGGTCGACATCGGCGTTCACCCTGCCCCTGAGATTGCGGCCCATGATAGCCGTCTGGCCAAAATTATCAAAGGAGGTGAATAGCCTTGAAATATCAACACCCCTGAGGTGCGATTCAAGGGTCAGCGGATTGGCGTTGCCCGGCCGGCGTTTCAGCGTGGCGGTCATATCAAGGTCGCCCGAGCTTTGCTGGACGGTCATTCGCGTCAGCCGGATCTCGTCATCCCGGAAGACCACGTCGGCCCTGGCATGTGCCCCTGTAAAGTTTTCATAGCTTATATCTGCCGCATCCAGGTTCAGGTGGATCAACCCGTTTTTCAAAAAATTGTCGACCCGGTCGGCAGGCGCTCCGAATACGCTGCGGCTGGATCGTTTGGTGTTACCAGTCGTCGACGGCCCGGCAAAGGCGGCAAAATCTTCAAGGTTAAAGTGGGTGGCGGTGAGTGCAATGTTCATGCTGACGTCTTCCGCATTATGGTCCAGCAGGACGATCAGATTTTTGGCGACGCCTTTTATCTGCACCTTGCTGCCGGCGGTATGTGCTTCAAGATGTTCAATCACGAGGTCCTGGTCTTTAAAGAGCAACCGGCCTCTGGCGTTGCTGAGCAAAAATTTATAGGGAAGGTATTCGATTCCGCCGGAGTCGATGTCGAGATGACCGTTAACGGTTGCGCCGGCCGTGTCGTTCTCGGAGAGCGGGCCTTTATATCGCAGGTCCATGTGGCAGCTACCCTTTTGGAATTGCAGGCTCTCGCTGCCATACACATCGTTCAGGACGGACAGGTCGAAGGCCGAGTGAAGGTCGCAGGCCAGCTGCGGATACTTGAGATTGGTGATGTCGACGGTATCGGCATGGAGGGGAATATTCTCCAATGAGCCGGAGAAGCCGGTGAACCTGAGGCCGGAATTTTCGTCTTCGCGCGGATGACCATGCACCCATTCGTTGGTGAAGCCGCCCTGGACGAAGGAGGCGTTGGTGAAGGTGCCGGTAGGGGTGAGCACGGTACCTTTATCCAGGCTGGTATGCACCTGGATCTGGGGTTCGGTTTGGTCGGCGGCCCCGGCGTCCAGCTGGACACTGACGGCAATGGGTTTGTCGATGTCATAATGACCCAGCTTTTCCCGTAGCGCGGGGGTCAGCAGGGAAACGGCCTGCCGGAAGAGGATATGGTCAGTAGTGATCGTCAGGAAGAAGGGGTCAGGCTTCACTGTAGGGAAAAACCGCCCGGTGAAGGCGAATTCGTTGCCGTCAATAGTCAGGTTCACCTTCCCAAGCTGAAGGATCTTGCTGGCGACGTTGTAAGACAGGGAAAGGTGGCCGGACAGCGGCTTATCCTTGACGAAACTCCCTTTGTCTTTATTGAAGGCGAAGCTGTCGACCCTCATATCTGTATGGATGTCGAAAAACAGCGTACGGTCATCGCGGTTGATACCGGCGTGGAGGTGATGGATGTTCAGGCCGAAGAATTTATTTTTATTCTGCATGTCCACCACAAAGCGTACTTCGGACAATGCGACAGCGGGCAGGTCTGCCTCGGCTTTTTGCGGTTGGGTGTCAGCCGTATCGGCTTTATGGTCCTTTAAAACGGAGGTATTGCTATAGCCTGTGCTGTCGGTATAGAAGTAAACAGTCGCGTTTTCGAGGAAAACGGTACTTAGCTCTACTTGTCTTTTGAGCAGTGACCGGAACAGGGAAGCGCTGACATAGACATCGCCCGCGTGAAGCAGGTCATGATGATGTTGTGGCCAGGCGCTGTCACGGAGGGTAACATCCGTCAGCCGAAGGGTGATCGACGGAAAGTGCCGGAAGAGCGAGATATCCACCTGGCCGACGTGGAGAGTACCGCTGATCCTGCTGTTGATTTCCGTCTGTGCCTTCTTCAAAAGGTCGTCCTTATTTCGATCGACATAGATGGCCAGGGCCGCCCATAATAAGAATAGCAGGCACAAAATTGCACCTGCTATCCGGATCGTGTATCGTAGTATCTTTTTCAAGTATCATATGCCCCTACTGTAAGGCAATCGAGCCGAGGTAATCGGAGAACTTTTTCAGCACGGCAGCGTCGATCTCGATCTGATCCTGCGCTTCTTTCCAATTACGTTGTTCGATAGCCTCCCGGATGCCGGGCAGCGTCTTTACACCATAGCCGGTATAGAAACCGGGGGCATAAATCGAATGCCTGTACCAGGGACGGCGGGGGAGTCCGTTCTCAGACAGCAATTGTTGTTCCGCCTTATAAAGAGCTTGATTGACAGCATCCTCGCCGCTGCCGCTCCATTTGGATTTTGCCAGGGTGTCAGCCAGCCGGTTGGAGGCCTTTTCAAGACTCCCAAGCGCATTTTGCAGACTGGAAAAGTTCAGGTAGGGGACTTCGTCTTTGGCGGCAGGTGGCAGCAGATGGAGTGCCGTATCGGTGCCATAGCTGTATTGGTGGTCTTTTAGTATCAGGTTGGTCAGCGCCGTCGTCTCCCGCAATTGGTCCAGCCCCGTCATCAGGTCCGTCGCGTAGCCGTTAATGGTCTTGTACAGGGCACGGAAGTCAAAGGGCAGCAGTTCGGCGTCTGCCATCCGTAAGGTGGTCCTGCCTGCTGTTTCCGCCAGGGCTACGCCATATTGGAAGCTGGGGTCTTTGAACCGCCGGTAGTCGTCGTAGGAATCATAAATGGAATGATATTCCCCACCCGGATCTTCCCCGCCGAATCCCAGGTTGAAGGAGGGGATACCCAGGTGCTGGAGGAAGGGTGAGAAATCTGAGCCTGAACCAAGCGCACCGAGAGTAAAAGGCTTTTTGGCTAAGAGTTCCTTTTTAAGCCTGCCGCCGTCAGCCGCGTTCACTAGGTCCCGCGAGTGCATGCGGTCGGCTACGCTGATATGTGTCTCGGGGTCGATGACGTCGCGGGCCACCTCGTTCATGAAAGGCTCGAGGGCGTGAGAACCTTCGGCGCCGAGAAAACCACGGCCATTCCCGTCAGAGTTGATATAGACGACAGCTTTTTTCTGCAATTCGGCGGCATGTTCTTCCACCCATTCGGTTGATCCCAGCAGGCCGGGTTCTTCCCCGTCCCACGCGCAATAGACTATAGTCCGCCGGGGCTTCCAGCCGCTTTTGACCAGCAGGCCCACTGCACGGGCTTCTTCCAGCATGGCGGATTGCCCGCTGAGGGGATCACCTGCGCCGTTGACCCATGCGTCATGATGGTTGCCCCTGATCACCCATTCGTCCGGAAATTCGCTGCCCGGCAGTTTGGCAATCACATCATGGAGCTCTTTCATATCCCAGTTGAAGGCCAGTTTGAGATGAACATGCGCCTTACCGGGACCGATATGGTAGGTAAAAGGCAGGGCGCCCCGCCAGTCGGGAGGGGCAACGGGGCCGTCAAGCGCCCGCAACAGGGGTTCTGCATCATGGTAGCTGATAGGCAGCACCGGGATCTTCAGCAGGGTGGCCGCCTCAGACCGGTCCAGCCTTTTGGCATCCTTGGTAGCGCCGATGCCGGGGGTCAGCGGATCACCCGGGTAGATCGGCATATCCAGTACAGACCCGCGCTGGACGCCATATTCATTCTTGAAGGCGCCCTTGGGGTAGACGTCCCCCTCAAAATAACCATCGTCCTTCGGGTCGGAGTAGATCAGGCAGCCAATGGCGCCATGTTCCTGTGCCACCTTAGGCTTGATGCCGCGCCAGGAGCGGCCATATTTAGCGATGACAATCTTTCCTTTCACGGAAATACCCTTTCTTTCCAGGTAGTCATAATCTTCGGGGATGCCATAGTTGACAAAGACCAGTTCGCCGGTGACGTCGCCGTCGGGTGACCAGCAGTTATAGGTAGGCAGCTGTTCCGAGGTCTGGCCGGAGGTGGCATCTTCTTTCAAGGGCTTTTCAGCCAGGCTGGCCCTGAAGGTGGTGGGCTCTGTCATTTCCAGCAGGCGTTCCTTGGGGGTGGGGAAGGGGACATAAAAGGTCTCTACCTGGGCATCATAACCCCAGCTTTTGAATTTATTATAGATGTAATCCACTACAGCTTTGTCTCCGGGTGAACCGACATGATGCGGTCTGGCCGACATGATCCTGATGCCGCTGTCGATATTGGCAGCGGTAAGATAGCCGTCGAAGGTCGATTCGAGATCGAATTCCTTCCGGACATCGGGTTCTTTGAACCCGGACAACGATTTGGACTGGGACCAACCCAGTGAAGAGGCCAGCAGAAGGCTGCCGGCGATAACGAGTTTTCTCATGATGCTGTAGTTTAAAACACGATTTGGTTACAGAAATGAATATACGTCAAAAGCGCTGAAAGCACCTATATCATAATGGATCTGCCGGATTTTGCAGCCGGCTATTATAGACCGAATAATCTGGTGGGATGATCTCATATTCTTCCAGTATGAGTGGGGAAGTAAAGATGAAGTCCGCGGTGGCCCTGTCACAGGCGAAAGGGATGTTCCAGGTCACTGCCAGGCTCAGCAAAGCCTTGATATCAGGGTCATGCGGCTGGGCTTCCATCGGGTCCCAGAAGAAGATCAGCATGTCGATCTTCCCTTCGGCTATCCGGGCCCCGATCTGCTGGTCACCGCCGAGCGGGCCGCTCAGGAATTTGCTCACATGCTGGCCTAGTGCCTGCTCAACCAGCGTGCCCGTGGTGCCGGTGCCGTACAGCACATGTTGAGCAAGAGCAGCCTTATTGTAGACAGCCCATTCGATCAGTTCGTTTTTCTTATTGTCGTGTGCGACGAGAGCTATTCGCTTGCTGCGGCTCATTTTTCTCACGGACGATTGCATCTTACGCTTGTTTAGTGACGGAAGTTACGCAGAATTTGTTTTTTGCATTTTAAGAAGATTATAACATTATAGAAAAAATTTTGGCCTTTGTCTTGCGTTCTAACCTGCTCTACCGCGCTCTACCAACTTAAAACAATGAAAAAACTGTCCTGGCTCATCTTATGGATGAGCGTCGGATGCTTTGTCTGTAATGCACAGCAAAACCCGGCGCTGTCGGATTCCGCTTCGGATCCCGCGCTTGCACTCCATGCCGGTGGGCAGCCGCAGTTTGTCAATTTCAGCGCAACGATTAAAGAGGTAAATAAGGTATGGTTGCAGTGGGATATTGATAGCGCCGGTATTGGAGATTATTTTATTGTGGAAAGGAGTTCTGATGGTGAACATTATGAGACGATCGGCGCCGTGAGAGAAACGGGGGCTATAGGTCATTATGAACTGGTTGATGGAGCTCCGCCAAATGGATCAGATTTCTATCGGATAAAATGCAGCCCGCCGACAGGACCGCCTACTTATTCCAAATCCATGGAATTAAGTGTCTCCGGAAAAGTCGATTTTAAATTTTACCCCAATCCCGTCGACAAGCTTTTTATTGTGCAAACGGAACATATTATTGATCTGCTGGTTTTGGATGCCTCCGGGGCGATCAGGTTTAGCAAACGGTTGCAACCTGGTATTCAAGTTGTTAACGTTTCTACCCTCGAAAAAGGGGTATATGTTTTACGAGTAACTGATAAAGAAAGCAATAGAGCAATTTCCCAGCAGTTAGTGAAGAATTAAAATTGCCTAAAAAAAAGAATTACCGGAAAATGGTATTGCAGATTTGATTATTATCCTATACCTTTATCTCGGTTTTTCATAGGATATTGGATTTTAAAACGGGGTTGAATTTCTATTCAGACCCCTTTTTTTATTTTAGGGCATTGCCCACGCGGGCATAGGTATTTATACGCACGGCCACATACGTACAAAAACGCACCCGCACATTCCTGCCAACCTTCGCACGGAGCTTCCGCTTCTAGGTTCGGCCGCTCGCGCGTCCTCTTTGAAAAAAAAAGGCCGTCTAAAAATAGACAGCCGGTACATACTAACCCAATTATAATAAAGCACTAAGAAAAACTAAGCGTTTTGCATCTCTTTCACTTTCTCGCGGATTTTGTTTTCAATATCCGTAGCCAGTTCCGGGTTGTCGCGCAACAGTTGCTTCACTGTATCCCTGCCTTGCCCCAGCCGGTCCGTACCATAGCTGAACCAGCTGCCGCTTTTCTGCACAATGCCCAGTTCTACGCCCATATCGATGATCTCGCCCGATTTGGAAATTCCTTCTCCGAACACGATGTCGAATTCTGCTGCCCGGAATGGAGGAGCGACTTTGTTCTTCACCACTTTCACCTTTACCCGGTTGCCTACTGCTTCCTCGCCATCCTTGATCTGCGCCATGCGCCGGATGTCCAGCCGGACAGAGGCATAGAATTTCAAAGCGTTGCCCCCCGTCGTCGTCTCCGGATTGCCGAACATGACGCCAATCTTTTCGCGCAGCTGGTTGATGAAAATACAAATGGTGTTGGTCTTGCTGATCGTAGCGGTAAGCTTACGTAAAGCCTGTGACATCAGTCGTGCCTGCAGGCCCATCTTACTGTCTCCCATTTCTCCTTCCAGCTCACCCTTAGGCACCAACGCCGCGACCGAGTCGATGACGACAATATCCAGGGCGCCGGAGAGGATCAACCGGTCGGCTATTTCCAACCCCTGTTCTCCATAATCGGGTTGCGAGATCAGCAGGTTGTCGATATCCACGCCCAATTTCTGGGCATAGGCGCTGTCGAATGCGTGCTCGGCATCGATGATGGCGCACATGCCGCCCTTTTTCTGGGCTTCCGCAATAATATGCGTGGCGAGGGTCGTCTTACCGGAAGATTCCGGGCCATATATTTCAACGACTCTGCCTTTGGGTAAACCCCCGACGCCCAGCGCCATATCCAATCCGATCGAACCGGTGGAAATGACCTCCATAGGCTCCTGGCTTCTTTCATTCATCATCATCACGCTTCCTTTCCCGAAATCCTTATCTATTTTGTCCATTGTCAGCTTTAAAGCCTTCAATTTTTCTGCGTTTGACATAATCGTATTTTTTAGTTCACCCAAATTTATTGATTCACCAAATGTAGGATAATTAATTTATTCACACCTAATAATTTTAGTATTTTTTCGCTAACTTGTTTGGTAGCCTCTTTGATTTTATTTATTTGCGCAGACAACGCGACATTCGTAAACTGCATTTAAGCCAACAGACAGCGAAACCCGGGGCAATATGAATTTATCCGAACAGCTGGACGACGCCCGGTTGGGCAGTACGGCGGCGCAAAAATATCTTTTCGACCTCCTGGCCGATCCCATGATGGCAGTTTGCTGTCGTTATGTGAAAAGCCGGGCAGATGCGGAGGAGCTATTGCTGGACGGATTTTACAAATTCTTCTCCCACCTGGCGGAATTCCGGTACCAGGGGGAAGCCGCGCTCTATGCCTGGATTAAGACCATTATGGTCCGGGAATGCCTGATGTTCCTCCGGCGCCGCCATGCCTTTTTCGTGCTGGTCAGGGCAGATGGAGATACCGAAGACGTATCCTGCGATGCTGACGCCCTGTCCACCCTGTCGGCGGCCGAGATCTTCGACCTCATTGTGCAGCTGCCGGTCGGTTACCGGACGGTATTCAACCTTCACGTCATGGAGGGGATGGAGCATAAGGAAATCGCCCAGGCGCTGGGTATTGCGGAAGGTACGTCCAGGTCTCAGCTCAGTAAGGCAAAACAATTATTACAGAAAATGCTATTGCAAAAGGGAGTACAATATGTCAAACGAAAAAACCGATGAATTTTTATCCTGGCGCGGTCGCCTGGGCCACCCGGACGCCCTTCCGGAACAGGGTCTTGAAAACCATGAAGCCAGCTGGCAACGCCTTGCGGAACGCCTCCGCGAAAAGCCCCGCCGCCGGTTGAGCGGCTATTGGGTGGCCGCTGCCTGCCTCCTGTTAGCGCTGATTCCCGCCATCCGCTTTCTCCATCCCCGGTCCCCTGCTACAGCCCTCCGGCCCACTGCCCGGCAACGTACGCTGGTACAAAAGGTCGCGGCCAAATCTCTCCCGGGGGAGCGTCCCGTTACCCCTCCGCCGCTTCCCGCCATCTCTGGCGCTTTCCCCGTCGTCAGCCACCATCGGCGTCCGTCCTCCCGCCCGTCCATCCCTGGCACCGAGCCGTCGCTTCTAAGCTCGGCCGCGCCTACGCACGTCCTCCCCCCAGCCATCACCGACCTCGACATAAAGCCGGCCACAGACTCACCTCAACTGATCGCCCGGCTGCCAGCCCCGAAAAAACAGCTGAAAGTCGTCTATTATAATGAGCTCAGCCATCCGTCAGCCCCATCGCCATCCACGGCCGCCCGCACACCCGGCTTCCTGAAGTTCAGCTTAGAACGCTTCGGCAGCCCGACCACCGCCGGCGATCAGGAGGCACAGCCCAACAATGATCCTGTCTTAACCATCAAACTCATTCCGAAAAACAATTAGAAAATCCCATTAGAACATGAAAAAGCTAATGACCGTGCTCGGCCTCCTGCTGAGCATCACAGGGACGCTTTGCGCCCAGGAAAATGACCATGCCGAAATGACCACGGCTACCTATAAGGGCCTCTCTCCGGACGAACGACTGTTCACCCCCTGGCCCTACAGCTTCGGCATCGACTATACGATCACCCTCGACAGGAGCAACAAGCTCAGGATCGAACTGGCCAACGGCTATGACCTCCATACCTTCGAGAACATCGACTCTCTTCTGATGATCTTCCTGGGCGACCTGAAACCGCTACGGGATTCCCTGTCCGACCCCATGACCGTCAAACGCATCGATTATCTCATCGACACCTCCGGTCACAAAAAGCTGCGCATCCGCCAGTACCGCCCCTCCGGCACCAGCTACCTCGTCGATGGCGACGAGCCTGCCTTGCTGAAGATCCAGCAGGACACCATCTACATTATGCTTGTCACCCGCAGTAAAGAGGGAAAAACCAGCCGGGGCCTCCGGTATGATCGCCTCTGCTTCTTCCTCAACCGCTACAGCGAACTGGATGCCTATATCGCCAATGGCCTCAATGAAACGGTTCATTCCATGCTGTCGGATATCAAAGCCCCGCACCACGTCTATACCTGTCCTTTCTGCTATACTATTAACAAACCAACCATCAAATCGCATCTCAATTACGGCAATGGGCTAATGTTGTTCAATGCTTCGGTTGCCTTCCAGAACTACAGGAATGAGTTCGTCCCCTCCTTTACCCTCAATTCCGGCGTCATCCTGAATCGGGGCTCGATCAGATATATTTTCCGCGCATACTGGGAACCGCTATTTTTCTTCTCGACCAACGCACAGGGTCAATCGCAGGTCTTTCGGAATGATTGGGTCGGCATCGGCTTCCAGGCCGTTCTGCCCGAGAACCCCAACGGGCTGAAAGTGGCTTTATCCTTCGGCTGGCTCGCTCACAGCGAGGGGAATTATTTTAACCCTAAGCCTGTATTCCGTCTCAGCCCCTTTGTATGGCAGCATGGCCCCTTCCACATCGGGCCCGCGCTGTATTTCGACCGCTTTTTCAAGGACGTGACCCCGTCGATCAGATTCAGCTTCCTCGGTTTCTGACAGGAGGGGACAAGACGCCCTTCAACCTATAGATAAGGTAGAATAGGTTGTCTCTTTTCGGAGGCCCCTGAAAAATATATGTAAAACACACCTGTAAAGTCATGTAAAAGCGGCACCAACGCTCCCACAGTGATCGGCAAAGATGAGTTTGGCATCAAATATGCCTATTTTTAACCCGCAACAAATAGTCTTATATGGTTTGTTGCTATATCTTTGACCCATTCTTCTCTAACCGTATGATCGCACCCGGCCGGAGTGGAATGATTTTTTAAAAAAAATGACATTACTATGAAGCTTAAACAATCATTGCTTTTCGCTGCTTTCTCTATCTTCCTATTCTCATGCGTAAGTACAAAAAAATTCAAAGCTGCGCAGGCAAAGATCGATTCCCTGACCGCCGCTAACGCCAAGCTCGCCGGTGATCTGAAAAACTGTAACGACCTTACTTCCTCAGACGCTACCAAGGCAGCCGCCCTTCAGGCACAGATTGACGCGCTCAATAAGCAAATCGACTTCCTGAAGCAAAATCATGACGCAACCCTCAAGCAACTGCAGGATCTTTCTGTTATCTCCGGCTCCCAGGCAGAAAGCATCAAAAAATCTTTGGACAACATCGGGGCCAAGGACAACTACATCCAGAACCTCCAGAATGAGCTTGCTCACAAGGACTCCCTCAACATGGCCCTCGTGATGAATCTCAAAGGCGCCCTCGCAGACGTAAATGACAAGGACATCAATATTAAGGTCGACAAAGGCGTCGTCTATATCGATATCTCTGACAAACTGCTCTTCGCCAGCGGCAAATGGGATGTAACGGAAGCGGCGAAAGTCGTACTCGGCAAAGTCGCGACCGTGCTGAAAGCACAACCCGATATCGAATTCATGGTGGAAGGCAATACGGACAACAAACCGTACGTGCATCCCGGCCCGCTGAAGGATAACTGGGACCTTAGCGTTAAGCGCGCCACTTCTGTCGTTCGTATCCTGCAGACTCAATATGGTCTCGACCCTGCGCATATTACCGCAGCCGGCCGTGGCGAATATGTGCCTGCAGCCGCTAACGATACCGAAGAAGGCCGTGCCGCTAACCGCCGCACCCGTATCGTAATCCTGCCTCAGCTGGATCAGTTCTTCAAGCTCCTCGAGAAGAAATAAATACTCCTTAAGGGTAAACATATATGGCCCGCCATCAGGCGGGCCTTTTTTTGTTAGTAATCATCATTTTATATACTATTCTGCGTTATGGATGTAACCCGGCTCAATCAGTCTGGGCCCGTCGTCCGCCTTATGCGAAGTAACCTGTCGAAAATAGCCGGTGTGGCCCTGCTGGTAGCGCTCTGTTTTTCCTGTTTTGCCGACGGGCAAATCCCCGTTGCCCGCACCGGGATATTGGATCTCCGCAACGAGGATCTGTTCGGTCGATCGGTTTCCCTGGACGGTGAATGGGGCTTCTTCTGGAACCGCCT